>Ga0307513_10001462_pt1 | contig 33964 bp, 29 predicted proteins | sample 15_EM_MG_FD_202174 | JGI IMG/M metagenome (GOLD analysis project Ga0307513, IMG submission 202174) | Populus trichocarpa ectomycorrhiza microbial communities from riparian zone in the Pacific Northwest, United States - 15_EM | ecosystem: Host-associated > Plants > Roots > Unclassified | place... | reverse complement strand
CCGGCGCGTACTGCTTACCCCGAACCAGGAACCGGGCGAGCCCGTTCGATCCCTCGACCACGTCGAACGACACCGCCTTGGTCTCCTCCTGAACCTCGCTGAAATGCCGGCCGATGAACCGCTTCGCAGACGAGATCGTCCCCTTGGGATTCAAGATCGCCTGCCGCCGGGCAAGCTGCCCAACCAGCCGCTCACCGGCCTCGGTGAAAGCAACCACCGACGGGGTCGTCCGCGAGCCCTCGGCATTGGGAATGACGGTCGGCTCACCGCCCTCCCAGACCGCGATCACGGAGTTGGTCGTGCCCAGATCTATGCCTACCGCTTTAGCCATCAGCTGGCCGCCTCTCCGTTCGCCGTACCGCCCGAGGTTTCCGGCGGGCGATCTGTACTGACGAGCCTGTCTGTCGACGGCGGACGGATGCGTGATCCCGGCAGGTCGAAAAATCCACGCTTCACTCGGCCTGACAGGACCAGCGCCGAAGCGGCCCCACCAGGACGGCATGGACATCGCCCGCCATCCGACCTCGGTCGCGAAGCGTGCCGGACACTGGGCACATGCCAGAAGCCGACACACCGGACCCGCGCGAGGCGGCGTCGGAGCCCCGCACCGTGATCATCGGAGTCATCTCCGCACCGGGGACCTCGACGGAACTCGCCGAGCGGCTCCGCCCCGATCTCGCCGAACGGATCGGTGCCCGGCTACCGGGCGTTCGCTGGGTGGTTCGGTTCGTCTCCGATCGACTTGTCGACGGGCCGGCGGATCTTTCCGAGCTCATCTCCGCGGCCCGTCGGCGCTTGATCGACGAGCAGTGGCACCTGACCGTCTGTGTCACCGATCTTCCGTTGCAGACCGCTCGGCGACCGGTGGTGGCGCACGCGAGCATGACCCACGGTGTCGCTGTGCTGTCGCTGCCCGCGCTCGGAGCGGTCGGCGTGACCCGGCGCGCGTCGGATGCGCTCGTCCGGCTGGTCGCGGCGCTGGTCGGGGACGCAGACGGTGCAAACCCCGATGTGCACCTCACGACCGGAACCCATGGTCGGGCCTCCCCCGGCGTACAGCGTCACAGCGGCGCGGTCACCCGGCGGCTTCAGGAACTCGGCGATGCGGCGGCGCCCGACAGTCACGGTTTCGGGCTGGTCGCCGGGGTCATCACCGGCAACCTGCGGCTCCTCCTTGGCATGCTGCGGGCCAACCGGCCCTGGCGGCTTGCGATCCGGCTGTCCCGGGCCTTGGTGGCCGCGCTTACGGCGGCGGTATTCGCTCTTGTGACGAGCGACATCTGGCGTCTTGCAGATGGGCTCGGGCCGACCCGCCTGGCCCTGCTCACGGTGGGCTCCGTCGCCGCCGTGGTACTCACGATCGTCCTCGGTGCAGGTCTGTGGGAACGCCCGCCGCGCACCGGCCCGGCCCGGGAACAGGTCATCATGTTCAACCTCGTGACGCTTGCCACCGTGGTCATCGGAGTGCTCGCGTTGTACGGAACCCTTCTGGTGCTCAACCTGGGCGGCGCATTTCTGCTCGTTCCCCGCCAGTCACTCGCCGACGCGTTGGGCCACGAGGTCGGCGTCACCGGCATAGCCGGGCTGGCGTGGCTGGCGACGTCGGTTGCCACCTTGGGCGGTGCGTTGGGAGCGGGCCTGGAAACCGACGAGTCGGTACGCGAGGCGGCGTACGGTTATCAGGCCGACGTGGAACTCTCCCGCTGATGGCACATTCGGCGGTCACTCACGCCGCACCGGGCTTAAGGGCGACCAGTGCGGGCCGGCCCGGCTCAGCCGCGCTGCGGTCGTCGGGTGACTCGCTTCAGTGGGTTGCGGTGTCCGCGGGAAATACCGTCGCCGGGTAGCACACGGGATCGCGTGCTCCGTTCCCCTACCTCCTGAGCACCACCGAGCCGAGCAATGCCGGCTGGCGAAGGCCGTCCCGATCGCCTGAGCCAGATCAGCGCTGCCAGGGGTACAAGGCAGAGCCAACGCCCCGCCAAGCACCCCCCGATCTGGCTCACCGCAGGCGCAGCGAGAGGCTTTCCACGTCAGGCAAGTGGGACACCGCCTGCCCGCGCTGGGTGATCCGCAGATCGGGAATACCAGTCGGTACCATAGGGCGCCATCATGATCATCGGGAGACGGAGAACGCAGTGCAGCAGAAACTTCAGACCCGAGCGTTCGAGTACGTCACGCCGCTCCTGCAGGCGGGGGAGCAGCCGGTCGCGGCGGCGCGGGCTCTTGTCGGGAAGTTCGCATCCGGTCGATTCGGAGCGTTCGCCGGCCAGGCGCTGCCGGGGATGGCCGGTGGAGCGTTGGGAGCGGCCCTGGCCTCGAACAGCAAGAAGCAGTTCGTCGTGGTCACCGATCGTCGACTGATCTTTCTGCCGCAGGCCTTCATGGGCGGGCCCGGAAAGGAGGTCCTCGCTGAGGTGCCCCGTGAGCACGTCACGCTCATCGAGACCAAAATGGGCGTGGTGAGCCTGCTGCGCATCGCTTTCGGCACCGAGGGCGACGGGGTGACCCTCACCTTTCCTCGGGTGGACAAGAAGAACGCCGAATCGCTGGCGGCCGCCTTGCAGTAGGTTCTGCTCGCCGGAGCGCCGAGCCGGGGGCGGCGCTCGACACCATGGTCAGCGAGCCTGGCGTCGAGGATCGAGGTCGGCACGTTGGCGTCCCGGGAGCACGGCCCGCATGACCGGCTCGGCCATGATCCCCGACTGCTGCTGATGGACACCGCGGACGTCACGCGGGGGTGAACGCGGGACGATTCACGCGCCTATCAGGCGGCATCGCTGCAGTTCAGGCGGGTTTGGTGCCCCCGGCAGGAATCGGACCTGCGACACTCGGTTTAGGAATCGATCGTCGTTGTGTCATGTGATCAGCGCCAACGCCACACAACAGGGTGTCTGGGACACGCATGGGACACAGTCGGAGGCGGACAGCCAGCTTGGGACCGCCTGGATGCCGGTTCGGTCATGAGTCTCGTCGCACGTGACCGTGCCCTGAGACACCGCATACTGCCCTTGAACGGACGGCGCGTACGGCGCAAGGCACGCTGCAGCCGTCTAGAGCAGACTGGCGAGGCTTGGAAGCTCGCGGACGGTATCCGTTGGGCGTCAAGCCCACATCTCTCGTGATAAGGGCGCGCTACTCTCATCGCATGTCACATGCCGATTTGCTCTGGTTCCACGGCTCCGCCCCCGGCGCGGCAGCAAGAAACACCTCCGATTCCGAGGCTCATATGTCTATGGAATGCGGGTCTTGCAGCAGATACGTAACTGCAGCGGTTTTGGTAAAGGGAATAGACGGCAGAGTCTTGTGGCTTCGATGCCCAGCATGTGGCATGGGGAGCGTCCGCAATGAAGGCCTATTAATCCCAGTAGGGCTCCACGGGGAGGCAGTCGAAGGTCTTCCGACTGACGTTGATTCTGCATTCGATGAGGCCCGGCGGGCCTTCTCGGCAGGGGCGTTCACAGCATCCGAATTGATGTGCCGCAAGATTCTCATGCATGTTGCCGTAGATAAAGGCGCCCCGGAGGGAGCTACCTTTGCCTCGTATATTTCTTACTTGGCCGACGGAGGTTTCGTTACGCCACCGATGCGCCCCTGGGTCGATTTGATTCGCCAACATGGCAATCACGCAACGCACGAGATCCCACCTGTCGACAAGCAACGAGCTGGTGGGACGTTGGCATTCACGACTCAATTACTGAATCTCATTTACGGGATGCCGCACAAGATGGCCGCGTATATAACGGTAGCTCCGTAGGACGCCTAGCGTTCTAGTGCATCTGCGAGCGTGGTCATGTCAAGGATCACCGCATCGGGTGCCAACGCGGTAAAGGGCTCGATCTTAGCGGGCCTATTGGCCAGTGCGATGATCGGGACGCCAACCGCCTGAGCCGCCTGGATGTCTGTCAGGGAGTCTCCCACCATTAGCCCATTGCTTGCCTTGATCTCCAATATCTCTAGCGCTCTCAATACCACATACGGATCAGGCTTCATCTTCTCCGGGCGCTCCGGAGGCCTTGCCACTATTGCCGCAATGCTGTTCGAAAGCCCCTGGATCTGCAAGAACTTTACGATGCACTCGGCAGAATTGTTGCTCACAATCGCTACTCCGATGCCCAGTGCCCGCGCCCTGTCAATAACGCCTACCGCCCCCGACACCAATGTCGCTGATGATACGGCTTCGGTCTCCGCCTCAGTAAGGGTCTGATCCAAGATCGAAATAAGATGCTGATCGCGCGACACCGCCGACCAAGCCAAGACCTCCATCGGATCGGATTCCCCTTCCAACTCGGCGGGGATCGCAACGCCATATGCCATCGCCCTGGCCAGCATATCCGCAGCAACTTGCTCGGGTGGGACTCCGGCAAACACCGAGCAAACAGGACCATCAAAATCCAGCAGGAGACCCTTTGCGCCTGAAACTAGCCGTTCAAGGTTGATCACTCGGATTCATCCATTTCGACAGCGATGGTGTCCCAGACGGAATCGAACCACTGACGGGCCGCAGAAACGAACTGACTGCCCTGCTCAGCCTGAGGTTGGGAAGGCATGGACTGATGATGGAGCCCGCACGCAAAAGCGAACCCTGAAATAGCGCGGCCTGAAAGAGGTTCGGCCGGTACCCATCCCACCCCTACTCGTACGCATCCTCCTGGACCACATCAAGATGTTCGGCGTGGGTGCCGACGGTGCGTTGTTCCGAACGGCGACGGGCGGGCGGTACACCAACGGGGCCTGCTGCCGGACGTGGGCCAAGGCCCGGCAGTTCGCTCTAACGCCGCAGCAAGCGACGTCGCCGCTGGCTCGCAGGCCGTACGACCTGCGGCACGGCGGAGTGACCCTCTGGCTCAACTCGGGCGTTCCGGCCCCCGAAGTCGCCCGGAGAGCCGGGCACAGCGTCGATGTCCTGCTCAAGATCTACGCGGGGTGTATCGACGACGAAGCTGATACGGACAATCTGAAGATCGATCAGGCGTTGGGGCGGTAATAAAAGCAGCGCCCGTGGAGCAGTCCACGGGCGCTGCTTCTGTGCGGCTAAGGCAACGTCGTAGCCAGCGGCCTTCCTCGCGCCTACTGGCCTCCACGTCGGCGCAGAGACAACGCGGACCTATTGCTGGCAGCAATCAATTCAATGCTCGCGGCCTCGGCCTCCTCATGATCGCGCTTGGCCTGCTCTACCCAGGTCGACTCGGGAGGTGTGAAGTCCTTCCGGTCGGCCAGGGCGGCACTGGTAGCGGTACGTGAGTTAAACAGCGCGACATGCATTTTGAACGCCAGTTCACGGACTCTCTTACGTGGATGACCAGCCGCGATGGTCATGAGTTGCTTTCTCAGCTGGGCCTCCTCGTCGTGGAGGCCGTCGATGTGCTTCCTGGTCACCTCTGGATCGGAGGTCTTATTCATGAGTGCCCGCTGTGGATCGAGGTCCATCAGCAGGTTAGTCACGCCGCCGAGGACTTCGGCATCCACTGCGCGCCGGTCATGGGCCTGTTTGAGGTAGCCCAGGGTGCCCGGTATCGCAGCGCCGATGAGGGCAGCCAGTAGAGAGCTCCAATCACTCATCCCCGGATAATAGGGACGAAATCCGAGGACACGTGCAAGGTCGGGTCTGCGGGGTCACCAAGACGCCCATGATCTGGGACACGCATGGGACACGACTGGTGGCATTCAGCGGCCCAGAGTGGCATCGGGTGGCACATGGCAACGCTAGCGCGAGATCGCGTTCATGCAGGTCAAGCGGCAGTTGTGCGCCTCTGACCTTGGTGCCCCCGGCAGGAATCGGACCTGCGACACTCGGTTTAGGAAGTGTGCCGACAACGCCTACACCCCCATCTACCGGCGACTTCACCCACACCGCAGACCGCACGAGGCCGCCGATTCCACTACAGCCCGCACCGTTTCGCACCACGTTTGGACCCACGATTCGCCGACCCTGCCTGCCGGTCGGAGTGAGACCGGCAGATTGCGAAGGCGCCCTACCCCACCGTGCGCCACGGTTTCGCGCCCGGCGGGATCCACCGGCAGCCCAGATTGTCGGTCCCTGGACTTATCGTGCGTTACATGGATGAAGAGACCATAAGCGTCACGGTGTTCTGCCACAGCGACTACGGCGACAACATGCCATTCAACCGCCAGATCGACATCGTCAAAGCTGCTGACCTCACGTTCGATCCCGGTAGCCGAAGTTGGACCGGTGCGCTCCCGGCAGCAATGGCCCTGGACATACCCCGGTGGCGGCTGCTGGTCGAGGCCGCCGAAGCGGGCGCCGGAGTGATCCTGGCCAGCTCGGCCGCGCCGGTTGACGACGCCCAGGCGTCATCGCGGGCGATCGGCGACGACAGTGGTCCTCCGTGAGATCGGACGAGCTGACCTCGTTTCGGTACGGGGCACCGGTGAACTCACCCATCCCGGACCTCTGGGAGCCCCGCTCAACCGGCGAAGATCTGAGTGAGGCGCTCAGCACTCTGCTCGCCCACTTCAGTCGCACCTCGAACGACGCCACTGCGGTGCTCATTCATCGCGAGGCTGAAGACCACGGGTACGACTCCGCGCTGTTCTTCACGATCGACCCCGGCCACGTTCACGTCGTCGGACTGAGTCCACTTGACGCCCAGGTCCGCCGCCTGCTCGGTGATGGGTTCAACGGATGGCACCTCTACACCTTGCCTCCGACCCGGACCCCGCTGCACACGGTGAGGGGGCGGCTCGCCAGTCGCTTCTACAACGTGTTGGAGCGCAACGGCTTTGCGAGCCTGGAGGAAATCGCGGTCGTCCCGCCCGCCGGGTGGCGCGAGATCAATCATGTCGGCGCCCGATTCCTCGAGGCCCTGGACGCCGTCATGCCAGCGACCATCGACCGCGCGGCGTCGTCAGTCAAATGGGTCGTCAGTCAAATGGAGGGAACGCTTCGAACAGCTGCTCGCCGACCTAACCCCGGCAGCGCGGCTGCGATACCGCTACTTCGCCGAGCTCCTGGCTCGATCACCCATTCCCGTCCCGGCCCTTCAACGCATCGTGGAAGCCCTCAATGCAGAACCGCTGCCTCCGCCCGATCCCATCGTTCCACTCCTGCTCAGTACCGCCGCGCAAGAAGATCTACTCACCCTGTACAACAACACACATCCCATGGGCCCCTGGGGTTGACCCGCTTCGACGGACAGGGTTGGTGAGGTGATCGTTAGACCACTTTCTGGGCGACCTGAGTTCGTTCGGTTTCGAAGGCATCTGGGCTGAGCTGGCCGAGGCTGGAGTGGCGTCGGCGGGTGTTGTACCACCCGTCGATGTAGTCGAAAATGGCTCTCCTGAGCTGGGTATGGGTTTCCCAGGACTGGTTCTCAGCTCGTTCTTGATCGTAGGGTGAGCATCGGTGCGATCGGGTTCTTGTTGATCCACCGCCAGCGGACAGCCCGTTTCAACGCCGCACTGAGGATCCGATGCGTCGCGCGGACAGACGATGCGGACAGCTGCCGGCACGGCACCTGGACGCAGCCGTCGTCGCACTCGTGCTCCCTCTGGGTGCGGTGCCTGATGTGCGTGGTCCGGCCATCGCAGCGCTCTCGGCAGCGGCGCAGTTGTGCGTAGATGCGGTCCTACAGCGTCGAGCCTCGCCAGCGGGAGCCGGCCGGCCGTTGATGATCATCCGGTTGACCGGCTGCCTGCATCAGGAACCGGTCCTATCCTTGTCACATGCGCCGGACCATGGAGCGGCTGGCCGCCGCCGCGCGCTACCGGATGACGAACCGCCATGCCTAGGGCCCGACGGCGCCTTCACAGTGAGGCCATTTTGAGGTTGAAAGCATCCATCGTGCCGGGCCGGATCCGCTTGAAGGTGGGAACCGAAAGGGCTGAGCGGACAGTCTTATGCATGGACGTGACCCTGCGCGCGCGCGTAAGCGACGGTGACCCCAGGGCTTTCGAGGAGCTCTTCGAGGCGTATTCCCGGGCCGTCTACAACCATGCCTTTCGGCTCGTGGGGGACTGGTCATTGGCTGAGGACGTCATGTCGCTGACATTCTTGGAGGCCTGGCGACTGCGAGATGGGATCGACGCCGAAGGCGGGTCTCTGCGGCCATGGCTGTTGGGGATCGCCACGAACGTCGCTCGGAACATGCGCCGTGCAACGTGGCGGCATCGGGCGGCGATGGGCCGGCTGCCGCGCGACGCGGGGGAGGTGCCGGACTTCGCCGAGGAGGTTGTGCAGCGGATGGTGGACGCGGAGAAGGTAGCGGCGGCCCGGGAGGCGTACGGGCGACTGCGTCGATCCGACCAGGATGTGCTTGCTCTGTGCGTGTGGGCAGGGCTGGACTATGCGGAGGCGGCCGAGGCGCTGGACATCCCCGTGGGCACGGTCAAGTCCCGGTTGTCGCGCGCGAGACGGCGGCTGCTCCGGGAACCGCCAGCGCCCCCGCGACAGGGAGAGGGTGATCGCGAATCCGCGATCGGACTTCCGCGGAAAGCAATCGCGATGAACGAGGAGAGGCGATGAACGAGCGTGATGAACTGGCGCGGTTGATGCCGGCTCCGATGCCGCGCGAGCTCCCGGAGGGCCGTCGCCAGCTGCACAAGGAGTTCCTGATGACCCAGTTCCAAAACGATGCGCATCCTCGGGTGTCGCGCCGACGAGTCCTGAAACCCGTCCTGGGTGGGCTCGGGGCCCTGGCCGTTGCCGGTTTCGTCATTGTGGGCGGAAAGACCACTCCCGCCTACGCAGTTACCGACAACGCCGACGGCACCATAATGATCAAGATTTACGAAGCGAAGGACGCCAAAGGGCTGCAGGCGACACTGCGCGAGCGCGGCTTCAACGTGATCGTGGACTACGTCCCCGATGACAAGAGGTGCAGCCCACAGCCGCGAAGTACCACATGGGTGTCCGGAGTCACGCTCGCCAGGCCTCAGAGCGGTGAGGAAGAGGACGGCGGCTCGGGCTTCCGGGTCGACCCGTCAGTGGTCAAGCCCGGGCAGACGGCGGTATTGGAGTTCCTCGTCCAGGGCGACCATAGTGCGGGCATTAGCGACCGGGTATCGGCCGGCCCTGTAGCTAAATGCACGCTGGTCGACCGCGAGACGCGGCGTAGCCCGAGGTGAAATACCTCTGGCGATGCGCGTAAGCAGCGGTGGCGCGGCGGTGCCGGCCCTTTACGCGGACCAGGCGCCGCCCGCGCCTTGGCCTCCTCGGCCGCCTTCCTCTTGGCTGCGGCTGCGGTTTCGGCGCTGGCCGGGTCGGCGCGGGTCAACCCCACACTGAGGTTGAGATGAATACCGCGGACGTCACGCGGCGAGAACGCGGGACGGTTGGCCGCACGTCAGGCGGCTGCGCGCCACCGACGTTTCGCCGTCGTCTCAGAAGTCGGTGGGCTGGAGGCCGGCCTGGCGGCAGATGGATCGGAACGTACCGATCTTCAAATGGCGCCGGCCCATGGGCACGATGACAGTGCGCACCGGAGAGTCAGCCGAGCGCAGCTTGGCATGTGACCCACGCTGCTGCACGAAGGCGAAGCCGTGCCGGAGCAAAACCTTGACCACCTCGTCCGAGGAAGGACCCTCAGGCACTCTTGAGCGTCAACTGCTCGACGTGGGCATTCCCGACCGGCTGGTAGTCCGCGCCGGCGTCCGGCTCGTCGAAGTACAGCTCCAGGGCCTCGCGCACGTTCTGACGTGCTTCGTCCTCCGTCGCGCCGTCGCTCGCCACGTCGACATTGAGGCACTGCGCCACGAACCCGTCGCCCTCGCTGTAGATCACTACCTGCAAATTGCGCTGGTTCATCAAGATCTCCTCACAGATTCCAGAATACCTCGGACCCGCAGGCCACAGACGGCTGACGAGGAGGCCACCGGCGACACGTGTGGTGGGAGTCGACGGCGAGCAACGGTGCGTTTGGCACCAGATCCGCACCACAACCAGCCACTCTGGCCATCATGAGTTCACGACAAGATCTGCCCAAAGGCCGCTGACCTGCGGAAACGTCATAGTGCCCCCGCCGGGACTCGAACCCGGGGCACACGGTTTAGGAAACCGATGCTCTATCCACTGAGCTACGGGGGCATCGCCCGCAGCAGTGGCGGGCGTGGCAGACGAATCCACCACCCGGAAGGTTACCGGACCGGCGGAGGGTCGCTCGGATGGCCGCAGCCGGATCGATGGCCGCAGACTCCGTGATCTCGATCGCGTCCAGGAGGCGCGGCTCCGGTGCAGGTCAGGTGCAGGTCAGGCCGGGTATCGGAGCCGGCTGACTAGCCCGAACGGTACGTGTCACCCGGTCGGGCGCTGCGCCCACGAGGCTGGACGACCGACGATGTACCTACACAAGTTCACTGGGTGGCCGAGTCGAGAGTCGCTCATCCAACTTATAGCGAAGAGGTGAGTCATGAACGTCGGTGGTGTGGAGACTGCAGCCGTTTACCTCTCGCCGCAAGCGATCACTCCGCTGTCGGCGAGCAAGGAACCGATCGCGTTGGCCCTGGCCGCGCGTACCGATCTTAGTGAATCGGATGGACCCGGTGCCTCCAAGGCAGCTGACAAGGCCGTCAAGGCGGTCGACGCAGCCGCCAAGTCGGGACTCAACACCCAGGAAAAGCACCGGACTCCGGCTCTGTCCGATCAGTCCACCGCGGGGGTGGCCTTCGCCGGCAGAGTGGATGTCTACGTCTGAACCGGACGACGGCGACATCTGAGAGCTGCCACAAGAGTCCGGGATCGGTTGCACTGCAACCAGTCCCGGGCTCTTCTGGGTTTGCGAGGACTTTGCGAGACCTCGCGAGGGCTTTGCGAGAACAGGGTGTCATTCGCCATCGAGCCGATTCGATCCGGCTAGCGGCCGCCAGTCCGGCACGTCAAACCCGGCTATGCCCGGCCGGTAAGCGATTGCCGAGCCACTTGTGCGTGCCTGAGTGGCGGCTCAATCGCGCGCGAGCATCCCCGCTGTGCCGATGAAGGGACGAGACGGGACGAGACGGGTTCAGGTCCAGCTGGGTAGCCACACGCGATCGCTCCAGGAGGGCTGCGGGATCACCTGGGCGCTGTACACCGGCAGGAAGAACCAGAACGTGATGACGGCGAGCACGACCACCACTCCGGCCGCCACGGCCCCGCGCTTGCGGCGTTGCTCGCTCTGCCTGGCCGGCCCGAGCATCATGCCCAGCACGTAGGTCACGGCGAGCACGATCCACGGCGTGAAAGCGATCGTGTAGAAGTTGAAAATCGTCCGCTGCTGGTAGAGAAACCAGGGCAGGTAACCGGCGACAATGCCGGCCAGGACGGCGCCGGCTCGCCAGTCCCGGCGCAATGCCCACTGGAACAGCAGCACGCCGATCGCCAGGGTCGCGCCCCACCAGATCAGCGGATTCCCGAGCGCGATGATCGCCTGCGAGCACTGGGCGACCTTGCAGCCCTGCTGGCCGGAGGTCGGGCTCTGGAAGTAGAGCAGCGTCGGGCGGCCCATCACGATCCACGACCACGGGTTCGACTCGAACGGATGCCGGGTGACAATGCTGATGCTCGAGTCGTACATCTGCGTGTGATAAAACCACAGGCCGCGCAGCGAGTCGGGGACCCAGCCGAAGTGGGCCGACGGATGATCGGCTGCCCAGCGCCGGTCGTAGGCGTTGTCGGAGAGAAACCACCCCGTCCAGGACGCCAGATAGACAGCCAAGGCGACCGGTGCCATCACGACAACCGCGAGCAGTCCGTCGCGCAGCAGCCCGCCGGTGAGCCAGTGCCGGATGCCGGCGGCACGTCGGGCCGAGACGTCCCAGCAGATCGCCATCACGCCGAAGACGACGGCGAAGTAGAGCCCCGACCACTTGGTGCCGATGCACAACCCAAGGCAGACCGCGGCGGCCACCCGCCACCAGCGCAGCCCCACGCCAGGTCCGAACCGGCCCAGAGGTCTGTCCTGGGCCTGACGGTCGGCGATCCGCAGGGCGAGTCGTTGGCGGCCGGTGTCGCGGTCGATGAGGAGGCAGCCGAAGGCGGCGAGGGCCCAGAACATGACGAAGATGTCGAGCAGGCCGGTGCGGGAGTGGACGTAGTGCTCGCCGTCGACGGCCAGCAGGAGGGCGGCGGTGACGCCGAGGAGGGTGGAGTGGAAGAGGCGGCGGGCGATGAGGGCGAGCATGAGGATGGACAGGGTGCCGATCAGGGCGGCGGAGAAGCGCCAGCCGAAGCTGCTGGTGGGGCCGAAGATCCATTCGCCGGCGCCGATCATCCATTTGCCGACCGGGGGGTGGACGACGAAGTCGGGGTCGGTGGTGAAGATGTGGGTGTCGCCGGCGACCCATTTGGGGTCGACGACTTTTCCTTCGCCGGCCCATTTGAGTTCGTAGCCGGCTTTGATCATGGACCAGCCCTGTTTGACGTAGTAGGTCTCGTCAAATACGAGGGTGTGGGGGCGGTCGAGGTGCCAGAACCGCAGGATGCCGCCGAAGGTGGTGACGGCCAGGATCGCCAGCCAGCCCCAGAGCGGCATCGCCGATCTGGGGTTCACACTCGGTCCGGGGTTCGCGGGAGGCAGGTCCGGCACACCAGCCGGGTCCGGCACCCGAGCGGTCGGCACGTCCACCCCCCGGCTCCTCACGCTGGCCATCGTAAGGGGGTATCGCTGGGAATCAGACACCGCGGCTCGCCGTTCACCAGACCGGTGCAGCATGAGTCGCCGAGCGCGCCGCAGCTCACCGGCGACCGGCAGCTAGGTTGTTTCAGGTCCACCGACGAACAGGAGCACTCCCGCGATGAGCACCACAACCCTTCCGGAAAGCCATGCCGACCTGCTGGAAGGCGCGACCTTCGCGCACCTGGCCACGGTCCGCCCGGACGGCTCTCCGCAAAGCAGCGTTATGTGGTTCGCCTGGGACGGATCGCGGGTGCGGATGACCCATACCAAGACCCGGCAGAAGTTCGCCAACCTCGAGAAGGAGCCGCGAGTGGCTCTCTCCATCGTGGATCCCAGCGACCCCTACCGGTTCATCGAGGTGCGCGGACTCGTCGAGTCGATCGAGGACGACGATGAGACGGCGTCCTTCTACAAGTCGCTGCAGCAGCGCTACGGAATGGACTACGCGGTCCCCGACGCCCCCGTCCGCGTGATCATGACGATCAAGCCGGAGATCTTCGTCGCCGTCACCGGAGGAGCCGTTCAGAACTGAGCCAGCCGTTCAGAGCTGAGCCGTTCCGGCGCCTTCTTCACAGGATCTCCACAGCGCAAGCACAAACCCTCCGAGCAGCGTCCGTACGGTCGCCGCCATGCGCGTTCGGATGTTCCTTCCCGCCCTGACCGAAGCGACCGGCCCACAGTTCCGGCCGATCAAGTACTCGCTGTTCCCGCCGTTGGGACTGGCGACGCTGGCCGGCTATCTCGACGAGAGCGACGAAGTCACCCTGCACGACGAACACGTCGAGCGACTGGACCTGCACGAACTCGCCGAGAACAGCCGGCCCGACCTGGTGGTGATCCAGGTGTACATCACCTCGGCGCGGCGGTCTTACCAGATCGCGGACTACTTCCGGGCGCTCGGCGTGTACGTTGCAATGGGCGGGCTACACGTCAGCTCATTGCCCGAAGAGGCCGCCGCGCACGCAGATTCGATCTTCATCGGCCCGGGAGAAGACACCTGGCCGGTGTTCCTGGCCGACTTTCGCCGTGGTGAACCAGCCTCCCGGTACACCTCGACAACCCGGACTCTGGTCGACGTCCCACCGATCCGCCGGGACCTGATCGCTCGGCATCGGTATCTGGTACCGAACTCCATCGTGGTGTCTCGTGGCTGCCCGCATCACTGCGATTTCTGCTACAAGGACGCCTTTTTCACCGGTGGCAAGTCGTATTACGTCCAGCAGGTGGACGACGCGCTCGCCGAGATCAACCGCCTGCCGGGCCGACACCTCTATTTCCTCGACGATCATCTGCTCGGCAACCGCCGCTTCGCCACCGAACTGTTCGCCGGGATGGCAGGGGCCGGCCGGCTCTGGCAGGCGGCCGGCACGGTCGACTCGATACTCGCGCCGGGGCTGCTGGAGAAAGCCGTCGAGGCCGGGCTGCGCAGCCTGTTCGTCGGTTTCGAGTCGGTCAACAGCAGCAATCTCGGGACGTCCAAGAAGCGGCAGAACGTCGGGCGCGACTACGCGGCGGTCGTCCGGCGACTGCACGACGTCGGGGTGATGGTGAATGCCAGCTTCGTGTTCGGGATGGACGGTGACAGCCCGGACGTCTTCGACCGAACCGTGGCCTGGGCTGTCGAGAATGGTGTGGAGACGGCGACGTTCCATGTCATGACCCCGTACCCGGCGACCGCTCTGTACCAGAGGATCGCGGCGGAGGGTCGGATCCTGCACTCGGATTGGGACCGCTATGACACCCGGCAGGCGGTGTTCCAGCCGATCGGAATGACGATCCAGGAACTTGAGGACGGGTATCAGCGGGCGTACCGGGACTTCTACCGCTGGGGCTCGATCTGGCGCGGCGCCGCCACCAAGGACACCCTGCGCGGCCGGGCCCGGCACCTGGCCTACGCCGGCGGATGGAAGAAGTTCGAGCCGCTGTGGGACCTGGCGATCCGCAGCAAGCAGGTGCTTCGGGCGCTACCCGTGCTGGAAGGGGTGCTGTCCGGCTTCGGCGAGCAACCCTCGCCTCGGGGCGAGCGGACCCGCTCGAGCGGACCTGCGCCGACCCGGATCGCTACGACTGCTCGGCGTCGTCCACCAGCTCCAGGACCCGACTACGACAACCCCGGCACAGCTGAGCGACCACGATCAGCGACGCCCCGGTGAGCGCGGCCACCCGCTCCGAGGCGCTCTCCGCCAGCGATCCGCACCGGTCACACCCCGGGCCCATCCCGTCCGACTGAGCGACGATCGGCTCGGCACACGGCGGGCAGCGCAGGACTCCCGGGATCCGGGCGACGGCCACCACGGGCACCGCGGCATTCGCGCTGACCGTGTGGCTGCACCCCGACGACCTCCCGGTTACCACCGCGGCAACGGTCAGGCAGCGGACGGACAGCACCCATGGATCGCCCTCGGCCGCGCTCCCCCAGCAGTCCGGGGCGATCCGCTCGGCCCAGCTCAGGGCGTCCCAGCCGGCTGCCATCCGCTGATCGATGTCACTGCGCGGAGTTGTTTCGCCCAACGCCAGAACCGGCCGGCTGCACTGAGCGCACAACTGCCACCAGTCCGCCAGGGCTGGTCGCTCACATCGTGGCCGCGTGCACCGATACATGCTCCCCCTCGAAATGGATGCATCACCAAGGGTGCCATGCAGGTAGAGCCACTCAATAGGGAATCTGAGACAGTGACCTCCGGCAAAATCTGTGGACAGAGTTACGCAGGAAGAGGTACAGGATCACGCAATTACGTGACATGATCCTGTCCTGTTTCGATCCGTTGCGAAGCGTGACGATCAAGGGACTCCTCCGCGGGACGCCCCACCCAAGTGTTGGCAAAGCGATCACCATCTCGAGAGAAACGAGTCATTCGATGTCAATGAGGATCATCGGAGTTGTGGCGCTGCGGTCCAGGAGACCGTCGCGCTGGGTCGCGGCAGGGGTCGCCTCGGTGACGATGGCGGCGGTGGGGCTCGGCGGTGTCGGCACGGCCTTCGCCGGCGCCGAATCGCGGGCCACCTCGGGTCCGGTGGTGACCCGCGCCGCCCTCGAACCGTCGCTCGTCGCCGGCCGAGGGGCAACCGTCGGCTTTGCCGAGCAGGAAGCAGAGAACGCGAAGACCAACGGCGCGATCATCGGGCCGGACCGTTCCGCGTACACGCTGCCGGCCGAGGCATCCGGCCGTAAGGCCGTCACGTTGACGCCCGGACAGTACGTTGAGTTCACCCTGCCGAAGGCCGCCAACGCGATCAATGTGCGGTACAGCATCCCGGACGCCCCGAACGGCGGCGGCATCACCGCACCGCTGGACGTCACGGTGAACGGCGGTGCCCGCAAGAGCATGACCCTGACGTCGCAGTACGCGTGGCTGTACAACCAGTACCCATTCTCCAACGACCCGAATGCCGGTCTGCTGCACCCGGACTGGTGGATCACCGAATGTTCCTGCGTACCCGCGGCGACCACGCCGACCCCGACGATCACGACGCCGTTCCGGCCCAACCACTTCTACGACGAGCAGCGACTGCTGCTCGGGCGCTCGTACCACGCCGGTGACAAGGTCCGGCTCAAGGTCCCGGCCGGCAGCAACGCCGCCTGGACGGTGATCGACCTGCTCGACTCCGAGCTCGTCGGCCTGCCGCACGTCAACCTGATCGCGGCGAACGTCCTGGCCTTCGGCGCCGACCCGTTCGGCAAGCGCGACTCGGCCGGCGCCATCGACAAGGCGATCGCCTTCGCCAAGCGCAAGCACCTCAAGGTGTACATCCCGCCGGGCGTCTACCAGGTGAACCGCCACATCATCGTGGACGACGTGACGATCGAGGGTGCCGGTAACTGGTACACGATCATCAAGGGCAAGGAAGTCGCCCTGAGTACGCCTGCCCCGGACAACTCGGTGCACACCGGCGTCGGCTTCTACGGCAAGTACATCGCAGACGGCGGCAGCAACAACGTCCACCTGTCCGGCTTCGCGATCGAGGGCGACGTCCGCGAGCGCATCGACACCGACCAGGTGAACGGCATCGGCGGGGCGCTGAGCAACTCGACCATCAACGGGCTCTACATCCGGCACACCAAGGTGGGCCTGTGGTTCGACGGGCCGATGAAGAACCTGAAGATCACGAACAGCATCGTCGTCGACCAGATCGCAGACGCCCTGAACTTCCATACCGGCGTCACCAACTCCACGGTGGCGAACAACTTCATCCGGAACACGGGTGACGACGGCCTCGCCATGTGGTCGGAGAAGACGGCCAACGCGAACAACACCTTCGACCACAACACGGTGCAGACGCCGGTGCTGGCGAACGGCATCGCCATCTACGGCGGCACGGACAACACCGTCTCGAACAACCTCATCGCCGACCCGATCCGCGAGGGCAGCGGCCTCCATGTCGGATCCCGCTTCGGTTCCGAGGCCTTCACCGGGCACCTGTGGATCACGAACAACACCACCGTTCGGGCCGGCACGTACGAGCTGAACTGGAACATCGGGCTGGGCGCGATCTGGCTCTACGCGCTGGAGAAGAACATCGACGCGGACATCCAGGTGGTCGGGAACAACTTCCTCGACAACACCTACAACGCGATCATGCTCGTCTCCGACTTCCCGGTGAAGGACCTGTACTCGATCTCCGGAGTCCATTTCAAGGACATCAAGGTGGACGGCACCGGCACCTCGGTCGTCAGCGGCCGGACGGCGGGTTCGGCGTCCTTCGAGAATGTGGACGCTCGCAACGTGGGCGCGGTCGGCGTCAACAATTGTGGCTCGTTCCACTTCACCCCCGCCGGGAGCGAGTTCTCGCTGACGGATCTCGGGGGCAACGACGGCTGGCTCGCGCCGTGGATGCTGCCGAACACCATCACCTGCGATGACCGTCCCCCAGTAGTGGCACCCCCCGCCCCCTCCCCCTGGTAACCCTCGGCGCCAGGTTGGATTAGCCCCGCGCAGGGCTGTGATCTCATGATCAACGAGATCGAATTGCAGCCCTCCGCGGGGCTAACCCTTGCCCCACTGACCCAGCCAGAGCGGCTGGCCGGGGTTAGAGGGGGTCGATGATGCGGTGCAGGAAACGGCGGGTGCGCTCCTCGGCAGGGGTGTCGAGAACGTCGGCCGGCCTTCCGTGCTCGACCACCACCCCGCCGTCGAGGAAGATCACCTGGTCCGCCACCTGACGGGCGAAGCGCATCTCGTGGGTGACGACCACCATCGTCCAACCCTCACCGGCCAGGTCTTTCATCACCGACAGCACCTCGCCGACCAGCTCGGGGTCGAGTGCTGACGTCGGCTCATCGAAGAGCATCAGGCGAGGTCGGATGGCCAGCGCCCGGGCGATCCCGACGCGTTGCTGCTGCCCGCCGGACAGTTCGAAGGGGTACTGATCGGCCTTGTCGGACAGCCCCACCCGGTCGAGCAGTGCGAGCGCCTCGGCCCGGACCTCATCCGGCGGTCGCTTCTGCACCACCCGCGGCCCTTCGGTCACGTTGCCCAGCACGGTCAGGTGCGGGAACAGGTTGTGGTTCTGGAACACCATCCCGCTCAGCGCTCGCAGCCGGGCCGCGGTGCGCTTGTCCACCCGGGTGGAGAAGTCGACCTCGACCTCACCGATCCGGACCACCCCGGCGTCCGGGATCTCCAGCGCGTTCAGCGATCGCAGCACGGTTGTCTTGCCCGAGCCGGAAGGCCCGATCAGCACGGTCACCGAACCGGCCGGAACCTGCAGCTCCACGCCCCGCAGAACGCTGTTGTCGCCGAAGGCCTTCCGCAGGCCGGCGACCTCCAGCAGAACGTCATCGGACGGTGGTGTCGGTTCCGTCATTTGGCCACGTACCGATCGAGTCGGGTCTCCAGCCGCGCCTGGCTGAACGACAGCGCCAGGCAGATCACCCAGTAATAGGCGGCCGCGACGGCGTAAAGGGTGAAGAACTCGTACGTCGGAGCGGCGAGTTCCTGGGCCTTCCGGAACAGCTCGGTGACCTGGATGGTGGACGCCAGCGAGGTGTCCTTGACCAACGAGATCAGGGTGTTGGACAGCGGCGGCACGGCCACCCGGGTGGCCTGCGGCAGAACGATGCGACGCAGGGTGGTCGGATAGTTCATCCCGACGGTCAACGCCGCCTCCGACTGTCCCCGCGGCACCGAGAGAATGGCCGCGCGCACCACCTCCGAGGCATATCCGCCGACGTTGAGAGTGAAGGCCAGGCAGGCGCTCGGGAACGGGTCGACGGTCGCCCCGATCGATGGTAACCCGTAGTAGATGATGAAAAGCTGCAAGAGGAGCGGCGTTCCACGGATCACCGAGACGTAGATCCGGGCCGGCGCGGAGATCAGCCAGACCGGCGAAAGCCGCATCAGCGCAATCACCACGGCCAGCATCAGCCCCAGGACGAAGCTGATCACCGTCAACGGGATCGTGCCTCGCAGGGTGCCGGACAGCAACGGGCCCAGCGATTCCCGGATCAGGTCAGCCGTGGAACCGGACTCCATCCGAATCCCTCGACCGTCGTCCCGCTGCTCAGCTCGCCGCCGGTCCGGAAACGTCCTGTCCGAACCACTTCTGCGAGATCCTCGTCAGCGAACCGTCCGCCCGTAGTGCCTGCAACGCGGTGTCGAACTCCTTCGCCAGCGGGCTGTCCTTGCGGAAGGCGAAGGCCTGATCGGTCTTCTCGCCGATCTCGGCGGCAATCTTCACGCCAGAGTCACCCGAGGTCTTGAGATAGTCGAGCACGGCAAGATTGTCGTTGATGGTGATGTCCACCCGCTTCTGCTTGAGCAGGACGACCGCCTGGCTGAAGCCCTCGACCGCCTCCACCTTGGCGCCGCCGTTGCGCGCCGCCTCGGCCCAGTTGCTGGTGGTGGACTGGGCCGACGTCTTTCCCTTGATGTCGGCGGCGGTCGTCACCGAGGTGTCGTCGGCCCGAGTGACAACCACCCCGGTGGAGACGGTGTACGGCTGCGAGAACGCGTATTTGGCTTGTCTTTCGGGAGTGACCGAGATCTGGTTGGCGATCACGTCGTATCGCTTCGCCTCCAGGCCGGCAAAGATCGCGTCGAAGGTGTTCTCCGAGAACTCGGCCTTGCGACCGAGTTTCTGCGCGACCGCCTCGGCCACCTCAACGTCGTAGCCGGTCAGCTTGTTGGTGGCCTTGTCGTGAAAGGTGAACGGGGCGTAGGTGCCCTCAGTGCCGAACTTCAGCGGCTCGCTGCCGGACGAGCTGCCACCCGAGTCTCCCCCACAGGCGGCGAGGCCCAGCCCAGCGAGTGCCAGCGCTGCGGCGACCATCAGCTTCCTGCGGACCATCACGGCTACTCCTCATTCTTGATCGAATTTATCCAGTTCAATATGCCACACGCCGTAGGCCTGTGCCCACCGCCCCCCAACCTCCTGCGGAGCAGGGCGGTTGGGGGAATCACGGATCGCTCAGCCGACGATGGGCAGCGTGACCGAGCTGGCCCGAGGACTCAGGCTCAGCTTGGTGCCGACGCTGGGGCGCAGGGTGTAGTCGAAGTCGGTCGAGATGACCACCAGCCCGATCCGGTGGCCCGCCGCGAAAACATAATCCTTGGGCTGCATTCCGAAGCTCAGGCGGTACCTCTTACCTTGCACCAGGGGCAGGCTGCGCTTGATCGACACCCGGTTCTGCGGGTCGATCCAGCCGCGACTGACGATGGACGCCGTCCCGTTCGGCGCGTAATCCACCAGCAGACCGGTGACGTTGGCGTCTCTCCGGTTGTCGACCGACAGCCTCAGGTCGAGCCGGACCGTGCCCGAGATCCGGGTGGCCTTGGTCAGCTGCTTGGTCCGGTAGGCCAGCCGGTTCGGGTTGGCGACTCCGGGAGCCACCAACTGCTCGGCAGTCCGGATCGCGCCCCTGTCGACGAAGGATTGCACCCGGCGCCCACCGCCGAGCGACGTCAGTGAGTAGGTCTGCTTCCGGACCCGGTTGTCGGGCCAGTTGCTGTAGGTGCGGTAGGTGAGGTTCTCCCGCTCGATGATGGCCCGCGGCTCCTGTTCGATGCCGTTGTTGACGCCGTACAACCAGTGGTCCATCCAGCGGTTCACGGTGTCGTCGAAGTTGCTGACACGCCCGTTGGGCAGGGTGTACTCGCCTGCATCGGACGGACCGCCGTGGCCGCCCTGGTGCCACCAGATCTTGCGAGGCACGTTGTTCCGGGCCAACACGTCCCAGAACTGCTCGACGTGCTGGGTTTTGACGTTCCAGTCGTTCAGACCATGGACGACAAAAACGCTGGCCTTGATCCGGTTCGCGGTCCGGACGTAGTCCCGGTCCTGCCAGAACGGGCTCCAGTCACCGGTGACCCGGTCCTGATCCCGTTCCAGCGCGCGGATCATCGGTTCGCAGATCTTCTTCTGCCGGTCGGAGATGACGAAGCGGGCCAGGATGTCGGTGTCCTCACCCTGGTAGGTACCGGGCGCGACGACCAGGCCGTTCGCCCGGTAGTAGTCGTACCAGCTGCTGATCGCGGAGATCGGGACGATCGTCTTCAGGCCCTTGACCCCGGTGGTGGCGACCTGCTGCGGCAGCGTTCCGTTGTAGGAGACGCCGATCATGCCGACCTTGCCGGTGCTCCAGGTGGCCTTCGCCGGCCTTCCGCTCTCGTCGAAGCCCTTGCCCCGGCCGGCCAGCCAGTCGATGACCGCCTTGACCGACAGCGTCTCGTTGTGGTCCCCGCTGGTCGGGCAGCCGTCGGAGTCGGCCGTCCCGATCGTCTGCGCCTGGACCGCGGCGTACCCGCGCGGCACGTAGCGGGCGCTGATCTCGGCCGCCATCCGGTTGGCCGTCGTGGCCTGCGCCGCCAGCAGGCTGCTGACGTCCTGCGTCTGACCCTGACCGAGGGTGAGCGACTCCTGCGGCAGTCGGTTGACGTCCACCGGATGGTTCGCGACGTCCTGGCAGCACTGCCAGTAAGGGGACGCGGTCAGGATGGTGGCGACGCGAGCGTGACCGGCGGGGCGCTCGATATCGATCGCCACCCGGTCCAAGGCGCCGTCAGCATCGGTGTCGATCGTGGTCTGGACCCAGATCCGCTCGTTGATCACGGCGGCAGCGGCGTACACCGGCTGAGTCACCCCGTCTTTGACCACGATCCCGCCCGGGAGCGCGGTATCCGGAGCGGGTGCCGCGACCGACTGGGTGGCGACCAGCCCCGCGGCTGCCATCGCCATCACCACCACCGCCGCGAACCTCCGGGCATGCCGACGGCTGGTGCTCCCATATCTCGTGCTGTGCTGACTCATGCGCCCCACCTGCTTCGCCGAGATCCGGCAGTTGGCCGAACAGCATGAATACAGGTGATATCTGCCGATTGTCCAGAGTGGGGTTAAAACCAGCCACCCGGCGATGCCATCGTCGGGGAGATCTGCTCTACGTTGTAGGTAAGACCCCAAGCCCCCGGGTTGCACGGACGCAGAGATAGAGCAGTCTGATGGTCGATCATGCTCGTTCCGACCGGAACGGCCACGACCCGTCATCCGTGCGTCCGGACACCGACCGGGCAGCTCGCGACCCTTCCGCCGGCACGGTGGCCCAGGCCGTGGACGCGTACTCTGCTCTGGCCAGCATTGTGTTGAACGAGCAGTCCCTGGGACAGGCGTTGCACAAGGTCGCCGAGCTGGCCCAGGCCGCCGTTCCCGGAGCCGACGAAGTTTCGGTCACGCTGGTGGAACGCGGCCGCCCGACCAGCGTCGCCTTCACTGGCGACCTCGCCGTCGTTCTGGACGAACGCCAGTACAAGGACGGGTTCGGACCGTGTGTCGACGCCGCCCGGACCGGTTGCATGATCACCATCGAGGACACCTCGCGCTGCCACAGGTATCCCGACTTTGCCGCGCTTGCCCTGCGAAAGGGCGTGCACCGGAGCCTTTCGGTGAACGTGCCGACCCGCCAGGGGATTGCCGCCGCGCTGAACCTGTACGACACCGGAGCGCCGGGCTGCTTCGACCGAACCGCCCTCGACATCGCTGCCGCCTTCGCCGGCTATTCGGCGATCGCCCTGCTGAACGCCGCTCTCTACGCCGCGGCGGTGACGGAGGCCGCCCAATTGCGGCAGGCGATGATCTCCCGCGCCGGGATCGAACAGGCCAAGGGCATGATCATGCGGGACCGGTGCTGCACCGCCGAAGAAGCCTTCATCGTGCTGCGCAACATCTCCGCGGTGACCAACCGCAAGCTCCGCGACGTCGCCCAGGCCCTGATCGACGACGCCCTCAGGTGACCCTGAGCCGATTCAGAGGTGATCCAGAGCTGAACGGAACGGTCCGACCACGGAGAGGGGGGCCGGACCGTTCCTGACACAGACGCTAGGCCAGGCGCTCTGAGAATGAAGGGCGAACTGAACATCTTGGCACTCGTCGCTACGTGTATTAGCTTTGCGGCTATGGAGAGTAGCCTTCCTCCGCTGCTGGTCGAGGCCTGGTACCCGGCCGGCCTCCATGCCTAGAGTCGGCCTGTCCCCGGACGCCGTGGTGGACGCTGCCCTGGATCTTCTGGATTCCGAGGGCGCAGAACCCACTTTGGCGGCCGTGGCCGCGCATGCCGGGGTCGCCGCACCGTCGCTCTACAAGCACGTTCGAAACCTGGCCGACCTGCGCCGCTTGGTGGGGCTGCGGGTGCTCGAAGAGGTGACCGACCGGCTCAGCACGGCCGTTCTGGGACTCAGCGGCGACCGGGCGGTCGCGGCCCTGATGCTGGCCTGGCGCGACTATGCCCGGCAGTACCCGCACCGCTATGCGGCGATGCCGTTGCAGCCGCTCACCGACCCGTTTTTCGCCCTGATCGCGCCCCGGCTGATGGCGGTGATCCTTGCGGTACTTCAGCACTACGGGCTCACCGACGAGGCCGCGATCCACGCCGCCCGAAGACTGCGGGCCGCCGTCCATGGTTTCGTTGTCCTCGAAGTGCGCGGCGGCTTCGGTCTGAACGAGGACCTCGACGTCAGCTATCGGCAACTGATCGACATGGTGACCGCCAGCCTGCGCTGACGTCCATCCGCGTCAAACTTCCTGGCGGTCCTGGGCGTCCGCGGCGTCTTCGTCGACGGTCAGATCGACGAGGTCGCCGTCCACGATCGGGGGGTCGAGCTCGGCCAGCGCAATCCTGGCGCCTTCGAGCGCGGAAGCGGTGGCCTGTTCGGCGGTGAGGCTGCCTTCGGCTTTGATCGCATCGGCCAGCGTGCCGACCATCCTGGTCAGGGCACCGATCTGGGCCGTCATCTCCCGGCGCAGTCGCTCCGTCGCCGGTGGGTATCGAACCAGGACACCGAAGGACGTCGTCTCGCCGACCTTGAGATGCGGCTGGTCGTAGGCCCGCACATCGGCTTGGGTCAGCTTGTGTTTCTCGGCGAAACTCACGTCGTCCTCTTTCTGATTCCGAATCCTGTTCGCGGCCTGTTTCACCCGCGCGGCGTTGACATTGATCTCGACGTGCATGTCGTCGACGGTGGTGGTGAAGTCCATTCCCAGCCGGAGCACCGGTTTTCCGGCGTTGTCGGTGATCGCATTCTTGATCCTACGCATCTGGGCGGCCTGGGCCGTCGAGAACGTATTGTGCACGCCACGTGGGTGTTTCAACGCGTTGAGGTCGATCGCGGTGGCGCTGCCGTGGTTGCTGACCACCGAGGTGGAGCCGCGTACCAACCGATTCGCGTAGGACCAGTCATCGAGTTTCTTCTGGGTGATCTCTTCGATCTCTTTGTCGAAGCGCTCGATGAATTCCTTGAAGACCACGGCGACGTCGGCATTTGCCGCCCACCAACCCTGGCCCGCCGCGGTGAAGCGAGTGAAGTGGCTGGTGTTGGCGTATGCCGGCCACCCGTTCTGCGAGAAGCGCTGTGCCATCTGCGCCGTCGTCTCCCGTGAAGTCGGCCTCAACACCTGAGAGTGCCAAGGTGGCTCACGAGCGTACCGGGCCGCGCCGGAATCACCAATCGGCGTATAACACCCTGGTAAGACGGCACGCAAATCGCACCTGCAGCACAGGAAAGTTCCGTGCTACCGGGCAACCTTTGTGGCGGGTTTACGGACCTATCGGGCACAGGCGTAACGGCGAGAGAGTTTCGACGCCGTTCGATCACGCCGGTGCAGCACGCCGCACTGCGGTGACAACCGGAAGGACGACATGGATCAGCACGACAACAGCCATTCCAGAGCATTTGGCCCTCGCCAGGACCGCACGACCACACACGCACCCCGTCGGGCGCTCAGCCACGGCACCCGCCGCCGAGTATTGATGCTTACGGCAACGTTCGTCGCCGGTGCCGGCCTGCTCTCCAGTGCATCGACGGCCCAGGCGATCGTGGATGACGGCGGTAGCAACACCTTTCGGCTCACTACTGCCGTCGCGGCGATGTCCGTGACCACGGCCGCGGTCAGCACCACCTGGCCGACCGCGCAGGGCACCGTCAAAGTCACGTCCACAACCAAGGTGTCCGGCACTTTCGACGGCGGGCTGAAGCGGTACTACGGCATCGGCGACGGTGGCCAGGGCGAAAGCCAGGACCCGATGTTCACGGTCGCCGACGGCGGAACGGTGAAGAACGTGATCATTGGCACCCCGGCCGGTGACGGCATCCACTGCCTGGGTACCTGCACGATTCAGAACGTCTGGTGGGAGGACGTGGGCGAGGACGCCGCGACCCAGAAGGGCACCAAGTCCAGCCAGGTGATGACGATCGACGGCGGTGGCGCGCAGAAGGCCAGTGACAAGATCTTCCAGCACAACGGCCCAGGCACCATGATCATCAAGAACTTCGTGGCCAAGGACTTCGGCAAGCTCTACCGATCCTGCGGCAACTGCTCCAAGCAGTACAAGCGGACCGTGATCGTGCAGAACGTCACCGTGATCGCCCCGGGCAAGGTCCTGGCCGGCATCAACACCAACTACGGCGACAAGGCAACCTTCACCGTGATCACCATCCAGGGCGACAGCAGCAAGAAGATCCACATCTGCGACCGGTTCACCGGGAACTCCTCCGGCGCCGAACCGCCGAAGACCGGCACCGGACCGGACGGCACATTCTGCGTGTACACCGCGTCCGACATCACCTATAAGTAGCGAATCGCCTCATACTTCAGCCGGTCGGCACTCGGACCAAACGACTGAGGTGCGGGCCCCGGCAGGCCCGCACCTCCATTTCCCTAGTCGCTGCCGACCGCCAGAAGGTTGCCTGCTGTGACCCAGGTAACGTCGGCGGCCGCCTCGTCCGGCCTGGCTCAGGTCGTCGGTCGATTTGCCCACGGATTCGGGGCAACGAATTGACCTCCCATGCGGACTTCAGGGGTGTGCCCCGGCCCGGGGTGTGCCACCGAGCCGATGAGAGGTGCTGTGCGCTCCGCGAACGCCCGACCCATCGGCCATCGGATCGGCCAGCCGCTCGACCTACCGACCGATGAATCTGCTGGCATCGCCGACGCCGTGCCGGCCCGCGGCCAGTTCGACGCGTTCTTTCGTCGACATCACCGCGAGCTGGCCCGGCTCGCCTTCACCATGACAGGCAGTCGCGAGGACGCGGACGACCTCGCCGGTGAAGCGCTCGCCTCCGTCTGGGAACACTGGGCCCGGGTCCAGGCGGCCGACCATCCCTTGGCCTATGTCCGCCGGATCGTCATCAACCTGGCCGCCGACCGGGTGCGGCGAACGGTTCGCGAACGGCAGGGGACGAACCTGCTGGGTCCCGTCACGCGCTGGTTCCATTTCGGCCCGGACATCGGGGCGGCGATGGATCTTCAAACCGCAGTCCTTGCGCTGCCCCCGGGACGACGAGCGTGCGTCGTCCTGCGGCACGTGCTCGACCTGTCCGAGGAGGAGGTTTCCCGCACGCTGGGGATCAGCCTCGGAACGGTGAAGAGCCAGACGTCAAAAGGATTGACCCAGCTACGAAAAGCCTTGACCGACCGAGTCGACGAGCCGCCGGACGGCCCGCCGAATCCAGTGCGAGGAGGAGCACGATGAGCGATCAGCCTCCCCGGACCGGGGACGACCCGGAGCTGCTGCGGGCGCTGCGCGACCTGGCGGCCGACTACGAACCGGACGTCGCGGCGATCGGACGCCGGGTCCAGGAGATCGGCCAGACTCGGGCAATCGATCGGACCCACCTCAGCCACCGGCCGCGGCTGGTCTCGAAAGCCCGGCCGGCGCCCGTCGTTCAGCACGGTCGGCTGGTGCTGCTGCCGGCCGCTGCCGTCCTGCTTCTGGTTGGCGGGATCGTCCTCGCCACCTCCGCAGGCGGTCCGGACCCGGACTCCGGCGAGACATCGGCGCTTCCGATCGCGACGGCCTTCGCCACCCAGCCGCCCGCCCCCGCCACGGCCGTCGAGCCACGCAACTCGGCCACATCCCCGCAGCACTCGAGCCCGACCAGAACCGCGAGCCGGACTCCCACGTCGGACGCAACCCCCGGAACGGCGGCGCCGGGCCGGGTTGACGTCTCCGTCCAACCGCTGTCATCCGCGGCGACCGGCACCGCCGTGGAGCTGGGCGGTCCGGAACTGATCGACTGGCTCGCCGTCGGCACCCGTGCCGACCTCAAGCAAGTCCGGGCCAAGGATCGGGCCGCGAACCCGGTTCTCGCCGTTGAGCAACCCGGCTCGGCAACCAGCGTCGTCGGCCCGTTCTCCACGTCATGGACGGCCGGGCTCCCGGAACAGAGCCATGACCGCGCCACCGACTGGTTGATGGCGGACGGGCGCTCCGGGCTGACGATGACTCTCATCGCGTCGAGCCGACCCCGAATTCTCTTGCTCTACGCAGGAACTCGGGACCTGCGCGGCACACTATCGATCAGCGGCAAGGGTCTGGCCTCGCAGCGGACCGCGCTCGGTGCGGCCTCCCGCACAGCCCAGGGACTCGTGATCACCGTGTCCCTGCCGCCGGCGACCGGCCAGACGGTGATCCGGCTCAATGGATCGCCCGACGGCCCGACGCCAAAGGTCTACCTCGCCGCCCTCACCGTGGCCCCCCTTCAACCCCGGTGATTCCCCAACCCTTCGGGCAGTGGGCCCGGCACAGCTGCTCGCGCAAGCGAGCATGATCACCGAAAAATGGAGTGCCGGAACCACTGCCCAGGCCCGTGCGCAGCTTGGGGCCCAGGCCCGCGCGCAACAGAACTCGGCAGAACTCGTCTGGTCGCGCACCCACGGGCCTTTGCGCCGACTTCCGCCGAGTTCTGTTGCGCGCGACTGAGTAGCCACCCGCATTCATCAACACCCACAACCCGGTGATCCGTCGAAACGCCCGAGCGCGGACGGGTGGACGAGGGATGCACCGGCCATTGATCCGTCGTTCCGGTCGTTGCCCGCCGCCGCTCATCGGTGAGCGCCCTCTCTCCCCACCTCCACAGCCGCTCTCATGGATCTTGAGGCCACATTGGCGTGCCCGTTTCATCCATCGGGGTGATCGGCACGATCAGTGGCCGTTCATGCACGGTTGCCGGCCCTCCTTCAACCCCCGATGATCATGCACGGTTGCTGGCGCACAAGGGTGCATGATCACCGGGGATGGGGAAGGGGTTGGTTAGCAGCCGATGCGCGACGATCCGGCGGCGATGTCGTCGTACCAGAGGGTGTCGCTGCCCTCGCCGTAGCTCTCCCAACCGAGCTTCAGGGTGCTGACCAGCGGTTTCCAGGTCTTGCTGTACCACTGGCGATCGATATCCGCAGTCGCAGTGCCGTCCGCGGTCAGGCCGGCGACCACCGTCCCATTGAGCCAGGTCTGGGCGGTGCCGGCGGCGCCGTCAATCTTGTACTCCAGGCACTGCCAACCGGTGTTCGGCAGCGCCACGCTCTGGCCGACTCCGACCGGGCTCTGCTCCGGCAACGTGGCATCGTCGGAGGACCGGTTCCATTGCAGGGCACCGTTCTGCCCGCCGATCCGCAGATCCTTGCTCGCGTCATTCAGATCGGTCATCGCGATCATCGTCACGTGGCTGGCGGGCAGCGGGGTGGAGTGCCGAACCCAGGCGCGCACGTACAACGGGCCGCCGGTGTCCAGCCGGTGCGTGGCCTGGACGAACACGTGGTTGCAGTACCCGGCGGCGCCATCGACCCGAAGCGATCCGGATCCGCTGTGCACCACCGAGCGGTCCACGACCGCCGTACCGGTGCCCGAGCAGTCCGGCTGCACCAGACTCCAGTGCCCGGTTCCGGTCGGTGCGGCGCCGGCCGTCATGCCCTCGAAGCCGTCGCAGACCAGCACCGCCGACGCACAGCCGGTGGTGGTACCGGTCGGCTGCGGCGGAACCGTTGTCGTCGGCGGCACCGTGGTCGGTGCCGCCGTGGTCGGTGCCGTGGTCTGGCCGGTGCCGGACCCGTCGCAGGCCGTGCCGTTCAGCTTCACGTTGCTCGGCTTCGGGGTGGCCGGCCCGTTCGCGATGAACCCGATGCTGACCTGGGCATTAGTGCCGATAGTTCGGTTCCAGGCCGGCGCGGTGGCGGTGATCGTGGTCCCGGAGGCGGTCACATCGGCGTTCCAGCCGTTCTGCAGGGTGACGCCGGATGGAACGCTGAATGTGACCGTCCAAGGGGTGAGCGCCGGGCCCTTGTTCAGCACGGTGACATTGCCCTGGTAGCCGCCGGTCCAGGCATTGACGTCGACCTGGGCCGTGCAACTGGACGTTCCCGTTGATCCCGTCGGAGTCGCGGTCGGGCTGGTGCTGGCCGTCGGGCTCGTGCTGGCCGTCGGGGTGGTGGTCGGTTGCGGTTCCCCGCCGTACCCCGGGATGCCGATCACCTGGCCATTTCCACCGTCGAAAACGACGTCCGAGCAGCCGTAGAAGGTCTCCTGGCTGTCCGTGCGCTGCCAGACCGAGTAGATGATGTGCCGGCCGGTCTTGCCACTGGGCAACTTGACGTTCCAGAAGTACTCACCCTGACCGTTCGGCGTTGTCTCGTCCCAGGTCGAGAACGGCTGGGTCTCCAGGCTGTCCCAGGTCAGCGGCTGGGTCGGGTCGTAGCCGTCTTTCGTGACGTAGAGCCGGAACTGGCCGGGGTGCGCGGCCCAGGCGTTGTAATGGAACGTCCAGTCGGCGCCACTGGTCAACCGGGTCGCCGGCCAGTCGTTGGCCGGAACGTCGTAGGCCGCGTACTTCGGGACGCCGCCACCGCACAACTGGCCGTCCGGGATGAAACCGCGGGTACGGCCGGCACCGTCGGAACGCAGCACCGCGAACCAGTCGTACAGCGGCTGGGTGCCTCCGGTGGCGACCGCCTTTGCGCACTCCGGGTTCTGTGGCTTCAGGTCACCCCCGGCCAGCAAGCCGTCCTGATAACAGAGGTAGGTCCGGCTGCCCGGCGCCGTTGCGGCCCCGTGGGCCAGTGCCCCGGTCGCCGTCAGTACCGTGAGACCGGCCGCAGCCAGCAGCGCAAGCGTGAAAATTGCTGTTCGGCGTCGCATTTTGGTGAAGGACCGTCGCGTGATCATCCGAATCCGTCCTGATCAAATAGCAGGAATGGGAGGTCAGAGCACCGCGCAGGCGGTGCCGTTCAGGGTGAAAGCGGTGGGCTTTCGGTTCTGCGCGGTCCAACTGCCCAGGAAGCCCAGGCCGACCGAGGAGTTCGCGGCGATCGTCGCGTTGTAGCTGACATTCGTGGCAACAACACCGGTGCCCGAGTTCGCCACCGTGGCTCCCCACATCTGGGTCACCAACTGCCCATCCGGGAAGGTCCAGGCCAGTCTCCAGCCGTTCACCGACTGCGTGCCGGTGTTGGTGATGGTCACGTCACCCTGGAATCCGGACGACCACTGGTTCGTCACCGTGTACTTGACCGAGCACGCTCCGGCGGGCGGCGGACTGGTGGGCGGCGCCGTGGTTGTGGTGGGGACCGGCGTGGTCGTGCTCGGGGTGGGCGTCGGGGTCGTCGGACTCGGGGTCGGCGTGGTTGTTGTCGGCGTCGGCGTCGGAGTGCCGGTTTCGGTGGTGTCGCCGTAGATCACGCCTCGGCCGTTGGTTCCCACGTACACCCGGCCGTACACCCGCGGATCGCCGGTGATCGTGGCTCCGGTCCAGGCCCACTGATGCTGATCGTCGTTGATCCGCACCCAGCTCTGGCCGACGTCGGTGGAGCGGAAGATCCCGCGAACCCCGCCGATCTTGGCGCTGCTGTACAGCGTCTGGTACGAGGCGCCGGTGGCGGCCTTGCCGAAGCCGATCGTGTCCGCCTCGTCCACCCCGGAGATCTTGGTGAAGGTCGCGCCGGTGTTGGTCGAGCGCCACAACCCGTAGTTGCCGGCCGTGCCACCGGCCAACCAAATGTCGCCCTGCCGACCGGGAACCGCCTTGAACCGCACCGAGGAGGCCGGCAGCCCGGTGGCCGCCGAGGCGGTGAAGGTCACCCCGCCGTCCTTGCTGACGTAGAAATTGCCGGCGGAGTAGCCGTAGAAGGTCAAGGCATTGACTCGGTCGGACTCGACCACGGCACCCTGGGGCAACCCGGCCGCGGTGGACCACTGGTTGCCGAAACCGACCGAATAGCTGGGAGTTCCGCCCTCCGGGCTCCAGACGAACCGGCTGCCGTCGGCGGCCGCCGCGATGGTCCCGCCGCCGGTGACACCGCCGGGTTCGGCATTGGCCTGGAACCAGTTGGCGCCACCGTCGGTGGAGAACGCCGCCCGGTTCACGTTGGGGTTGGCGGTCCTGTCGATGTTGCCGGCCCGAACCATGGTGGCCGGGCTGGTCTCGGCGTAGTCGATGCTCGTGGTGGAGCCGTAGTTCGGGCCGGTGAACATCAGGCTCGGTACCTTGGTCAGGTCGGTGTGCCGGAAGCCGCCGATGTCACCCAGCGCGGACAGTAGCGGCGCCCCGGTGGGCGGGCTGATCAGATCCAGCGCGGCGGTCTCCTCGATTCCCTGAGCCCGCACGCCGATGTTCACCGTGCCGCCGGTGTCCCACGCGGTCAGGTTGTCCGTGCCGAAGAGGGTGGCCCCGGTGCCGTACATCATCCGGTTCGAGTTGAACGGGTCGATCTCCAGGCCCTCGGTCATCCAGCCGAGCTTGGGGCTGGTCTCCGGCAGCGTCGCGTTGGCTCCGAAAGACAGCCAGGGCGAGGCCGAGACGTCGAGCTGGTAGCGGTTGGTGCGGTTCGGATAGCTGCTGTAATCCCAGGCCTTGGTCCAGGTGGCGCCGCTGTCCGTGCTGCGGAAGATCTGGGTGTCCGGCCACCAGGAACTGTAGGCGGTGACCATCAGCGTGCCTGGCTTCTGCCGGTCGACGCTCAGCCCGGAGTAGCCGAAGTAGTTGTTGCTCGCGTCGCTGGAGGGCACCGGGCTGACCTGGGTCCAGACTCCGGTCGCGGTGGCCAATCGCCAGACGTCACCGTGCGCCCCGCCGTACGGCCCGGCCGCGTCGCTGGTACTGATGAACAGGTTGCCGGTGCCCTCGTCGAGCACTCCCTTGTGTGCGATGAAACCGGTGGGTGCGCCGGCAACCGGCGCCCAGGTGGCCCCGGCGTCGGTGGACTTGTAGACCGGGTTCTGCTTGTCCGCGACCCCGGCATAGATGGTCGACGTGGCCTGCCCGGCAGTGCCGTTGCGGCCGTCAAAGGTCACCCAGACCACGCCCTGCTGGTCGCTTTGGTAACCGCTGCTGTCGGACGGGTCATCGGCGTAGCTGCCCGGGTTGGTGAAGCTGCTGACCTTGGCCCAGGTCACCCCGGAGTCGGTACTGCGCCAGAGCCCGTTCCCGCCCGACGCACCGAGGTACAGCACGCTGTTCTTGTGCGGGTCCACGGCGAGCCGCTCGCCCATCCCCCGGCCCGGCATGTTGCCACCGACCTTGAACGGGAGTCTGGTCGCCTGCCAGGTCTTTCCACGGTCTGCGGAGCGCATCACCGCACCGTTGTTCGGATCCCAGCCGTTGGTGTAGTTGCCGACGGCGGCGTACACCCTCTGGGTGTCAACCGGGTCCGCGGCCATGCTGAGCACCCCGGACCAGCCCCAGTTGTCCCAACCCACCGAGTCGAGCAACGGCGTCCATCGCTTGGTACTCGGCTCCCAGCGGTACGCGCCGCCGATGTCGGTGCGGGCGTAGACGACGTCCTTGGCACCGCGGTTGAAGACCACCGCCGGCACAAAGCCGCCTCCGGCGATCTCGGCGTTCTTCCAGGTGTACGAATCCGCGGCGGCCGCAACCGCCGAGGTCGCGGCGGCGGCCGGTGCCACCGCGCGCACCACCCCGACCGATCCGACCCCGACAACAAGCGCGGCACCTACGCTCAGGGTGAGCAGGCGACGAAGTCTCATGATGGTCCTCATCTCACACCGGTGGAGTGGGTGGTCCGTCCCGACGGGTGGACCACATGGACGACGCGGGAGGCACGTTGGCGGATCCGTCGCCGATGCAGCCCGATCGCGAGAATCAGGGCGAGGAGCAGAACGATGCCGCCCGCGGCGGTGGCCAGCGCGATCCGGCTGGACCCGGGGGTGCCGATCCAGGTGACGTTGCCGCGGACCAGCGTCGGTTGGGAGTCCACCGTGAGCTCCATCGCCCACGCGAACACCTGATGGCGGGCGTGTGGGTCAGCGCTGACAATTGGCGGGCGGCGCTCGGCGGACCACTGAGTGCGAAAGTCCTGCCAGGTAAAGGTGTTGGTACTCGCGATCGGGCGCCACTTCGCCGGCAGTTTGGCCTTGCCGGACAGGGCGGCCGGAGGTGCCGACCGGCCACCGTCGGCGTTCAGCGAGGCGGTGAGCGAGTTGCTGTTCACCGCCACGCCCGAGCTGTCGAACCGTAGGTAGTCCTCGCCGGAGTAGCCCAGGACGACGACCTGCTTGCCGGTGCGGTTGGTCAGGGTGACCGACTCGCCACCGCCGTGCGCGACCACCGCCAGGCCGGGCACCGGGGGTACAATTCCGGTCACCGTGGACAGGTAGTACTCGGCGTCCGGGTGGTCTGTGGCCGCTGTCGCCGTCGAGGGTGAAAACAGCGCGGTCAGGACGATCAACGCGGCGGCACCGACCACCAGGGTGGCGATCCCGTGCAGTCGTGCCGCGGAATCTCGGCCGGGTCGCATCGCTCTCAGACCGATAGCCATTGCTGTCCTTCCAACCCAGAGCACGGCGGTCGTTTACCCGGTTCTCGCCGTCGGCGGACCGGAGGTTGCCCGAACGGGCGTACCCGGTCGGGGTCCGCCGGCTCCTCGCCCGGCGGACCCCGACCGGAGACTCACGGGAACAGTTCGCCGTACACGGCCATCGCCGTCGCGACGTCGGACTGTGCCCAGAACCGGTGGTAGTTGAACGTCGGTGCGGCACCACCGTTGAGGTAGGTCTGCACCTTCGCCCAGGACGGGTCGTTCTTGTACCAGGTCCGGATCGAGGAGAAGGTCGCACCGCTGGCGATCTTGTCCCCGTTCGG
>Ga0307513_10001461_pt1 | contig 33972 bp, 19 predicted proteins | sample 15_EM_MG_FD_202174 | JGI IMG/M metagenome (GOLD analysis project Ga0307513, IMG submission 202174) | Populus trichocarpa ectomycorrhiza microbial communities from riparian zone in the Pacific Northwest, United States - 15_EM | ecosystem: Host-associated > Plants > Roots > Unclassified | place... | reverse complement strand
AGTGTTCCAGTTTGGACTGCACCAACATCTCTTTTCTAAGTTTGGCCATCTTTCTGTCCTTTCAATTTCAGTACTTCAACTCATCAATCAATTCTTTCATTTTTGTGATAGGCCTGCATTTAAGATGAACATTTAACATAAATTAAAGGTCTCTTATATTATTAGATATGTTATTATAAACATGCTTTAGTTAAGGAGTTATTGATACTTCAAGTGCAGAATGATGATATAAAACCTTGATAAAAATGCACTTTTAAGTACTAATCAAAAAGGTAGTTCTTTTATATAGACATTAGAACGGTTAGGTTTTTTCTTGATAAGATAAGGATCTTCTTATGGAGGAGGACTTTTCTTAAACCTTAGACAGACCAACAATTAAAAAAAAAACACGACAAGACCTTAGTTTTTTATCAGACAATTAAACAATATAGCTTACCTCAGGTAAAGCGTATTTGGGGTGCTAATACCTTCTCTTTATACAACCAGTCCCTGTACTTAATCTTTGAGACCAGTTAGGGTTCCTAGCGACCAAAACGAGTTAAGAAAAGATCCTTAGGGATTGTAATTGGTTGTATGGAATGGTTGTTATGAAATGATGCATGAACATTAGTTGATATTGTGCATTTATCTAGAATCACTAGTACAATTCTAAACATGGGTTGTAAATAGGAAGGTAGGAGTGTGAGTAAGGATAATAGATGTTGTGATGCATGAAAACACTTAGTGTGCTTGTCAAATTTATCTCTCTTGTAACTACAATTCTGACAGTTTTACTAGCCAACTTCTAGTTAAAATTACAGCTTGAAAATAATGTAATTTGGAGTTGGAGTCTGTGTGAAAGTTGTAGGTATAAATGTTATATTTCAAATGAAACTGATCTTGACTTATTTGGATTTGTATAACTCTAGATATGATAAAAACACTAAGTAAAGGTCCAAACAGACATAGTATTAGACATATTTTGGGTGCTATTATAATTGTTAATTTTGAGCCTTAAAAAATTATAATTTGGAGTTGGTGTCTTTATATAAATTGTTGGTATAGATGTTACATTTTCAATGGAACTAGTCTTGACTTATTTGGATTTTTATAAAACATATATGAGTAAAACACTGAGTAAAGGTCTAGACTGACATAGTACTAGAAAGATTTCTTATGCTACTGTAATAAGTGAGTTTAGACATGTAGATGGCAACACTAGGTATTTTGTCATTCATGAAAGTTGTAGCCCTATATATTAGTTTTCCATATAGGTTAATCATAGGAGGATGATGTAGGTTCTCCTTTCCTTATACTTCTATTTAAGTTAATAAGTCCTTTAAATTAAATCATGGGCAATGAAAGTTACTTTCTAGTTGTTCCTAATAAAAAAGGAATTCATGTGGTTGTCTTTATTTTTGAATGGAGACCATTGTGTTGTTATTTCTAATAAGTGGAAACCATGGTGTTGTTGTTTCAAAATAATGGAAACCATTGAAACTATCCTCGATTATATAATGGAAACCATTATGGAGGACGATTAATCAATGCTTAAAAGTTTATATAACAAGGGGGGTTGATTGGTAACTTAAGACTTAATATTCTTAGATGTACTACTAAGTCAAAGCAAATGTTAATGGGGTGATAATGTAACAAATAATTGTGATACCTAGAAAATAGAAAATATGGTAATGTTACAAACAAATTATGTTGAGCAATGATGGTGATATATAAACATGAGATTAATGTGTGGTTACTTCAAGGATTGTACCTAAGAAAATCGGTAACTAAGGAAATGAAATATTAATTATTGATTAGGGAATCAAAAATTGAGAAAAGCAGTTGCTATGTAGTGATGTATAGTCGGCAACCTTAGATTTGAATGTATTATGTAATTCATCGTGAAGGCAACGTTGAAAGTGACGAATATGAACTTAAATGCCATAGCAGCTGGTGCATAATCCAATATGTATATGATGTAATCGATGTTAAAAGAATTCTAGATAAACATATTGTTCTCTTTCCCTATGGAAACCACATACATGTATTTTATAGCAAGTTATTAAATTTGTAATGTTATTTTAGTTACTATGATGAGCACAAGTATCATCATATGAGTTGAGGTATTATTGAACTTGAGTTGAATATTTTGAGCAAGGATATTAAAGGTGCTTCTAGACATAATGATTCCTTTCCCTCATGAAAATCATAAGCATAAGTCTTTTTGACGACTAATAACTCTTATAATGCTATATATGTTGCAGGTCTATGTCACGAAGTGGGCCAGCGTTGATTGTGTCGTTTCACTATTTATAATTTTGTTAGGTACTTATTTTATGTACTATAAATATTTAAAATTGTACTAATAACTTCACCTTGAAATGTACTAAATGATATGATTGTATTTTTAATATTTGGTTATTGAATCTCTTTCGTTATGTGTGTGTATATATATCTATTTCACATATGTTTTAAGAAAATAGAAAATGAAAAGAATATAAGATGAATTGTGATAAGCGATGTAAAAGAATCAAATGGAGAAATAATTGAATTGGTGGGTGGTTGAAGTCTACTACGTGTATGTAATAGAGTTATTTGATATTATGTTACCCATAAGGATAAGAAAAGAATTGAGGAAAAGTATACTTTACAGGGGAAACTCTGTTGTAAATTTGATAAACTAAAGGATCAATAATGGAATGTATTGTTAGACAGATTTTACAAAAAAAAAAAAAATCCCCCATTATACTCAGAAATGATAATTAGTGTACATGGAAATTTTATGTTGTTACACTATCCCTGGATATAATCAGCTCTCCAAGGACAATCCTTTTTAAAATATTCATACCCTCTACAATAGTAACATCCACTAACCAAATAGGGGCAGTTCTGCCATCTATGTTCATTGTGCCTATAAATGTAGCATCACTTTAGCAAAGCAGAACAATTAATGGTCTTCTGCTTTGAAGTCCCTCCAACATGACTACCTTTAATATTCTATTGTCCCTCAGGATCCTCCACCTACACTTTAGAAAGGCCTTACAACTTTTTTTTCCCGACTAGACATTTTTTTTATCTTTTTATACTAGACAAACTGCCCTCCTTTTCCCTTCTTAAAAAGGGGAGGTCTAGGAGGTTTACCCAAAGAGTAATCATACTTCTTTTTCTTAACACCAAATTGGCCCTGTCGACGTTTACTATACACCCCTTTAATGCCTAGGCTGCTTCAACCAAGTCTCTCATCACCCCAAATTGTAATGCCATCAACCCCTCTTTCAAATCATGTCTTAACCCATCCTAAAATCTTCAGAGCATGATGTGGGGCAAACATAGAGAGGTCATGATACCTATTCTCATACTCCAAGACCAACATATCCCCCTACCTTGAAGCCAAGAATTATTGTTCTTTCATCTTGCGATGATATCTAAAGTAAAACTGATTTTCAAATTCTACTCTAAAATCACTTCGGGTCCATAACCATGTGGGCCTCCTTGACTGTAAAGTCTCCCACCAAGACTGTGCTCTATCTGATAATAATTGGGTGGCATGGTCCACTCTCAACTCATCTAGTATCATTATCCAAACCAAGGTCTTCTCTACCTTTTTAATCCATCTACCTGCAATTTCTGCATGTTGATCCCCCAAGAAAGGTTTATAGCCCATCTGCCTTAGACTTTTCATTATCCGCACTAAGGCAACCATACTATTTTTAGATGTCATCACTACTGGAGTGACTAGCACTATTGGAGATACTAAGGTTGTAAAGGCTGATGCATTAGTCATGGTACCGACCATTGCCCTTATTATCCATGCAATAAAATTAGGATCAACATACAGAGTGGGGGCTCTTGTAGGTGCCACTGATGGAGGCATAGTTGTTTGCCCCTAATAATCTACTCTCTATTATCGCAACACTCCAGCTTGTCTAGAGGTGGTATAATCTCGGAGCCCAAATGACTCTCTTGTCTTGACTAAGTAGCAGCCAATGGCACATAAGAGGTATTATCTGCTTAAGGTTCCTTCCATTAGGATCCACATTTCGAATACTCCATTATACCGAAGAGGGATTTGTTCTTGTACAATGCCTTATACAAACCATCCTAAAACAATTTTAACATATATCAATTTCCATGATAAATTCTGAACTCATGTCAGGGCTATGATACCAACTGTAACATTATCAATATTTATATACAATTGCAACATGATTTCTTAATGTTAATTCCATGTATTTAGGATTTTTTTTGTTCGAATGGTTAACCGGATTAAGCTGGAACTTTACATTATCATCTTGTTTATCATATATGTGTGGACATATTATAATCATCATTTACCTTTTTCTAATTACATTCAAACAAAAAAATTTAGTCGGGAGTTTACATTTTTAACCTTCATGGTTGCAAGATAATCTTTGCAATTCCTTCTATTATTGCTTTCCTTGCCATAATGATGACAAGTTCCCTTGTCATTCATGATGCCCCAAGTAGGTTTTTATGTTTGGATTGCAAGAGCAGGTCAACGTATAACTCATGGTCCATGACATGGATAATTAACCTAATTTTTTAAAATAACCAATTATCCTCAACACATATGTGTTCATTGAAGAACCCTCTGTCATCTTATAATGGAAAAATTCATTAGATGTCTCATACCTCTCAATCCTACTAGTCACATCAAACAACTCTTTAAGATACATAATTATTATATGGGCATCCATATTTCCATGTTATATTTGAATTTCAATTGACATGGCTAACATCATGCAAGCAACATACTCATCATCATCAATATGAAATTGATATTTAGTCTTAACTTTATTATTAGTGTCCTCGTCAAAGACAAGAGGAATTTAAGAACAATTCTCATATTAAGGTACTAGTCCAAAAAGTTTGGTTTAGTCACTTTATTAGCATTATATATGCTATGTAGGGATATATTTACTTTTTTTTACTCATTGTAATCTATCAACCTTTTTATATAAAGATAGCAAATATGAGTTTCATGCATAAATATCTATAACTAAATTTAGATAAGGTCTTTAATCATAATTTGATCTCCCACTATTTTTTTTGCAAATTAATAACCCTTACTATTAATTTGGGAAATCTCGCTTAGATCTTTTAGTGGGCTAGAATCCCATTTAATTTATATGATCTTAAGTAACTCAACAAATCAAAATAAATTAAATTAGGTATATATAACATAGCATATGACGTAAACCTCATGATGATGTGGTCACGCAACCCACAATCAAGATTGATCCGATCCTGGAAAGTCAAAAAAGGTCTAATAGAAGTGTAACACAATATAAACATATCATAAGACACCAATACTATTAGAATGAAGTCGAGAGATGCCATAAAGCTAGTTAATCTTTGATAAGTCATATTTAGCTCATTCAAGAACCAAAGAATACAAGAATCTCTCTCACATGTTAAATTGAAAAGTTTATAAGTATTATTAATAAAAAAATTGTTGAAATTTAGGCTTACAATAGTTTAAGTACTTCTGAAAAATTAACCCTGATGGATCTACCCTTGTGGGCTGAATTGACTCACTTATAAAATTGACCCCGAACCTATACTAGTAAGCCCAAACCCTGATCCAAACAAGCTTTGGATCCTAGCTGAAAACAAAGTAATAATTAAACCAAAAAATGCCTTGGGCTATAACTAAAATAATAAAAATAAAACCTATAAGTTAATTCTCTATGCTTTTGTGAAGATGAAGAAGAAAAGAAAACAATAAAATTTTATATAAGGCTTATTTATAGCCTACAATGTTGTTTAATGATCCTAAAAACCAATTTGTCATTAAATACCACCAGTCCTTCTTTCCTTGTGTAGGTAGGATGAATAAGTAATTCTTGTAAGAAAATGATTTTGGAACATTAATGAATCATTGCCACACTTGGAAATTATGTTGCAGCCCAATAAAGATTCTTGTAGAATTAGAAAATTCCCAAAAAAAGTTGTCATATCCTCATAGGAAAACAATCCTTGCTAAATAGGAAGTTTACAAGTCAAAAGAAAGTAAATAACAACATTTGCACAACCTGTTTTGACCTATATCGTAAGTCCTTTTCAAACTTCAATTCACCTAAAATTTTACCTCAACATAGAAAAATACCTCTGGAATCTTCTGGGAAGTTTCACCTTGATCCAATGGTTCGATTTGGAGTTATACTTAATAACGTAAAACTAGACGACAAGAAATTTTACGCCAAAATCAAAATCTAACCTTGTCTGGATCGTATCAGCTTATCAATCACATCTTTATATGACTTCTGGATCAATAAGGTGACAACTCTTTGTCTAAATATATCATATATGTTTCACCTAACTACTACCTTTAATCTTATATGATCATAAGTAACTCATTCAAGTCATATAAATTAATTAAGTATGACTCAATTTTATAGCATTTAACATATTCGATTAATGGTAACCTTGAGTAGCTTAACAAGTTATCCATGAATAGAACTCTAGTTTTATGTATATAAAGTCAAAAGGTAACAAATCATATTCTCAACATTTACTTAATATATTAATAAAAGATTTATTATTTTAATTAAGTCTTATTCCATGGTGTTAGTGATATATCATACATAATAATTATACATAAACATACACCCTTAACATTCCATTCTAATTGGATTATTATGGACATATCAAAACTAATTTCCTCAAGCCATCAAAAGAAATTAGACGGTCAAAACCTGGGTAACTATTGCAAATTTCAAATTTTCATAACTATTTTGTGAGCACTATAATAGTAGCCTTTTGGGTTGTTCTTATTTTTGTCTTTGATTACAAAATAGATTTTCCCATCTAATTTCCTACATTTATATTTACATAATTGTATAAGAAACCTTGAGTTACATTCGAGAGAAATTCGATGAGAAAAGATTTTTTCAATCCAAAATAAAAATAGAGAAAAGACAGAACATGTAGACTCTAATTATTATTACAACCATTTAACCATAAAAACACAATCACATTGGTCTTTAATGTCCATAATCATTCATCATGCATAATAACATATTAATATGCATAATAAAATTATTGCATATTTTGATTCTAATTATTGGTTTTATGTGCAATTTTTAAAATAATATTTATAAGATATAAAAAAATTAAATCAAATCCAATTTGATAATTTACAGAACCTAATAAATTTTATGATTAAATTTAATAACAAATTAATAATATTAAAATTCGTATCCTAAACTATTTTATGATCAAATAAATAAATTTTTATTACTTAAAAAATCTCTTTATTTTAGAAAAAAACTATTTTTATAAAATATTATTTTAATTAAAAATTAAATTAAATCCTAATCCTATAATGATATTATAAAATCCAAATTTTTTGAAATAAACATTTTAATGCAATCCTAATCCTATTAGGAAAATTAATTCTATAATTAAATTAATTTAGTGTTTTAATTTTAAAATATAAAATCAACGTTTTATATCTAAAGGGACATAATCATAATTCTATCCCATATTCCACAATGTAAAATGGAATAATTGGTAGTTGTAAAATTGTACACCCTAAAATTCTATTGTAATTAACTATATGTGATAAGGGTATAATAGTAATTATACTCTCTAAAATCATAAAAAGGCACCAGGGGCAGAATCAAAATTTTGCCCCTAAACACTACTTCTTATTGCTTCTACTAGTAATGGGCTCCTTACCCAATGCTAATGGATGCAGTAGTGACTCCAGCAGCAGCCTAGGGTTGGTGCTGGTGAAGCGTTATCGAGGCAGTAATGAGCTGCAATCTCTCGCATCTGGCACTGCTGCTATGGTAGCCATGAAAAATGATTTTTCATATGTATCATTTTTGGTAAATTCTAGCCAGATCTGGTCGAAACAATAGCTATACTTTTTTTTGGAAAAAATACAAGAAAGAAAAATTAATTTTTGCATATAAAAATAATTCAAATAAGTGGTTTGACTTAATTTTTCAGTGATCAATTTCTTAGTGTAACTATTATCCCTTCATAAACAATGTTCTGATTTAGATAATATAACAACAAGTGCGTATACTCTGTCAAATGATGTTTGCTCTTAACACTATAGTCATTGATTATTTGAATAAGATTTGAAACTCTTTACAAATCTAATTCTACCTTGTGTAAGGATTTACAATCAATACTATTTAAGAACAAGTGAAACATTTTCCCTAATTCATATAAGGTGATGAATCATTTCTTGATTACTTAAATACCTTCATATAGCTCACGTGTAATTGTTATCCCTTCATCAACAATTTTCCAATTTATACATTATAGCATGAAGTGTGTCTACTTTGCCAAATCATTTTGTTTTCAACACCACAGTTATTGACTCTTTAAATAAGATTTAAAAATCTTTTTAAATTTTATTCCACCTTGCGTAAAGATTTACAATCAATACAGTTTGATAACATATGAAGTATTTTTCATAATTCACCTAGGGTAATGAATCCTCTCTTGGTTACTTAAATACCTTCATATAGTTCATGTTATATCCAATATCTGTCCATTTGGTACCCTTAATTAGGAGAACATGTAGTAGGATCAAAACATAATACTCCATATATAAGATAATTTAGTGATCTCAAGTCTAAAGATCACTTACACAACCATCACGTGAGCTTTTTCATAAACACAAATGATTTGTCCATATAAAATTCTCACACGGGTTAGTTCAGAGTACATGTCATATGACAAGTACCAACATATTAGTTTTAGGTATCTCTCATACCCCAACTTATGAGAATAACTATTTTCTTTTATAAAGGAAAAACATAATATGTATCAATCTCAACAACTCTAATTAATGTTCAGTCTTAATTGAGAGTTAACCAAGAACATTTAGAAATAATACCTTGATGCAATAGGAATTCAACAATTATTACAACTTTATAATTTCCTTTGTAAAACACTTTTGCTCCAAAAACTTTATCTTTACTATAGATTCATTAATTAAATATTAGATTCATTAATAAAATATTTGATGAATATTAAAAATAAATAAATAAAATTTTATTAATAAATTAAATGTATTTACATGAATATAATTAATATTATTTATAACCTATCAATTAGCTATATGGCATAATCACTAACAAATCTATCAGGAAGATTTGAATTACAGTTATACATGAATGATTACAAGTTGTTTATGACACAAAGGGGTCGACATCAAACAAATCATAAGTTGCAATATTTTTCTTATCCAAACAAATATCTGAAGGATCTTTCTCTTTTTATCCTGTATTTCGTTTTTCCTTTATGGATTATGGATTAAACAATGCAGTCCACCACCCTCACCTGCCCTTATAAATAAGGCCCGATGAATCTCAAAGTCCACCAAAGCTAATCCTAAGTAACTAGCTAGTTACAAGCTTTCTTCACTTATCAGCTAATTGCTTCCCTGCAGTTTTTTTTTTCTCCTCACTTTGTGTCTCTTCCAAGAAAATTCTAGCTACTAGCAATTAGCTAGCTGTATATAGCAAAAGAATCACTTCATTTCTTAGCAACACCAGGAAAAGGTTTCAGAAATGGATCAAGTTAGAGATTTGGCATCAAAGAACGCTGCAGTGATCTTCACCAAGAGCTCATGCTGCATGTGCCATAGTATCAAGACACTTTTTTATGAACTCGGAGCAAGCCCTGCAATTCATGAGCTTGACCGTGAAGCCAATGGGAGGGAAATGGAGTGGGCTTTACGTGGGCTAGGGTGCAATCCCACCGTCCCGGCTGTCTTCATAGGTGGAAAATGGGTAGGATCAGCAAAAGATGTGCTATCCCTGCACCTGGATGGCTCTTTGAAACAAATGCTCATGGAAGCAAAAGCAATCTGGTTCTAGCTATAGTACCTCTCAAATAAGCCACACATAGTACTTAAGTTTGATTCTGTATAATATATATGAAAATAGCTCTTATACTATGCTGAGAACAAAATTGTATTAAGGGCTTTTCTTTTTCTTGAGTTCCCTGACTACATTGTGTGCAAAAATGTAATATTATGAAAAGAATTCCTGAAGATCAGTTTCCAGTGGGTTTTTAAGATTTCAATGATGTTTTCAATTCTGCCATACTCAAAAACATACTTGCCAAACTTTCTGCATATTTTACTATGTTGGATGAATACCTATCTACAAAATGGTGATAATGCAAGCATTTACAAAGATCACATATCATGATCGGTTAGAATTCTGAGAATCTCACTTCAGAATATCTGGGAGAACTGCCCTATGCAAACTAAATTACAATATAGAGTAAAGTTCATTTCCATAGCGCATCACTTTATCATGACACTTCTAAGAAATGTTCACACAGAAGTTTACCCTTGGTGAATTTCGCTATAGTTGGCAGAGTTTCCTCTGCACTACTGTCCAACCGATGGGAAGTATTTGTGGATAAAATGGTGTCTTTTCCTTGAAGTAATTTTAAGATTTATTATAACCTTAAACATGGTTTTGTTACCCCTAAAATTTGGAATAGAGACCTTTTAATTAGTTTATATTATACATGGATTGCCTTTGACAAGGGAAAGACAAAAAGGTGATGCTGGAACTTTTATGCCTCCCGTGTATTCCTTCATATCCGAAAGCAAAAAACTTTCTAACATGACTTTAATGCTAAATTAACTAATAAATATGATATGAGATGCATGCATATGGTTTCATATATGTGCATATTTAGATATGGCAGTAGTCATCCATTATGCATAAATATTCTCTCGCTTATATACACTAATGTTTGTACATGATGATCTGGAAATCTACACTAGGAACATTTTATGTACTTGAAAATTTGAACGCCTGCATGTCAGCATGTGTGTTGTGTGTATACAACGTGGGTGTTGTGTGTATACAACGTGGTTCTTATATCTTGCAGGACTCTTCTTACTATGATGGAAATTATAGTGACTCTCAAGACTCACCTATTCTTTACACACAACACTTATTCAAGGGAGAAAAGTATTATTCCATTTTAATCAAGAAGAGCTGCATTTCTGGTATGCACGTGCGGACGTTGTTGACATGCAAGAGCTTGCACAGGTTGGAATGTAGCGGTACTATATAGAATAGAGTCTCACATGATCGTGGGCTCGAAGGAATCATGCAAGTTGGTGGGCGCAGCACAAAGAATCGCAGCACCGAAAGCCATCTCGTTCCCAATCTTTCAACAAAAGGATTCAAAGAAGGTGATTGTGGGAATCTGGTAAATTGACTAGCTTCATAGTATTTTCTATTTTTGTGTGTATTTATAGAGTATAATTGTGTCCATAAAATCTGCAAAAGATGGACAAATGGTCAATAGCATGAACACGTTTGTTATAATTGTGTCCGATTGTATGAATCGATCCCACAGTATGATCTTAGCTTTGATCCTTCCATCTTAGTGAAGATGAAGCAGTAGTTGATGCTTGTGAAATGTTTCTTAGTACTCGAGTGAGGATATGACATAATCAAATAAGATGTGATCTAGATAGCTTATACGGAAGGTGTAACAAATATTTTTATGGAATAAAAAAGATGTTTGGTTGTGCAAACTAAACTAGCATTTTAAAATGATGATAATAAAAAATTCAACTATTAGATTGGATTCAAATTTTTCTAGGTAATTATACAAGTAGTTTTGTTTCAAGAAGCCACTATATTATTTATCAGACCATTGAATTTCTCAAAATTAAGTTTAGAAGTTGTTGTTTGAGCTAATTTTGTTAGTTTTCCTAGTTTTTTAATAGATTTATTGTTTTAATTTGGATTTTGTTTTAATTTTCTTTAAGCTTTTAGATTTTTAGTTGTTTTCTAATAAAGAGAGGATATTTTAATCTATTTAATGGTTTTGTAAACTTATTAAGAAGACAACCACTATATATTTTTTTTTTTCAGAAAATATTAGTTGTCATATCGTATATCATATATGGTTGTAATAGATGTGTAAATTGTGAATATCGTAAGTACTTGAACAATATACACCGTGCAGCAAAATTTGGTTGTCAACTTGTTCAGCTCATGGAGGCACTGTAGTCCCCATCTCTGAAAGTAACTTTCACCCATTTGGGCATCTAAGTAAAGCTCCTCTACTTTTGAATGTTCTATATATAGTCTAGCATGAAAGCATAAGTTCAAACAACCTTCAGCTTTAATTGAAACCCTTTTCTCTCTTGCCTACTCTCACCATTGGAACCAATTCTATTTGAATTTGGTCTGATGGTTTTTAGGATCTGAATAAACTCTAGAGAAAGCCCAAAGACTTCTTCACGATCATTCTCCTGCACAAACTAAGAAGGCTTAATCAGGAGTGACAATTACATGGATAAGGTGATGGGATTGGCCTCTGAGAAGGGGGTAGTGATATTCAGCAAGAGCTCATGTTGCTTGTGTTATGCAGTCAAAATTCTTTTCCAAGAAATTGGGGTGGACCCTCTGGTTTATGAGATTGACCAAGACCCTGAAGGCAGGGAAATGGAAAAGGCTCTCACAAGGTTGGGGTGTAACGCGCCTGTACCGGCCGTTTTTATCGGTGGAAAGCTGATGGGTTCCACGAATGAAGTCATGTCCCTCCACCTAAGTGGCTCACTCATTCCAATGCTCAAACCCTACCAGAACTAATCTTAATTTACCACTTCATTATGAAGATGGAAGAATAAAAATTGGCTTGGTTAGTAGTCTAGCTAGTGTGTTCTATGCTTAGTAGTCCATGTAGAAGTTGTTTGTGTTAAGTATTTCATAGCTTTGATTAGCTCGTGTGTAATATGTTCCCTTATGTTAATGAAGTTAGCTTTATATAAATGTTGGTTATCTGCTTAATGCAGAATTTAAACATTGCACAATCTCTGAATATATATTTCATCAACCTTTTATCCCACATCTGAAAGCACGACGAAAAATAACTTTTAATCAGTTCCAGAAAAGTATTCAGACCATCAGCATCATATATATGAACCAAATTTCTACCAGAATGAAAACCATTATGCCTTTTATATTATAAATTCTCAGCGGCAATCAAATACGTACCTTTCAAATCTATTACAATCCTGTAATCATGAGCACCATTAACATTTTCAACCACAATTACACTAGCATCATGATTTAAATATTCCAAGGGCATCCGTTCAAATATCAGAATCGGAGAGAACAATTGAGGGTCAGGCGCTGTCAAAAAAGAAATAGCAGGTATATATATATATATATTAGTTACTCTATTTTAGCCATCTCCAACTTTTGAACTGCCTCGCATTCCTCCATATGCAAAAAGTTTAAAAAGGAAAATTCTTTTCTTTTTCGTGCTGCCTTGATTCGTCTACTTTTATCTTAGATAAAGAAGGGATTACATTCCTTGCCTTTAGCTCTTTTCAGCGGTGATAGTATCCGATTGTCTTGCAGGAAAAGCTAGCAAGATCAGAACAACATAAGTGCGCTCCACATTGCAGCATTCTTATATAATTTTCTCTTTGCCAAATATCTGGTGTAGGATATTTTTAGGAGATTGTTATTTTTAGTTTTTTTTTTTTTTTTTTTTTTTGTAGTTTTCTAATGTTTGGTGAATTTTATATTAAATTTATAATTACTTGTTACTATTTTTTTTCCTTTTTAAGGACTAGAGTATAGTTCTAGAGCTAGTATAAATAGAGATATTTAATTTATTTTTTAGCTTTGGTATTTTGATAAATTAATAAAGAGCTTCTATTTTTCTCGTGTGAAAGATTATCTACGATGTCTACTATTTTTCTCAAGCCTTTTTCATTCAACCCTTCCTAGTTTTCCTTTCAATTCTAATTAATCTAGTTTATAGGTGTGTTAGTTGTTATTAAAGCCTAAATGTCCTTTTTCATGGTTAGAGGTCGTATAGCAGGATGTGGTCATGGTCGAAGGAATGGTTTTTAGACAAAGGAGGTTATTCTCTAATAGTGAAACATTCATTAACTGATAATTGAAGACCTGCAAATGTAGATTCTGGAAGTCAACTTGTTTAACGGATATCATGATTTAAAGGATTGTGAGATGAATGATAGCAGATCCATATCTAGTTTTGAGAACTCATATCATAAGCATGCACAAAGTAGGTAGCCTCATGTTTGGGGTGATTACAACGAAAAATTAGTTTTTTCGGTGAAACTCCCTGAGTTTGTAGAGCTTCTAAAGGATTTGTTGATTGACTTTGTGAAGTTGAACATGTCTTTGAGTACAAAAAGTTCTTGGAGCAGATGAAGGTGAAACATATCATTATTAGATTAAAAGGTCGAGCTTCTATGTTGTTGGAGTAGTTGAAGAAAAAATCATGCGACGCAAGGCAAGCCCAAGTTATCTGACTAGTAAAAGATGGAGAAGATGAATGATCATTATGTTGTTCTAGGATTAAGGCAACAATAACATCTAAGGGGTGAATTATATCAAAGAACCATCTCAACCAAATAGCTTAAGCTGTTAGGTGAGGTTCCAGGATATGATTTATATTTTTCTCTAACACACCCCCTCATGTGAAAGCCATTTGGGCTTGAAACTTGCACAGGCCCACTTTACCTTATGCTTAATTTTTATCAAATAAATAGGGATGGTAAGATTGAACTCGTGACCGCTTGGTCATCAAGGCTCTGATACCATGTCAAAGAACCATCTCAACCCAATAGCTTAAGCTGTTAAGTGAGGTTCCAGGATATGGTTCCAGGATATGATTTATATTATTCTTTAACAAATTATGCGTTCCACTAATAATAACAAATTTACAATTAACTCAATTAAACATAATTAACCAGCAATATAATTAAAATGTTTAAAGTAAAGAGTATATGGATAAAAATTTCAAACTCAGTTTTTAACGTGGTTTAGCAAGCTTGCATCCACACCTCAAGTATCAAATTGGTCTTGAGTATTGTGTTCTTTACTAATCCAAGCCAAAAATTATGATGTCCTTGATGAATCCCGTCAAGCCCTTTTTCACCACTTGAAGAAATATCCTTTACAAGATTTTTCACATTGGTGATATACCTCATCAATGACCTAGAGTTTTTCACTTAAATTCTTGAAGAATTACAAATGTTTGAAATGTAACAACACTCATTCAAAGAATAGATAATACAATTGAAAGTCCTAGTCTCTCTATATCTCACAAGATAACACTTAATGAATTGAAAAGTGTTTAAATGTTATGAGAATTAAAATTTATACTCTTGTATAAGAATATGAAGTTTTTAATGCACAAATATGAGTATAATTAGGGATTAATGATTTTGAAATGATTTTTCTCTTAAGATAGCTTGTATATGATATATGTTTTTATTGTTTTTATAATTTTGTAATTAGATAAGCTATATATATGTTTCTAGCAAAAATTAATTGTTTTATTTTCATTACTTTTCCTCTAATAGATAAAATAGTCGACCGGTTCATATTAGTCAAGACAATTGGTTGACCGATTCCTGTAGATTCTCAAGTGTTCATCACTGATGAACAAGCGGTCCATTGGTTCACTTGGTTTATATGATTGACCGGTTCAACTTAAAACTTACATTTGACAGTTTTAAACCTGGTGAATCTTAAATCGATTAAATGTATATCAATCTTATAATGCATGCAATGTGAAGTGTTTGAATTCATTTTAATTTGTGCTATCACGTAAGATACAAAGATTTATATAATTTTCACTAAAATAAATCCTTAAAAACTAAGTCTTCACTTGCTTTGCATCCTGTACTTGTTGATTTATTTTTTCATTCAATTCTTCATGCTTGTTGATGTGATGTTCATATAAAAACTTGTTTAAATTTATTCTCAACCAATCATATCATTAGTCCATTTTCATTTAATTGTTCTCCTCAAAATATATAAATATTAATATGTGACCCAAAGGTCAACAATCTTTTTTTTTTTTTATGATGACAATTAATGTTATAAATATAGATATAAAAAAATGAATTTCACCCTATATTTTACAATATAGTGCCTTGAAGACTTTAACAATTATAAACAATCTATAAATATATGTTTCTCCCCCATAATCATATAATCAATTGTTTTATATCTATTCTCCCCCCTTTGGTCATCAACGAAAAGTAATAAGGAAAGCATAATAAACCATAAAGAAATTTAATATAAAAACATTCCATAATGTTCAAAATGTAATATCCATTACAAATAGGGAAATAAATACACAAACATAAAGAATAAAGAAAATATAAAAACATGAAATAAATTTGGTACAATCGCTTAGGGTGGAGGATATCGAGAAAGTAAATTAACCATCATGTCCTTCATGTCATGCAAATCCTCTCATATATGATGCACTTCACCCTTAATATGTTGTAGATAATCTTCCATCCTAGATCGCCAAAAAATAGTACCAGCATCTTTAGAAGAGGAAGTTTTAGGTGGAATCTTAAACATATAAGCAAACTCATTATCACCACCAATATGTTGTTGTTCTTCTTCTTCATGCTCTTCCTCAGCATGACCTCTAATCAGGCAATATATCAATCATATATCTATGGATGTAACTTCATCAAAATGCCTTTTTTTTAGGAAGAATATTATGTGTGATGATGCGATGAATAAGCCTAGGTCATAAGCGAATTATGGCACTTAATCTTAGCACCTGGTGCAAAATCCAATCTACTAGTTTGTTGAGCTACTGCTTCATCGTACACAAAATCTATAATAGTAGGTATAATTTTAACTTCAAAAAAACTTACATGATTTTGAGTCTATAAACTGAGCAGGAAAACAGAAGACAAGAGGGGATTTTTGAAGAGAGAAAAAGACACGACAAGAGAAGAAACCTTGAGAATAAAACCAATCCAATAGTAAAAAATAAAATACAAAAGAGAATAAAAAAGAAAAAAAAGGGAAGAAAAGATATTGTGAGAAGGAGGTTAAAAGCTCTTGGAAAAGACCATTCGAATCTGCTTAAACCAAGCAAAAAGGGACAAAAACCAGTCACAATCATCTTTTGAGGTAAGTTATTCAACTTGATGGAAGGGTACAACTCATTAAGAATACCCCTCCCTTCATTGGTCCATTTGCTTTTAATTTAATTTTATGGGGATTAAAATTTAAAATTAAAAGATTAGGGATTTATTTTGATGAAAAGTGTGATTTGTCAACTTATGGAAAAACTAGGAACTACGATGTGTTTTTTTCATTCTCTCCTTATCATCAAGATAATGATATAGTTTTTTTTTTTCAAATTTGATTCTTAATCAAATTCAAATTTTAAAAGAGAATGAGTTTATTTGGGATTTTGTTTCTCATATGCTATATCTCTTGTATTATAAATACAGATCCTGATGCATACAAAAAAGGATGGAGACAGAACCAAAAACCAAGAGGGAACCCGAAAGAAAATAGCAAAAAAAAAACCACAGATAGAGAGAGAGTAGAGAGAAGGAAGAGAGCAAAAAAAATGAAGGAAGGATAGAAACAGAGAGGGGGGAGCATCGATCGGCTAAAGAACCGTCACCTCGCGTCTTCGTCTCCAGTAGCACGCCTAGGTAAGTCTTCTTTCTCCTGTCCCATTTTGCATTTTTAAACTTCTTAAAACAGTGCAAAGGCAATTATAATTACCTTTGCATTGTGTAGTGCACACGTGAGTTAGTTCAAGCGTGCCTACTGTCCAACTAGGTCACTGGCTTGGGCTAGTGACCAGGCTAGGCCAGATCCAGCCCAGTAAAAAAAATTAAAGAAGAAGAGTGGTCCGGGTCTGGGCCTCAGGCCTAGCCGGCCTAAATTGTGCTTGCTAAGGGTGTGTTTAGCAAAACACACTATTATGCCTTTGCCATGCATTTTTATCCCCCTTTTGTTTTGATATCTAGCCAAACGAGCCCCTTTTTTATATCAGAAAATTGCAGAAAATATTTGGGGATCTTCATTGATTTATTTGGGGGGGCCTTGTGCTTTGTTTTTTTTCTTTTTCGTATTTTTTTTTTCTATTATATGCTTAATCCATGAACCTTTACTGTTAAATGAAAATTTGTTGTGCAATGTTTTTTTATTCTTGTCTAAAAAGAGTAAATAAAAAAAAGTAACAAAAAAAAGGTATAGAAAAATTGTTTCTTCTTCATAAAAAAATCAAAATTTTGCAAACTTAATTACTAGCACCAGAGTCAAGAATATCACACTTCTAGGTTTGTGCAATATTTACCAATGCCAGAGTTGGAAATATTTGTAGGTTAATGTTCACTGACGCTAGAGTCGGGAACATTATGGGAAGAAAAAAAAAAGAGGAGAATAAATTCTTAGCAATTTTAAGCAAAACTAGCAATGCAGTCTACCTCAAATAGGACCAAGGTTGTCAAAAACGCTTTTTTGACACGATATAAAAAATACAATATAAACTCGGATCGTAAAATCATAAGTAATTTTTTTTAACTAATTATATATTGACAATTTCATCCAAGAAATTAAATTACATTAAAATCTGATAAAGAGAGTCAATAATATTATAATTAATGAGTGATCTAAATAAAATTAGAGAGATAAATAATATGAATAAATAAATTAATTACATGGAGAAAGAAAAAATCTGATAACAAAATTTCTCAATATAGGGGAATTACTGAATGGTACGGAGTACACATGAACCTAGTGACACCTTGGTTGTTCTCATCACAATAAGTTCTTATGGACCCTTTTTGGGTTGCAAGCTAATAAGCTTAAAATAGTAATTAACTAACACAAATTCAATAATGAAATAAACCCTTAAACAATGTCTGATGTGCTAGAAAAAAATTTAAATTAATAAATAATTATTTAAAATTAAATAAATAAATAAAATAGAATAATAAAAAAAGTATTCATGTTAAAATTCCTCCATGTAGCTCGAATCTTCAATTTTCGCATATTCTTGGCAGATTTGAGTCATGATTTCAAACATGTTGTTCTTTCTCATCTGAATGAATTACTGGGCCTACAATATATTGTTGGAAAGCTTTAAATGTCTAGTTTCCAGCCCAACTTTAATCACAGCAAAATTCCACTGGTAGCTTCATAAATGTTTCAAACAGTACACAAAGGTCTAGTTTGATATATTTGACAAGATTCATCTATTAACTTTGACCCTCTGAAATATTATGTTTCCGAACTCCATTTGATCTGAACATTTACCACAATATATTTTCGTGTGTCTAATATTTTCCTGTAAAATTTTAGCTCTATCCAATTTATGGTTTGAAAGGTATGCTCAATCTCGCAAAACTGGTCAGCAGACATTTTAAGGCCAAATTTGGACCTGACTTGGTTTATATCACAAATTTAGTAAACTCATAAAATCATACTGAGTTTACGAAGTTTACTGATTTTGCACGAGTTAAGTCTGATTTTACTGGTTTTCGAGTTTTAGTCTGATTTTACACGTTGGATACATGTTGACTCGCGATTTTAACAACAATGGCTACGACGTTTAAGGGGTGATAGTATCTTTCTTTTCGCGTAACCAGTCTCGTACCAAAGAATCTCTATTGATCAGTTAAGGTTCCTAGTAACTATAATACTAGGTGGCGACTCCTTGAACTAGACCTTTTCTCAAAGAATGAGATGCCAGATATTCGTTCTTTGTCCGATAAATAAACTGAAAACTTTTAACAATTCGCCACGATGTCCGAGTGTGACATGATTCATTTGGTTTATTTTTTTAGCATGTATTTTCAATTTGCTTTGAATATAAGTTTGTTATATGATTGGTTGTTATTGTTTTATGATGTTTAATGGTTGATTAATGACATGCTTTTGATTATTAAATACTTGCTTTTTATACATACAAAGTATATTTTATAGTTTGATGGTTATATGTAAAAAATAGGACATATAGCAATGTTTGGCCATTCTAGTGATTTTGTTCAATTTTAAGAGTACATATAGGTCATTTTGATGTTGTTCATGATGTTAAATGAGCATTTAGATTAATATAAATAGTATAGATACATGTTTGAATTTTGAAAGTAGGTTATAAACTTTGATCTTTGTGTCCTTACATGTTTTTTGTTGCTTATGAAGGTTGAAGTATGTAGGTATGTTTGTATGTGACTCGAATGAATAGGCTTAATTCCTTTATTCTAAGTTTTGATGCTTTTTTCTGGGTTTAAGCTTTGCTAGGAATTCTGGGTTGGTGTTCTTCGAATGAACTTTCCCTAAGGTCATTGATTTCGGTGTCATTTTGGTTGATTAATGGTTCGTACATGTGCATGCATACTCTTTGATCTTTAATCTAAGGCTTTTATGACTTGGAAGCATCTGTTTTAAGGCTTTTAATTTTTGTTTTCATCATTGTTTTGCATAAAAATCAAATAATTATGGCTTTTATTTGATTATTGTAATGATATAACTTCAAAATCTTATTTAAATGTTGATTTCACATATGTTTGTGCCTTCAATTTGATATAATATGCTTTGTTTTCAAAGTCACTTTTCTTGGTTTTATCTTCGTGTTCATGTTCTTCATCACATTCAAGCCAAAAAATTTGTTTGATCTTTAAATTTTTGTTGCTATTTCTAGGATTTGTTTATGAGCTAGGGCTTTTGGGCTATGAAGCCCATCCTAAATGGTTGGGTTGAGTCTATTCTCCATAAGGATGTGTATGCCAAGATCAATTTCTTGTCAAGAAAAAAAACATTTTTTTTATGTTCTTAAGGAGTGTTTGCCAAACACGACCATAAGACATTTTTTAAGCACACCCTACTGATTTTCCAACTATGTTAATTTTCTTATTTTTTGTGCTTTTGCCAAAAAGACCCAAAATAATTTCAAAAAATTCTAAAAAAATCAAAAGACTGTTTTGAAATTATTTGTGGGTCCCTCGCATACTTTTCGAACCATTTCACTTAGTCACAGATGAGCCGCCTCCTTGAAGGCAATATTTAACTCGTAGTCGAGTTGCTGCTTCCATCAACCTTGGCCATCAGGGAAAGCTGGATGGAGTAGGTCGTTGTCCCACCAAGAGTTCATCTATGGCTGACTCTAGGCATAGGGCAGCACAAATTTTGTTGCCTCCTCCTCTTTCTAACTTTTATATGTACTTGTGGATTATTTCTCTTTAGCAAGGGAGAGCATGTTCCCTCTGTTTTCATAATTTGTATCTCCTATGAATATTTTGCTTAGGATTGTTTTGCCTATTTGTTGGCTATGCTGCTTTGATGTTGCCTTTTGCAGGCCTATCTTCTTTGTTGGTTTCCTTCCCCTGCTTCCCTCTAGTTGTTGCTAAGGTTAGCTTGATGTAGTGTTGTTGGTTTCTCAGTTGCTGTCTATGGCCTTGTTGCGTTGTTCCTCTTTGGTCATGTTTGTTGCCTTAGTTGTAGCTGGCTTGCTTTTTAGGTTGTCGATGGTGCAATTTTCCTACCTGTTCTCTCCTAGATTTTCCTGTTGCAGTGTTGCTGGTCGTTATGCTGGTGCATTGCCTGCTTACTCTCTCAGTTACTACTATGGCTATTCTGGTTGTAGTTGGTTATGGTGCCTGTTGGTCTTGTTGAAAGCCCTCTTATGGTTGATATTGGCTGTTATGGGTTCCTGCTTGTTTTCTCTTCACTTTCGAAGTTGGGATTTGTTTTTTATTGCTGGCTGTTTTGGTGCATTTCCTGCTTTCATTGCAGGATGGTTGTGTTTTGTGTTTTGCTTTCAGTCTTGCTGTGTTCTTGCCTGCTCCAGGGTTTTGTTGCGATTAGCTTGCTATTTTGTTGCTAGTTGCTGGTTTTTCTAGTGCATTGCTTGCTTGCCTCATCAGTTGTTGTTATAAGGTTTTGTTGCGGTTACCTTGCTACTGTGTTGCTGGTTTTGCTGGTGCATTGCCTGCATGCCTCTTTAATTGCTGCTAAAGTAGCTTTTAGTTCCTTTGGTTAGGTTTGATTCGGCTATTGTGGGAGTTTGTTCCCCTAGCCTCTTTTGATTCTAAGGGAGCCTGTTCCTTTTTTTCTGTTCATATCTGTATATATTTTGACTTGTTGGTTCTCCAGCTTTGTTTCATTTTATCTATAAATTTCTTACATTTGATTAAAAAAAGAAAAAGTGGGGTTTAGTAAGGGGAGTATAAGTTCAGACTTTACAAAGGGTAAAGAAAAGGTGACTGAACCTTAACATCCTAAGAGGTTACGAGATATTAAGTGTTTCAAATGTTTGGGGCATGAGCATATTGCTTCTGAATGTTCGAACAAGAGAGTTATGGTGGTGCATGGGAAACATGGAGAGTTGGTCAGTAGCGATGAGGCCGAAACAAAAGTTAAGGATAAGCATGGAGAAGATTTTGAGCCAACAGAAGGGGATTTATTAGTGGTGCAACGGGTTTTGAATGCACAAACTGATGTTAGTGAAGAACAACATGAGAACATCTTTCATACCAGGTGTCAGATTCAGGATAAGGTTTGTGGAATGATTATTGACAATGAAAGTTGCTCTAATGTTATGTCCACTACCTTGGTGGAGAAGTTGGGTTTAACTACTGTTCCACATCCTAAACCGTATAGTTTACGGTGGCTTAACAAAAATGAAAAGATTCGGGTGACAAAGCAAGTTCGTATGCTTTTTTCCATCAAAACCTATCATGATAAGGTTTTGTATGACATGGCTCTGATGTCAACTAGCCATGTCTTATTAGGTGTCCATGACAATTTGATAAAGATGTGACCTACAATGGACGAACCTGGGTATAAGTTCAGACTTTACAAAGGGTAAAGAAAAGGTGACTGAACCTTAACATCCTAAGAGGTTACGAGATATTAAGTGTTTCAAATGTTTGGGGCATGAGCATATTGCTTCTGAATGTTCGAACAAGAGAGTTATGGTGGTGCATGGGAAACATGGAGAGTTGGTCAGTAGCGATGAGGCCGAAACAAAAGTTAAGGATAAGCATGGAGAAGATTTTGAGCCAACAGAAGGGGATTTATTAGTGGTGCAACGGGTTTTGAATGCACAAACTGATGTTAGTGAAGAACAACATGAGAACATCTTTCATACCAGGTGTCAGATTCAGGATAAGGTTTGTGGAATGATTATTGACAATGAAAGTTGCACTAATGTTATGTCCACTACCTTGGTGGAGAAGTTGGGTTTAACTACTGTTCCACATCCTAAACCGTATAGTTTACGGTGGCTTAACGAAAATGAAAAGATTCGGGTGACAAAGCAAGTTCGTATGCTTTTTTCCATCAAAACCTATCATGATAAGGTTTTGTATGACGTGGCTCTGATGTCAACTAGCCATGTCTTATTAGGTGTCCATGACAATTTGATAAAGATGTGACCTACAATGGATGAAAGAATACTTACTTGTTTATGTTGGATGGGAAGAAGGTGAATTTGTTGCCATTGAGTTCTCGGCAAGTTAGAGAGGATTAGTTGTGAAGTCAACAAAATGAGGTGAAATTGGGTAAAGGGCTTATGTTAGCCAAGAAGGGAGACATCAAGCAAACATTAGCTTCGATTGGGGTTGTTTTCATGGTATGAGTTAAACCATTATTGCAAGTAGAGAATGTGGAATTGCCAACACAGATTATAAAGTTGCTTGAGGAGTTTTCAGATGTGTTTCCAGAAGAGTTACCTAAGGGTTTACCACCTATTCGAGGGATTGAGCATCAAATTGACTTGGTGCCGGGAGCTTCACTTCCTAACCAACCAGCTTATAGGTGTAATCCAGAGGAGGCAAAGGAGATTCAAAGGCAAGTTGGTGAGCTCTTTGAGAAGGGTTACGTGCGAGAGTCACTTAGTCCATGTTTCATGCCTACCTTGCTTGTGCTGAAGAAGGATGGAACCATATGGATGTGTGTGGACAGCTGTGCAATCAACAAGATAACAGTTAAGTATCGATTTCCTATACCTAGACTTGATGATTTGCTTGATGAGTTATATGGTGTTATGTTGTTTTCTAAGATTGATTTGATGAGTGCTTTATCATCAGATTATGATGAAAGAGGAGGATGAGTGGAAAACATCATTTAAAACTTTACAAGTGTTGTATGAATGGTTAGTAATGTCATTTCAGCTATCTAACGCACCTAGTACATTTATGCGACTTATGAATCATGTTTTGAGGAAGCATATTGGATTGTTTGTTGTCATGTATTTTTATGATATTTTGGTGCATAGTAGAACTTTTGATGATCATGTGAAGCATCTTAGGCTTGTATTTGAAACTTTACAAGATGCTAAATTATATGGGAAACTAGAGAAGTGTCATTTTCTATCAAGAAAGTGTTGTGTTTCTTGGTTATATCATTTCTAGTAGTGGGACTAAGGTTGACGAAGAAAAGATAAAAGCAATTAAAGATTGGCTGAAACCCTCTAGTATTGCTGATGTGAGGAGCTTCCATGGTTTAGCTTCATTTGATCAGCGATTTGTGAAGAACTTTAGTTCTATAGTTGCACCTTTGACCGAATGTTTGAAAAAGGGAAGTGAGTTTCGGTGGAGCGAAAATGCACAAAAGTCTATTGAGTTGATTAAAGAGAAGTTATGCACTACACTTATTTTAGCACTTCCAGATTTTGCTAAGACGTTTGAGATAGAGTGTGATGCTTCCGGAGTTGGAATTGGGGTTGTGTTATTGCAAGAAATGAGGACTATTGCATACTTTAGTGAAAAGTTTAATGGTGCACGATTGAACTACTCAACTTATAACAAGGAGTTATATGCCTTAATTCGAGCTCTAGAGGTATGGCAACACTACTTATTACCAGAGGAGTTTGTTGTGTATACTGATCATGAATCTTTGAAGTATATTAAGGGTCAAAGCAAGTTGAACCGAAGACACGCTAAGTGGGTAGAGTTTATGGAGTCATTTCCATATGTCATCAAGTATAAGAAGGGACAAGTTAATGTAGTTGTCGATGCTCTTTCTAGGGTATGCACTGATTTCTATGTTAAATGCAAGGTTAATGGGTTTTGAACAAGTGAAGGATCAATATGCTAATGATTCCTACTTTGCTAATGTGATTGTCGAATATGCTAAGAGAGTTTGTGATGGGTTCTTTATGCATGAAGGTTACTTGTTCAAGATGGGGAAAATATGTATTCCTTTACGTTCTTTATGGGAGTTGCTTATATGAAAGGCTCATGTTGGTGGTCATAGTAGTCATTTCGGTGAAAAAAAGATGATGTGAACCCTAGCGGAATTTAATGGAATTCACGAACCCAAGATCTATCTAATTCAAGTTTGCTGAAAATAGGATGAGCTTATCACAATGGAAGACCTGCTCAAAAGGCAACAAGACTATAAACCAACTCAATCACAACACCTACACCTGAAGACGAGCAAAATGAGTATAAATTCACAATAAAGATTAGTCAATTCTTTAAAGAGTTGAAAGTTCAATCAAGAACCTAGATTGACAACCAAAGGTCGGCAAAAATCAGAATATTATTAGGCAAAAAGGTGTGCTGAAAATTATTCTCAAGAGTATTTATACCCCAAGCCAAAAACCCTAGTTTCCCTAATGGGTCACATATAAACTCAATTTAAATAATAATCAACCCAATCTAAAACTAGCCCAAACTAATTAAAATAAATAAAATAAACAAGTCTGAACCCAAACAAGTGTTTCCTCATAAAATAAAGAAAGTTTAATAGCCCAACTAATTTAATAAGACAAGTTCGGTTATTTCCACATTTTATCTGGCAGTAGCAAAACCTAACTTCAAACAGATGGTTCTCTCTCGTCTTAAAGAATTAGAAGGCGTTCCATATACCATTAGAAAGGTATGGAAGTCTAGTTTCCATACCACTTAGAATCACCTCAAAATTCAACTTCCAGCTCCAGTTATGATAAAAAGGTAGCGAAAGGTCAAACTATCTGAATCTAGTCTTCTTCTCCTCTCCCAATCCTTGTGTAATGGTCTTGGTTCCACCAACAAGCCCCTCTTGAACGTGAATAAGATTAATCATGGCTTGCTCCTTATTATTTAATACCCTCTTGAATTCGACCTTAACCCACGTATCTTGAAGAAGTCCATTGAAAGCCTCTTTGAACCTCTTTGCTCTAAGCCTTGTAACTGGACCAACCGGAACCTCTAATGGATCCTTTGGTGTTTAGATTGCATTAGAAGACTTATGAGCTGCTGAAAGAACATTTCTTTTGGCCTAGCATGTTGAAGGATGTTCACAAGGTGATTACGAGATATGTTGTGTGCAAGAAGGCTAAGGGCAAGGAGAATGCATATAGGCTTTATATGCCATTACCTATTCCGGAGCAGCCATGGATGGATATTAGTATGGACTTTGTACTTGGGCTGCCTAGATCACAACATGGAAAGGATTCAGTTATGGTTGTGGTTGATCGATTCTTCAAAATATCACATTTTCTTGCTTGCCAAGATTGACGATGTTGTAAACATTGCTGATTTGTTCTTTAGGGAAGTTCTACATTTATATGGAGTCCCTAAAAGTATTGTATCTGATCGTGATGCAAAATTCCTAAGCCATTTTTGGAAGACTTTTTGGAGAAAGGTTGGAACAAAACTGTTATTCGGTACGAAATGTCATCTGCAAACTGTTGGACAAACGAAGGTAGTGAACCGAACTCTTTCTCCTTTTTTGCGAGCTATTTTGAGTAAAACTTTGAAGAGTGGGGACACTTGTTTGCATATTATGAAAGGCAGAAATGATAAAAAAAAAAAACTCCATGAACAAGTTCGATCTCATATTGAGGAGAAGACGACAAAGATGCCAAGCATGCTAATAAAGGGCGGAAAATGGTCAGTTTTGAGTCGGGAGATCTTGTTTGGATTCATCTTAGCAAAGGCAGATTTTCAAGCAAGCGAAATTCCAAATTGATGCCGAGAGAGTTGATGGACCATTTCGGGTTGTCGAAAGGGTGAATGATAATGCTTACAAGGTTGACCTTCCTGGTGAGTACAATGTTTCAGCTACTTTTAAAGTAAAAGACTTGTCACTTTCCTTGGAAGATGTTGATGATTCTGATTTGAGGACACATCACTTTCAACCCGAGGGTGATGATATGCATCATGATTCTAACATAGAAGGGGCTAATTCTAATGTGTATGGGAATTTAGATGGTCCAATGACGAGAGTTCGAGCAAAACAATTACAAAATGCCTTAAAAAGTCAGATTAGCGCGACCGAAGCTTCGATAAGTTTGAAGGTTTGCGAACTGAATGGAAATGGTGCAAATATGTTTGTTTGTCTACAAATAAGGCTTGAGTCATGATTTGGGAGTTTTGATGAGTTTGGGTTTGTTATTAGCCCATGGACCAATTTTGGCCCGAATTTGCTCTTGTTTAATGCGTGGGAAAATAAAGCCTATTATACATAGTTTTCAAGTTCAGAATGTCATCTTTCCAGATTGTTCAACCATGCATACATTGGAGTTTTGTACAAAAAGTTTTGGTTGTTTTAGTTTTGTGTGTCTGTTTGTGTCTTCTATAAGTAAAAAACGTGTGCTATTTATTATTTGTTTAGTTTTCTGAACAAAGTCATTTATTTGGGTCTCCAATATGTTATTTTGGTATTTCCTAGACTTGAAGGGTTGTTCCAAGTATATTATGATGTTTCAAACCATGTTTTGGGACTTTTGGCAATAATATTAAACTTTTCAACTTCTCATACAGAGAGTTTTCTTCCTTGTTCTTTCATTTCAAGAATTGGTTGAAGAACAAATCAGACTTATCACTCATAATCACAAAGAGTGTGGCGTCTTATCCTGATTGGAATTTCTTTATGGCATCTCCAACTTATCAAAGAGTTTTATTCAGACTTTATCCCTCATTTCTATTGAAAGCTAAGGCACATCATCTAACTCATCAAGTTGAAAGACATTGTCTCTCACAATTACTTCATCGTTACCATCCTAAATAACTTGGACACAGTCCTTGGGTTTGGTTTTCACTACAAATAATCAATTAACCCTATAATGATCATTATTAAAGGAAAGAGTGCATGTGTAATAAACTTGTTCGCATTGTTTGGAAAAAATAAAGACATCGTTAACATTTCAAAGTCTAGCCTTTGTATTAATTTCGACCAAACCATGGTGGGGATTGTAACACCCCATGCTTTCATATGCATTTATAATTATTTTCCTACGATTTGGTACGTAAAAATACGAGTGATTTTTTTTTTACAGTTCTCAAATAAAAGTCTACTAAAATTTCCACCGAAATTTTGGCAGTCTTCCCTATACCGGGAGGTCCCAAGTTATCGACATATACCATGTTTACACTTCTAATATCTCACATCTCATAACTCAATCACAACCTAATCGTCCTGGGTCTCAATCGCACAAACATCATCATCGTCACAACCATAACATTTATAACATATATTGAACAACAAATATCATTATAAAGGAATAAATGAGATAAACATGCATAAATGAAACATGATTTTATGAATTTCAGAGTCAAGTTCATATATTCAAGTGTAAACATCAATTATATAAATTAAGTTATATAAATGTTTTAATATTTCAAAATACAAGGATATACTCCCTAGAATTACATAACAAAAAGTGAACAAAAGCTAGGATCTACTCCTGCCGTGCATGCGATGGTCCTAAAACAAAATACATATTATTGAAACATGAATATCACAATAAGTATAGTAACACAAATATCCAACAATTTAAAAAGGCAAACATGTATTCATATTCTATTCACTTCTCCATTTTTGTTTTCATTGGAACTCTTTCTCATTCAACTACTAAAACCGTTTCATCTTCCATTTTCAACTTCCATTCAAGATTCCATAAGATCAACCACAAATATATCTGCCTAACTCATTGTCAATACCAATTTCACCAGTATCATCATCACCTCGTAGGCATCGATGCTTAGCGATCCCCTTACCTAGGATTCTAATATACACTAAACGTATGCTAGTCCATGCCCTATACACGTCAATGCATGGTGATCCCCTTACCCGGGATCCTAACAAACACTAAATGTATACTAGTCCATGCCTTATAGGCATCGATGCATGGTGATCCCCTTACCCGGGATCCTAACATACACTAAATGTACGCTAGTCCATGCTTAGTGATCCCCTTACCCAGGATTCTAACATACACTAAACATACACTAGTCCATGCCCTATACGCGTCAATGTATGGTGATCCCCTTACCCGGGATCCTAACATACACTAAATGTATGTTATTCCATGCCCCATAGGCATCGATGCATGGTGATCCCCTTACCCGGGATCCTAACATACACTAAATGTACGCTAGTCCATGCATGGTAATCCCCTTACCCGAGATCCTAACATACACTAAATGTATGCTAGTTCATGCCCCATAGGCATCAATACATGGTGATCCCCTTACCCGGGATCCTAACATACACTAAATGTATGCTAGTCCATGCCAATTTCATCCATTAATATTGTCATTCTTTGTTCAACCATAGTTATCATTACAAATTTTCATTTCGAACATGGCTCATGTCTTTTTGAAGTAAGATATAATATCACATGTTCCCCAAAGGGAAATGACCCAAATTTTCACCTTTTAACGCGTCTAAATAATCGCTTTAGCGACTTTCCAAATATGCCAACAGAGGCCATATTTGGACCTCTCCTTAGATATTTGACTATATCTGGAGTTCTAGGACTCCATTTCAAGCGAGGTTGGTCTCGTCAGAAAGCTAAGACACGGGGCTACAAGTCCCATGAAGGGAGGAGAACCCAGTTTTGCCCCCAAGACACTCTACATTATTCATCAACAAATCAGACCTACTGCCTTATAGGGTTTGTCATGACTAGTCTCGATTGGAGACCCATAACTGGAGTTCTATAGCTCCAAATTGAGTAAGACCAATTTCCTTGGTTAGTCAACATCCAAAACTACAATTAATATGAGGAACCTGATCCTAATTCCCTCATCCTCCTACTCGAATTCTCTCCACAAATCAAGAGATGAATTTGTCTAGATTCATCAACCTTTCCATTTACACACAACATCCACAATTCAACCTTTTCTCTTTATCTCAACCCCTAACCATATCATATACCGTATAAAAGTTTAAAAAATATCTTTTTAAGAGCCAATTTATCCTAACTAATTGATCTATACCGTTGTATGCAAGGTACTCTTATTCATTCCAATAATATCATCACAAGTTTGATACATATCAATGTACGTAAGGCACTCATATCCATTCCAATTATATCATAACTAGTTGATACACATCAATGTATGCAAGGTACTCATATTCATTTCAATATTTATCGAAGCAATAAAACAATAAATTCTGAAATTTATCAATGAGTTTACACAAATTGAAAACACAAGGTGCAGTGCACCTACCTGTTTCCTCAACCGATTGAGTCTTTTCAACTCCTGACGACCCTGCTCCAAGCATCTCTTTCGTTTGAGAATCAAGAGATACAGTTAGTACCCTCTTCTAATTTTATCATAATATGTGTTCTCATACTATTGCAATCTCTTTCACATGAATTCATCACCATTTTTAATTTCATTTTTCGATTATTTCCTTCAACTACCTCATTACACTTTCTAGAATAGGTTTCACTCGAGAACACTGTTTACCATTTAATTCATAAGTAAAGTTATAGAATTCGGTTTTAAATGTGGTTTGGCTCCTAGAAAAGGTAAGACATGGTTGTACAACTCTACTGAAGGATCAGAAGACCAATTCTGCCCTTAACACCCCGAAATTATCTATTATAGTACTCAACAAAATCTGTCAAGTATAAGACTATTCGACCTCTTTCATTTTCAGTCCATATCTGGAGTTCTATAACTCCAAATTATACGAGGTCAGTTTTGTTTAAAAGATAACATCCATACCTACAACATTTGTGAAGAACCCAATCTAGAATTTTATCATTTTGGTTCCCTAACCACAGCCGAAATATGGGTAATAAAACTATTAAGTCCCAATACATAGATTGGAACAACCAATATCTTCCTTTTCCTACTATCAATAATATGGCTGAACATGCCTAAGAAAAGACACTAAGGATTTTCTTCAATTTAAATCATAATTAGCGTGCTTTTTATGGTTAAACACAAATCAAGCCACCACACTTTCCATTCATTTCATTTCTACTAACCTAATTTAAACAAATGTTTCATTAAGGTTCACGTTTCTCCCAACTCAATCTGAATCAATACAATCCAAACGGTGAAGTTAACCATCATTATACCATAAAACACATACCAAAAAATCATTGCATTTTAACAGTTAGATCTTCCTAGATCAAGACAAAACCAAAACGAACCTGAAAATTAACAATATATTATTCTCCTATGAATAACTTCTTGTCGGACTCTCTAATCTCGATCTCCACCGTTCATAATGAAGCACTCATCAATATGACCCAAATATCACAAATTGAGCAGGATCCAATGCTGGACAAAGGCGAAACTGCTAGCGACCATGACTAATCTGCAAGCAAATTTTGCTTGAAATGTTGCGAGGGCTATATCTCTTACACCAAACCAGAACATTCATATCCCAATGATCAGATGTTAGAGGATGGTGAGAACCATAATATATCCAAAACCCAGACGAATCGAACGGTGCAATTCAGAGATATGATTGTTTGAATGTCTGCTCTCAAGGTACTATCTCTCTCTCTCTCTCTCTCTCTCTCTCTCTTTTCCTTTCATTCGGCCCTCCTAGTTAATTTTTGCACAATTTTGCTATTTATATAGCAAATATATCTATATTTACTAAAAAAACCCTTATATCAAGTTTGGGTATCTTTTTGTTCAACCAAATACCTTTTCTCGGTTCGCTTTTAAAATACTATACAAAAAAAATCTCTCTCTAAAATTTCTTTTCTAATAATTCAATACTATTCCATTTTATTTTATTTTAACTAGCTCATCCCATTCTCGGTTTTGAATTATCAATAATTTTATTAATATCATAAAATTTAATTCATCATGGTGAAGTCTTTTGTTGGGGTTTTATAGAGTTTCCACCGAGTCATCTGCATATCTAAATTATAATTTTTTGGGGTTTCACACTAGGGGTCATTTTATCATTTGTACACAAACCCCTAACCTTCTGTTATTTGAATATTGATCCCTCTTGGTCTTATGTATTTATTGACACGATCAAAAGATTGATGTCTTATCCCAAGTGTAGGAGTGTCGAAGTAATAAATAACCCGACAAGACCGGGGTCGAACCACAGGGAGGTGAACTATATAAAATTATAAACAATAAATGAAAAGGAGTTGAAGAGACCTTTTGAGATATGATATTGATGTAAGGATTAAACAAGGATAAAACAATTGTCAAGGTTAGAGGATCCACTAATGGTATTTCAAATAAGTATAGTATAAACTCTTTTTATTACTCAATTGGAAACCACACACAAAGGAGGTTCTAATCGAATTATAAATTATTAACATGATTATATTAATTATCTTATTTGAGTAATGTCAATACTTGTAAATGTGGTCAGATATTCATGGTGATAACTTATGTTAACAACAAATCAAGTTCCTTTCATAGCACAAGTGTCGGTTATACCATACAGTAAGCTATCAAAGTGCCAAGTATTTGTTGTACAAAGGGTTATACAACATAAATCTAGATTAACCATTTAACAAGCAAAGTATTACAAATGAACAAGATAACAAATATAAAACATGTTAGTATTAAACATTAAAGTCCATGTTGAGTTTACACTATACTTATTCTTACACCATTAGTGTAACCTTTTCACCTTGACATAATAAATTTAGCTAAACATAATGAAGAAGAGAAACATAAATAAACAAGATAAGAACATAAATAAGATATAAGTTAACTAAGAAAAGGAAAGGAAATGAAAAACATAAACAAGAGATTAATATAAACAAAACTTAAGCATTACAAAAATATAAAGAGAAAGAGCAAGAACATGATCTTGATTTGAAAACCAAGATGCCTAAATAATCTGATTTATAATCATCTTAACAATTTATAATCTGATTGGAACCTCCTTTGTGTGTGGTTTCCAATTGAATAATAAGAGTTTATACTATACTTGTTTGAAATACCATTAGTGGATTCTCTAACCTTGACAATTGTATTTATCATTGTTTAATCCTTATATCAATATCACATCTCAAAGTTCTCTTTATTATTATTATTATTAGTAGTAGTAGTAGTAGTATTATTATTATTGTTGTTGTTGTTGTATTATTGTTATTTATAATTTATATAGTTAACCTCCTTGTGGTTCGACCCCGGTCTTGCCGGGTTATTTATTACTTCGACACTCCTGCACTTGGGAGAAGACATCAATCATTTGGTCGTGTCACTCTTCTTTAAGCTTAGCCCTCTATTTGTCTTTTTACTTTCAATAATTAAACACATCAATCAATCCTTTAAATTGTGAGATATGCCTGCATTCAAAATGAACATTTATCATAAATTAAAGATATCTTATGTTATCAGACTTGTTATTATAAAGCATGCTCAAGTTAGGGAATTTAATGATACTTTAAGTGCAATATGATGATATAAAACCTTAATGAAAATGCACTTTTAAGTATTAATCATACCCCTCAACCACCTTATTACTAATCCCTAGTAATCAAAGCGTTAAAACAATTTGCGACATTCAAAAGCAAGGCATTCATCATTCAACTTCCATTAATTTATCCAAATAAACAAACTCTCATTAAATTTATATATCTGCTTCATACTTCTTAAACAAGATATTAATAAACCTTCATTTTGTGCTTAATATATCAACACATAGTTATGGGGCTTTGCATGGATGAAAACACAATTTTGTTCTAATGTTTTTCTAAGGTTAACTTCCTTAGGTTGAGATTATTATCTTTTTATTTTTTTTCTTTTTAATATATATACATATAACTTAAAACACAATGCATCTTTAACCCATGTAACGAGCTTTAGGCTAATGACTCCCAGACCAGTTGGTCTTAGGGCATTAGGTGTTGAGACACCCCTACGAGTTTAGTAACTCAGGTTGCAGATACTGATACGTAGATAATGCAATGTTTGATTCCCTTAAGCTTTTCTCCTTAACCCATGTAACAAGCACTGAGCCAATAGCTCCCAAGTCA
>Ga0307513_10001460_pt1 | contig 33978 bp, 22 predicted proteins | sample 15_EM_MG_FD_202174 | JGI IMG/M metagenome (GOLD analysis project Ga0307513, IMG submission 202174) | Populus trichocarpa ectomycorrhiza microbial communities from riparian zone in the Pacific Northwest, United States - 15_EM | ecosystem: Host-associated > Plants > Roots > Unclassified | place... | reverse complement strand
TGGTAAGATGTCACACACCAGCGAATCTTTGCCGCCAGGACTGGGCCCTGGACACACTCTCTCCATTGTACAACACAACTGCCTCGGGAGCTGGGATGTGTTTCTTTCATTATTTAATTCATTTGCTTCAGCCAAATACCCTCCTTTGATTGTTTGCCTTCAAGACCCTCCGGTCTGGAGGAACCGACTGCCCTCTCATTTAGGCTTTACTTCATTTGCCCCATCGGCCACCGGGCGCCGCCCTCGGGTAGCCTTTTATATTTTTAAGTCACTCATCGATATGACTACCATCACCCCTATTTTTACGGGCAGATCAGATATGGCTACCCTCGAAATTACCGCTCCTTCCCTCTTCGGCACAACATCGGAGAGGTTTCATATTATCAACTGCTACAGCGTGTGGGGTAAGACCATTACGGAAAGAACAATCGCACCCTCGCTGGCCCTTCCTTTTTCTTCCTTCCCTACGCTAGTAGTAGGGGATTTTAACATTCACCACCCGTCCGCTGACCCCCTTAGAAAACACAACTCCTCCGAACTCAAGACTTCCTTCCCGTACTTCTCAAGGGCCGCCGAGTATGGATATACTCTTCTAAACATCCCGGGGGTACATACAGGCTTCCCGCTCCAAGGATCCTCCAGGTCCTCAGTCCTAGACCTAGCATTCGCGTCCCCTGCTCTGGTGCCTTTTTTCCAAGAATGGGCAACTGACCTCCCCTCCACTGGATCTGACCATGTCCCTATCTCGATAAGGTTGGCGCACCCAATTACCTGCCCGCCGCCGCTGGCCCCGAACTGGGTACGGACGGACTGGCCCAGTCTCGAACCTCAGCTTAAGGAAACAATTATCCCCGCGCCTCCGGCCCTCCCCACTAAGCACGCTTTCGAAGAATGGTTTGATCTCCATCTAGGAAAGCTGATTGAACTCCTCAAAACACACACCCCCTCCTGCCGCCCGTCCATCAGAGCCAAACCGTGGTGGTCCCCGCTACTGTCGACCCTGCGGAAAGAGTTCCATTCATCCTCTCGGAAGGCCCGCACCTCGGACGACCCTCAAGACAGGGTAATAGCCAAGCTCTCCAAACAAGGATACTTCAAGGCAATAAAGGCTGCGAAGGCCCATCATTGGAAATCCTTCCTGGCAGATGCCACGCCACGTACCATATAGACTGCGAAGAAGTTCGGTGTGGGGAGAGTCGCTCCCAGGTTCCCTAACCTGCCTCACGCTACGTCCCCGGAAGAGGTCAACCAAGCCCTACTCCGTCACTTCTTTCCCCCGAAACCACTCCCTATCGTTCCGTCCATCCTAAGACCTTATAGAGGTTGCGACCCCCTCCTCCCTGGGGAGATAACGGCCGCCCTTCGCAAGTGCTCCTCCTCCTCCGCGCCTGGGCCAGACACGATCCCCTACTCCGTCTGGAAAAGAGTCCACCTCACAGCTCCACGGCTACTCACGGACCTCTTAGGTCCCCTCCTGAAGTTCGGCTATCACCCGGTCTCGATGAAGAAGGCCAATGGTATAGTGCTGGACAAACCTGGCAAACCCTCGTATGACTCACCTGCGTTGTTTAGAGTCATCGTCCTACTACAGACTGTCTCCAAGATCCTCGAGAGAGTTGTCGCCTCCCACCTTTCCCTGACTGCCAGGACGCTGAAGCTTGTTCACAGCAACCAGTGTGGCTCTCTCCCTGCCCTCTCGTCATTTGACGCGGCGATCTCCTTGGTAGACTCAGTCAGGACCCTTCAATGCCCCGGGCTCAGAGTCTCTACCCTCTTCCTGGACATTAAAGGCGGATTTGATAACGTTAATGCCTCCACCCTGTGCTCATCCCTCAAAAAAGCAGGGGTTCCCCACTACATGGTATCCTGGATCGGCTCTTTCCTCTCTCAGAGGACCTGCCTTCTACTGTTCCAAGGATCTCCCAAAACCTTCTCCCCTGTCCAGGTGGGCACTCCACAAGGCTCCCCTATTTCTCCTCCACTATTCGTCATATACGTGGCTTCTCTGCACATTCAGATCCCAAGAGGCCTGTCCCTATCATACGTCGATGGCTTTGCTCTGACAGCGGCGTCCACATCCTACATGACGAACATCAGAACACTACAAAGGGCGTTCGAGCGAATAAGAGCCCGAGCAAGTGCCCGAGATGTAGGCTTTCGTGTTCCCAAAACTGAACTCCTTCATTGGAGGACCCCTCTCCAGAGGGACCCCCCCGCATCCCCAGCCCCTCCCCCGATATGCCTGGATGGCCAGGTATTCCCCCCTCTCCCCTGTGTCAGGTGGCTCGGATACTGGTTCACGCCCAACCTGGCATCGTCGGCACACTTCTCCAAGAGACTTGGACTGGCCCAAGGGGCCTTTGCCACTGTCAAAAGACTCTCACCGCCTGGCTCGGGCCTCTCCCGCCACCTCGCACATCGCCTAGCGATATCCCTGCTCCTGCCCACCCTCCTGTATGGTGCCGACCTTATGGTCCCCAGCAAGGGGATGCTCACGAAGATGGACGTCTATTGGCGCCAAGTCCAACGGTGGGTTTCGAACTGCTTCAGATCAACCCCGATTCCTATCCTAGCAGCAGAATCCTGCATTCCTCTCCTGTCGGCCATCGTCCCGCACAAGCGACGGATGGCTGCCCTCAGACTAGTGTGCGCTGCCCCCACAGTCAACCCTGCGGCTGGCCGTCTCTGCCTGACTTTCCCCTCCCTGCTTAAGTATAGGGCCCCAGACTCCCACAGGGGAGTCTACACTCGTCTCCCCCCCAATGTGATGCCCCTCTCGTGGAAAATCAATCGCCCGCACTCGAAAGTCAGATCCCATTTCCCAGTGGACGAGCTTGCCAACCTAGCCCGCCCCATACTTGGGACCCTGTCCTTTGCCCCCCTAGCAAGGGCCGACCTCCTCCCGGAGGCCCCCTTGCTCCCGCCACACGACACTATGACGAATGCGTACAGAGCCCTCAAAGGACGAACGAGACTCCTACTCCTAGAAGAATGGAGGCGGCTTGCGCCACCCCCCCCATACTACACCTTTCCATTTTCTTTGACCCCTCACCCGTTTATGGGATTGGGCAAGTTCATGGCCGGTCGTATCCACCAGATGAGAGCCCAAGAAAGCTATCTCGCCGCCCACCCCTCATGGTCAAGAGTAGACGAACCCAGACACTGCCCTAGATGCAGTGAAGAGAAAGAAACCCCCAGCCATGCCATACTCCGCTGCCAGTCAACATCCTACCATAGGGAATGCCTCCTCCCAGGCCTCTCTGATGTGGGCCCTGACTCCCCCCTCTGGTCTGACAAACAACTCCTCCTAGCCCTGGCCGACTCCATTCGCGCCACGGGCACCCACTACCCGCCCGATATGTTTCCCTCCCTCCCCCCGTCACCGGCCTCAATGGTCTTCCCCTCCTCCCCACCCAGCATCTCGAAGGGGCTGTTCTCCTCGTCCCCCCCTCGCCCCATTTAAGGTCTTCTCCAGTGATGGGCTTAGTTTTTCCGTATCTATGTGAGCTGTTGTTATGATTTCTCATGATTATCCTGTTATTAGTTAGCCGTGTGTTGGCGATGTGTCGAGTACTTGACACGATCTGGAGATGATTTTATAATTTTCGTTTGTTTTTTGGTTGATTGAGATTAAGGTTTTCTTCACGCAATAGCAAGCGCTGCATGCGAGTTCTTGTACCTTAACAATGAATACATGATTTAAAAAAAAAGAAAAAAAAAAAAAAAAAGAGAAAAAAAACCGACCAAGAGATAGGACACGAACCATCTCTCCTCCACCTCCGGCGATTGAAATCTCAACACCACGGGAAATCATCGTCACTTCCCCCGACCCACCTCTCCTCCTCCACGATGGCTACTGCCTAGAGGTTGACGTTAAGCTCGTCCCTCCTCTTCTGTGCCTTCGGCCTCCCCTCCTTGGGGTTCTCGTTCCTGTTCGTTGTTGACTCCCGCTCATGATGTTCAGTTCTCCCCCTTACCCCGCACTTGCTTTGCACCTCGCTTAGCATTTTGCACGGTCGGAAAGCTTCTCGCTTCGCCCACGGTCGGCGTTACGGTGTCGGACTCTCGGTCAAAGTAAGGCTTCGGTTCTGCTGGGCTTGTACCTCTGATGGGGAAAGCTTCAGTTAGTAACATCACGGTCCTGCTCGGTTTCGCTGTCGCCCCAAAAGCCCTTGCTATGGCCTGTGGGTCGGTTGTGGCTAGCCCGCTCGCGATCCTTCCTCTACTCACCTCCCGGTTCCGTCCGCTGGCACCGTACTGCCCCATTAGCTGGCACCTTACTGCTAAAAACTCCTCCCCCGGCTGGCACCCTACTGCTCCCCTCTGGCTGGCACCCTACTGCTACTCACCGGCTGGCACCCTACTGCTCATCCTCGTTGGCTGGCATCCCCTCTGCCCGGTGGCTCCGCTTGCCCACATACCTCTCTCCCTCCTGCGGTTTACTCTACGGTCGCAAACCTCGCTTAGGTTACGGTTGATCATGGTATTGCACTGCCTCCTTCGTCTCTCCTAAACGCAGACGCGTCGCCATCTTCCGGTCAGTCCCAACCGTGAACCGGCCTGCCCCTTCCGGAGACTATCCGCGGAGCCTTTTGGTTAGACATATTGGCAATAGTAGTTACATCTCGTCATTTCTTTCATTCTTTTCCTAGTGTTACCAGGGGGCCTCCTGAAGGGTTTGGGTCTCTCTCCTGTACGTTTCTATGAGTAGTTTCCCTACTTGTCTGAGGTGCGAGTCTTAGGTGCTAGGCGGGGGAAGTTTCTTCTATGGTCTAGGGGGGTTTGATTTTTCCTATGATGAGGTGAAGCGGCCGGTTGTTATTGGGCTTATAGGTTTTTTTCTCTTCATAGCTAGCGCTGCATAAGGCTTTTTGTACCTACAACAAATAACGCATGATTACAAAAAAAAAGAAAGAAAAAAAGAACGACCAAGAGATAGGATCTTCATCCAACCATCTAAGTACTTTTCTATACTGAAGATATTGCAATACGATTACTCTTTACTCTCTTTACAAAACGCTCTTCCACTACGAGAGCTTACGCTCTAAGAATCCGGAGACTATTGTGATAGTCTCGACGGGCTGCTCGAACATAGGACTATTGTGATAGTTCTATCAAGCACGATAATCCACCCATCTTACTATCTGACGAGATACTAGTATCCTCCGACGGATCACTCAATACAAGCAAGCCAGTTCCGTACTATCTGAAGAGATAGTATTTCCGTACGCCCTAATATAAAAACAGGACTACTTACTTTAGGATAAGACTATCGTTGCCTGTTGCATAACGACCTAACGATAGGATTGTTACATTTCCTGATTTTTCCTTCGTAGGAGGTGGAGGCCTCACAGAGGAGGGGAATGCGCAAACAACTGCCTCCCCCTTTTTGATAGCAGTATCCCAAGCACCTAGGACATAGGCATTCAGTGGCCTGCATCCACAACCCTCTTGCAAAACCAAACATGATCCATTACGATACTGCTTGCAGTTTTCATTTTTGCAACGCCACTTTTCCATTAGTTCCGGGATCCATGAAACTTCCATACTTTTCTTCTTTTCTATATCTTCCTCATGAGCTATCGTCGTTGTTTTTCTCCTTTTCCCTCCTGGCACAATCTTCTCTTCTCCTATTTTCGGACCTCTCATTCCCCCTCCTAAAGCTCTTTTCTTCCCTAAACTTGAACCGGACTTTGTTGAAACTGGTATGCTTTCAATCTCCTCCACCTCCTCCAGTTCTCCTTCCTCCTCACTATCTTCACCCTTATCTTCCTCCTGTATCTCACGATACTGAACCTTTAGCTCAACTCGTACATCCTTCTTTCCACCTTTTACCCACTCACCAGCCATATCTTCCACCCTACATCAATCATCTACACCCTTAACAGTTCGTGACATCATACCTCCACCACTTTGCTTTGTCGTATTACCCCAATAGACCATCGCTCGGGTTCGCAAATGTTGAAAATCCAACCCTGTTCTGACCGCTCGTGTTCATGCCTCCTTGGTATAATGACTAACAAACTCTTCATGGTTGAAGCTTCGGTTATTTGCGGTTTCGACAGACGACTCTTCGGGCAGGAGATGCTTTGACCCTAAGACGACAATACAGGTCAAGACATACTTTAGCTTCTCTCCACCCTCGCTCTGACCAGTCCTGTTTGGTAGGCTCCCACAGCTCGCTAGCTGTCTTCAGATCCGTTTGTCTGAATCTGCCGTCTCCTTCAAGGTTTCCTCAATTTCATCCAGGATTTCCTCTACTGTGGGAGAAGGTTGTCGAACATGCTCCTGCTCGCGATGCTTTGGTGCTCTGGGTTCATCGTCCGTTGATAGGAGTGACTCTTGAGGAGAAGGTGGGTTTGTCGCCGGTGTTTTTCCTGCTCATGACCCGGGTTTGTTCTGTTTATTTTGCTTGCCGGGATTTCTTTCCCTGCTTTTTGATTTGTTCACAATTAAAGTGACTCTGGGATGAGGTTTTTCTGCATTTTGCTTCTTTTGGTGCCTTGTTCTCGCCATTCTTGTTGGTCTTCAAATTTGTTTTTCACTTACACTGAACGCGGTTGTTGCACCGCTCACTAATACCTAAACACACACAGTTTTGGCCACAAGCAATACTACTCGCAGGACAACGCAGAACTTTTATTGGTACGAATAAGTATAATAGAGAAGAGACGTTGGAGAGCAAAAAATAACAATGAAATGAAGATATGAGGTAAAGAATGACTAGTGCGAAATAACTGATAACCTAGCAGAGATAGAATAAATGCGTGATGTACGGATAACAAATAAACAAAGAGAAGAACAGGCTGTCTTATATCCTTCTTGACACTGAACCTGCCCCCCCGGCATACTCCCTGCGCATGCCATATAGCTCATAAGTTTCTTCCACTTAGTCGTCTTTCCTCCTTCTTCGCCGAATCACATCTGAGGTGAAAACAGAATGGCCGGGGATGTACCTAACCAGCCTTCCGAAAATTGAATATATAACCGCGGATGCTGCCGGTATTCGGCTATCTTCAGTGTTCGTGTTTCATTGTAGATCGGTCAGTGTTTGATGCTGTGGTGTCGGAGTTTGGTATAAAGCTATTAGTACAAGTAGTGGAATAGCCTTTTGAATACTCGAGTATTCGATCCGTATGCTATGTCGTTGGACACTCCTTAAAAAACTCTTCTTTTCCGTTCCATCCCGGAAGGGGTTAATTTGATAAATCAAATACGATAGCTCATGGCACTACTCGTACTCGAGTACAGGCAAGTTTACGGTATTAGTCACGTGCCTTATCTAAGTGCATAATGGTTCTCTAAATTTTTCTTATCAGACCCACGTGACTAATATAGCTATCGACCGCGCCCTAATCTGAGGCCATCCAGGGGCAAGTGCTCACATCCTCGGTGGCCCCACGAGCATATCCTTTGCACGCGCGAGAGGCAACGTCGATTCTTAGGAATGCACCCATCCAAAGCATCGATAACGATTTTAAACAGGTCAACGGATCAACGACAACAACCAAACGAAACGCCAAGAGTTCACAGAACAAAAAAGCACGATCGCCAGCACACGACTTAGGGGTGAGGGAAGTTCTTAGTTCTCTTCTTCTTCACTGCTATATATGGCTCACTAACTAGCGGTAAAGACAGGAGTGTATATAAATCATAGCGGAGTCGTCCTCCTATCCTTCCATGGATCACCACACATATCCATTCTCTTCCGCGTATGCCCCCCCCTTTTTTGCGTACTCCCGGGCTAACAAAAGAAAAACAAAGACCTCCACCGCTCGTAGCCCCCAGGCACACAGCTCTTTCACTCTCCCTTCCGGCTCCCCCGCCCTCCTCACGGCGCATGCATCGGTCCAAACCCTGAGTGCATTCCCGAAGCCTCAGCGCATTCCCGGAAACAATGCGAACAACGAAACAACTTGAGCATGCCAAACAGCGTCTCATGATTTCCAGCAGGTGAAGGCCTGTGGGAATGCGACAAGAGCCTACCTCGACGCGTGCACCATATCCGGATATCGCAGACCTTGAACGCCGACCTCCGTTTTTGCCTTTAAAAACGTCCCTTGTGCTCTAGCGCTTCCCGTTGTTCGAAGTCATTAGATCCTGCTCTTCATGCTCAGGCTATTGTTCTGCTGTTCGGATAGGCTCTGGAGATGCGCTAGGTTTGATACGTTTACTAGAAGAAAAATGAAAGTATCGGATGCATGAGGGTGCTAATCCGCGGAGTCTCTATGATATGCCTTTCCTTCGTTAGCATGGGAGTACGCGAGGGAAAGGAGACCTGCCCAGAGGAGACTAGATATGTGTAGTGATCGATGGAAAAATAGGAAGATGTTTGCGTTAAAATTTATATCTGCCCCTACCTTTACCGCTCATATAGCCAGAGACGAACGAGCGAACTTCCCCGCCCATCCCCAAGCGCCCTGCTGACCGGAGGCCATATTTTTGTTCCTTTAATTCTCGTTGTCCAAGACCCCTTTAACCACGAGCTGCTTAAGGATGGCTTCCGTGATGTCGGTGGCTGTCTGCTCCTATTGGCTACGGGAGTCGCAGTAGTATGATACATTGTGATTGCAATATCTTCCCCACCCGGCTCATCACACCGGCTATCCGCCGCTAATAAGTTAATATTGGTGACCGCCAGCGATAATTCCTTCTTCCCCTACCGGTAACTAGTCACCTACCCTAGATATGCCTCCCTTACTTCTAGGTTCCGGCAGTAAAATAAGACAGCCTTATCAGCTTCGCCTTCATTACTCCTCCACTCCCGAAACTCACCCGTTCCCAAAAACCAATTCCCCACACTATCCAACCTATCGGTCCGCACATCATAATGCCTCCCTAGTCGAATGGAAAGAGCCACCGCATAATTTCCCGACTATCACCCGATAGGACTTTTTTGTGTTATAGTAATATATATTACCGGTACTGGCTAGGTGCGGATACGCTGCGTAGAACTGAACATAGATATGCTATCGAAAAGTAGTAGCGATATGGGAGGCTCTGTGGAATTTCCATTAGCGCGGATGGGGAAAAGGTATCGCAATGCGGCTCCTAACAGTGTCAAATTCCTGCCGATTATGTAACCACCCGCGGCTCCAGCACTCCGTCAACCTGCCTCTCAGCCCATAGGGCGAGATTCCACGGGTAGGGAGACGGCGCACAACCTAATCCAGACTTCTCGATGTTGTTCAACAATGCCAGGCTGTCAGCTCCCCTGCTGAAGAACCAGATCAAATACTTCTGCTTATCCCGTATGCTCCTAGGACATAATTAAAAATTAATAAACTGTTAACACAATTAATCCCATATACTAGAGGCTCCTTAGAAGGATTTTCTTGATCAAAAAGTCTGTTGTATCGTGATTGCTTTACCGTGTGTAGAGTGCTCTTTTCAATAATTTCCGTGTCCTTATCATTGCGCACTATCTCCCCGCCCTTGGAGTCTTCCCCTAGACAGGGTTAGTTCTTGTTCGGAATAGATATTATGGTATGATGCATATCTTCCGGAGTCTGTTTTTATGGCAGATTGTTTCCTATGTTGTCCGGAATGTATTGAGGCTGGTATTGGAGTGGCCGGTTGATATGATACAGGTATGGGCTGTCGACTGGGAATGATCATTGGCACCAGAATGTGGGAATGGTACAATCTCTGGAATGCGAACTGGTATGTGTGTGTGTGGCATGTTGGGATGCTGGAATTCTGGTGGCTGCGCTGGACTAGGAACTTTGTATATATTGAGTATTGTTGTTGTTATGATTGATGTGATGAATTGAGATGTTATAAGGGTTGATTTTGGATTTCATCCTAGATCCTCTGGGCAACGAGTGACAATCCATGATCGGCCATCTATCCTGGAACCACGGACCAAGCGGCTATGGGTCAGTGTATTATACCTATGCCCAATTCTTTTAACACCGTAGTTTTATCAAAATTGCCGAGTGAGAGTACCAGTATCTCTGGATACCGGTATATATAAAAAGTGGGGAAGCCATCCCCATCCTCCCGCTTATCACCACCAATGCAGCTTTCCCCATACATATTCTCCATCAGCTTATCTAGCCCTATAGTAACAAAAGAGACGCGTTCTGTGTAATCCCCTGATAGATGAAATCATTCACAAAGACTCACTTTCTCCTCCACTTTTGGTACAATGTTGGACCCTTGCTCTACTTTCATCTCCAGTATTTGATGTTTCCCTTTTGGCTGTCGATACTCCTACCCTTCCATCAATAGAAACATCTCTCCAAACTTCCGAAGCCTTTGAAACAAAAAAAAACTTTAACCAGTGTATGTTGAGGGGCAAGAACTGATTTTCAACCGTTGGCGTCGGAATATGGTTGCTATTTCTGGTTTCAGTTCTTGGTTAACTTAATAGAATAGGTTCACATTTTATTTTTCACGGGGATTTCCCGGCCGCTATGAACTGTTAAATGACTGGGGCGGGAAAAAATAAAATAGGGAATAGTCTTAGTTACTCTCTAGCCCCGCAAGCTGAAATGCCACCATTACCGAGAATTCATGTTTAGGTTACAGAAGGAAGGTTGGCTTTAGCAGGGATCCCCCGAACAGTATGTGTGCAGGCAAAATAAATGCCTCGACGTGAATTAGGGGTATAGGTGATTGCAGATAGGCCCTATCATCGTTGCTTCGTTTATGGAAGTAATGGGCGGGAGGTTGGTGAGATTGCCAGACTTCAAGCAGGATGCCCCATAAGTCATATAATTATCCAAAACCCACCATCTTTTGTCCAAGTTACAGGCATATAGAACCCGAACACTTGGGTCCGAATTTTATATGGGGGGTCGGATACGCATTGATAATTTACCATACAAAAGGTTTATCCCTGTCCTTTCCTGTGCCAAGGAATAGTTACATCGGGGATATCATACTAGCCATGAAATTCGGGGAAAATTTGTCCTCTGAGAAAGAAAGCGAGTGTTTCGGAGGTAGAGCATAGTTATACACTAGAACCCCCCCGCCCCCCGTTCTATCGATATTATCACTCGGAGAGAGTACTATGGTTGGATACCAATGTCCTTTTTTACCAATGATAAAGTATCAGGGGTCTGAACTGTCTGTTTTCTGAAGAAACAGTTAAAAGATCAAGAAGAAAGAGTATTATCGGCCAGTTCCTATGGTCTAATGGCTTAGGAGCTGGTCGGCTAATTTGAAACGGAGACCATCATGAGTTCGAATCCGGGGACAGTGGAGTAGTCGAGCATTAAACAGAATTCTCGGCGAACCACTTTTTTGCAGGGGGATAGGTATAGGGGTAGTAGTGCCCCTAGGTCGGTTTCCGCCAAATGTTACGGTAGTGTTCGGGTACTACCGTAAGAACTCGAATAATTGGACCCGAGGCAAAGACGTCCGAAATTCCCTCTCCTGGATAGGGGGGCGAGCGCACAGCGAAAACTGACCCCCTCGGCCCTTGCTTGAGACAAAATAAAAAGAAAAAAGAGCCAGACCTTACCAGCAAAGGCAACTCCAACGTCCTAGCCTCGGGTCCAATTATTCGAGTTCTTACGGTATATGCCCGTAATTTGTATCACACACTGTAAGCTTTATAATTATTATCAAAAGAAAAGAAAGATATACTACACTGCAATGATATAGCATTCTAAAAATAAAAAATAAAAAAAACCAAAGAAAACCAAGAAAACCAGTAGCCCAATAATAAAAACAAACGGTGTCGAGCTGTGAAAGTGAGGGGAAGCAGGAAAGAAATGACGAGGACCGGCTAAAAGTAGAAAGGAGGAGGATGCAGATGATGTGCCATAAACTGCCATGTAACTTCCAGGGCTAATTTCCATTGATGCTCGTGCATTAGCTCGAGTCAGTGTATCGAACAAAGCGCAGTACCATGTATAATACAGCGGTTATCTATAAAACGATTCCAATGAGAGAACTGGTAGGGAAGGACCGATACGAGCGAAAACATAGAAGAGAAGAATTGCGGAAATAATGACGAAGAAGGGAATCGCGATTGAGAAGAGGGGCCGTGCGGCGGGGGGAAGGGGCTTCGGTGGTGGGGGGCAGGTCGGCGGCTCGGGCGAGGAGCGCCCAGGGGCTTTTCCAGTACCTATTGCGGTGGAACATGAGGGCTTAGGTTTGGAGAGTAATTTGACAATTCCTGGGTGCCCACGGGAGGCAGCCAATGCAAGGGCTGTTTCACCGCTGAGGCCTGGTATGTCGGGATTGATATCCTCTCGTTCCAATAGCAGCTTTACTACTCCTTCATGGCCACCCCGCGCAGCGTACACGAGTGGTGTTTGGCCATACCGGATGTCTCGAGTATTGGGATTGGTATCCTTTCGTTCCAAGAGTAACTTTGCTACTCCCTCATATCCACCTTTGGCAGCCCACCAGAGTGGTGTTTGGCCATACTCAGTGTCTCGAGTATTGGGATTGGTATCCTCTCGCTCCAATAGCAGCTTTGCCACTCCCTCATACCCACCTTTCGCAGCCAAGTGGAGCGGCGTTCTTCCGGATTCAATATCTCTGGGGTTGGCATTAACATCTTTCTGTCGTAATAGTATCCTTACGACATTCTCATGGCCTCTTGTAGCGGCCCATGCAAGTGCCGTTCTGCCCACGGCATCTGTTTTATTGATATTCCATTCCTTCGTTGCCAATAATGCAGCAACGATCTCCCCGAACCCCAAAAATGCACCTCCATGGAGCCCTGTAAACCCATTATGGGAGCTGCTCCTGCCGAAACACGGCTCCGGCCAATGTCTATTCTTATCGGAATGTAGCAAGAGAAACCGAGAGGATATATGCTGTTCGAATCGATTCAAAAGCACTAGTGCAAGGGGAGTCACACTCTCCGCCTTCTGCCTTCCTACGTGCTTTCCCCAGTAGCAAGAAGCATATTCCAAAAGGGGGAATGAGGGCGGTGCCGAGCTAAGAGCTGGCGAAAGTTCACGGATACGCCGGAAATTAAGGTATGTCAAACAAACCTCCGCTATCATTGAGTGCGGGCTTCGGAACAGGCTCGGGTTATTGGATAAATACTCTTGCAAAGTCAAGTGGACGATCCCGACGGTGGAGGATGCGTCGACCACAATAAGCCCTAAAGAACATCCTACTAGTGTTCGAATTGTAGGAACGTTTTCATCATCCAGATCTGCGGATCCTATCTTGACTCCTAAGGCATGACATAGCTCGCTAGTGTGTAATGGTCGCTCCGAATTCGATACCCACATTAAAGCGTCCATTCCGAGTCTGGATCTACCCCCTCCCTGTGCCTTCATTCGGTCTAGAGTTGCCGCATACGCATCTCCCAAATGATTGCCCTTGGTCATCTCCTCCAACTTTCGTTTCCTCTCAGACACGGTGGCCTCTCCCAGGATAGCGTCAATACATAGCGAGACGAGGAGGAATCTGCACACCATGGTTAGTTAATATAAGACCATCTACACAGTGGGAACCGCGGATGCCCTACGCACATTCCAGAGATTCTTTCCGGGATAATTCTCAGGATATCCGCTCGCAACCCATCGGACATCGCGTCACACTCATCGTCCATCTCCAGCTTATTCTCCAAATATCTCTCTATGTCGTGCGTCTTTGGACTAATTTGTACTATAGCAGAGCTAATAAAATATTTCGTAATTTTGGTCTCAACCTGCGGCCTCCCGGTGAAAAATATTCGCGTCCTGCACGACTCTTGAAGGATACCCTTCAGAGACCCAAGAAGTTCCAGTAGATGCTTGGGAATGCACTCATCCAATGCATCAATGCAGATAAACACCTGGGGTAATGCGGCAATAGCCCGCTTCAACATCTGCACCATATCCGGAAGTCGTAGACCTCGACCCCCGACCTCTGTTTTCGCCTTTTGAAACGCCGACTGCACACCCTCCAACACCTCGCCCCTAACCAAGAGCTGTTTAAGGATGGCTCCTATGATATTAGTAGTTGTCTGCTTCTGTTGGTCGCGGAAGTCGCAGTAGAACATTGCGATCGCAATGCCTTCCTCGCAAGCTTCATCACACAGGTCATCGATCACTAACGAACTAATATTTCTAACCGTCAGCGGGGATTCCTGCTCGCTCCGGACGCAAGAACTTACCTTAGATATGTCTTCCCCACTCCCGGATGCCCGTGGCAAAAGAAGACAGCCTTATCCACTCCACCTTCATTACTCCTCCACTCCCGAAACTCCTTTGTTCCCAAGAGCCAACTCCCCACACCATCGAGCCTGTCCATACGCACATCCTGATGCCTTCCCCTGGGATCCAGTGGCGAGAGCCACTGCATGATTTCTGGGTTCTCATCGGCTATGACATTGTTCACATTGACAATGCTGTTGTGATTATTCGTTATGTTATTGCAATTGACATTACTGTCACCAAAAGAGGTGTTGTGCGAATATGCTGTGTTGTCCATAATATGTCCGAAGTGCTAGTCGAGCGTTGATCTGCTATAGACACCTGTGCCAGCGAGATTGGAGGTTTTATGGAATTTTGAATAGCCGAGCTAGAAAAAAAGGAGGGGCGGCTCCAACTGCTAAAATTAAATTTACTACCCAATCATCTCCCGCTGAGTAAACACCAGCACATCCATGACCTTAAGATCGAATTTGAACATCACATAACACAATGGACACTGATATTCCACGTCAAATTTATTGAATCAGCCCCTTCCAAGGCGAAGAAGATATCTTTTTTTTTTTAGCCCTAAGAAAGGAAAGCCCAACGGCATAGCACACGATTCAATTATTCGGGGTTTTATATTAAGTAGACCTGCTCGTTGCACACAACTCTTACCAGTACACTGAACTTTTTTGGCGAAAGGGGACCGGCTATGCTCACTTCTACAAATGAAGAAACCAAATCTTGGCGCAGAATCACGAGTTCAGTATCATACATATCGTATGATACCGGTATGATACATACATATCCGCACACCCACCTAACCGCATGCCCTATAGGCAATCCAACAGGGAGGGCAGTGTGAGGAGCATATTCCTAAAGAACGTATGATATAAGGGAAGGTATAATACATTGCTACGATAAAGCTGCAGCATTCTAGAAAAAAAAGAAAATAATCTAGAGAAGAAAATGAAGAAACTGAGTCGTTCCATAAAGGAAGTTGAATGGAGCAGTGCAGATGAGAAACAAAAAGGAATTGACTAGGAAGAGCAAAAAGAAGAAAAGAGAAAAGTATAGATAATATGCCATAGAGCACCACAAGGCTCCCTGGGGTAATTTCCATTCACGCTCGTCCACAAGGTCGAGTTTTTGAATCCGATAAAGAGCAGTAACGTTTTTGTCAACACCCACCCCGCATATATCATACACCGATCATCTGTGAAACGATAGTAGCGAAATGGCTGAGAAGAATGGGCTGAGAAGAGGGAGAATATAGAAGAGAAAAATTAAGGTGACGAAAAAAATCAGTGTTGTAAGTAGGGGTCGGATAAGGGGGGGAAAAGGCTTCGGCGGTGAAGAGTGGGCTGGGGGCTTGGGTGAGGGGCCTTCTAGGGCACTTCTGGTGTCAATTGGGATGAGAGGGGGGGGTTTATGTTCGGATAGTAATTGCGCAACCCCTGCATGCCCCCCGGACACAGCCAACTGGAGGGCTGTTGTGCCAGTGAGGGCTGGTGTGTCAGGATCGATATCCTCTCGCTCCAATAGCAGTTTTACAATTCCCTCATGCCCGCCCCCCGCAGCCCACCAAAGCGGTGTTTGGCCATATTTGGTATCTGCAGTGTTGGGGTTGGTATCCTGTCGTTCCAATAGCAACCTTACTACCCCAGAATGCCCGCCCAGGGCGGCTAACCAGAGCGGCGTCCGGCCATACTCGGGATCCGCGAAGTTGGGATCGATATCTCCCCGGCTCAATAGCGACTTTACTATTGCTTCGTGCCCGCTATCCGCGGCCCACAGGAGTGGTGCCCGGTGATAGAAGGTGTCGGCGGTATTGGGATTGATATCTTCGCGCTCCAGCAGTAACTTTACAACGCCCCCATGCCCGCGCTCCGCAGCCCACCAAAGTGGTGTTCGACAATATTCGGTGTCTGCAGTATTGGGATCGATATCGCCCCGTCCCAAGAGTAGCCTTACAATTCCGTCATGTCCGCTCCCCGCAGCCCACGAAAGGGGTGTCCGGCCATATTCGGTGTCGGTAGTGTTAGGATTAATATCTTTTCGTTCTAATAGTAACTTTATTATGCTCTCATGCCCGCGCTGCGCAGCCCACCAAATCGGTGTTCGGCCATATTCGGTGTCTGGAGTGCTGGGATTGGTATCTTCTCGTTCCAATAGCAATGCCACAGTCCTCTCACACCCGCCATGCGCAGCCCACCAAAGCGGCGTTCGGCCAGATTCGGTGTCGGTAGTGTTGGGATTGGTGTCCTCTCGCTCCAATAGCAACGCTACTATTCTCTCATGCCCACCCATCGCAGCCCACCAGATCGGTGTTCGGCCATATTTGGTGTCGACCGTGTTGAGATTGGTGTCCTCTCGCCCCAATAGCAACATTGCTACTCTCTCATGCCCGCCCTTCGCAGCCCACCAGAGCGGTGTCCGGCCATATTCGGTGTCGGCCTTGTTGGGATTGATATCCTCTCGCTCCAATAACAACATTACTACTCCCTCATGTCCCCCCTTCGCTGCCCACCCGAGCGGTGTTCGGCCATATTCGTTGTCGGCCGTGTTGGGATTGGTGTCCGCTCGCTCCAATAGCAACATTACTACCCTCCCATGCCCGCCCTTCGCAGCCAACCCGAGCGGTGTTTGGCCATATTCGTTGTCGGCCGTGTTGGGATTGATATCCTCTCGCTCCAATAACAACTTTACTACTCCCTCATGTCCCCCCTTCGCTGCCCACCCGAGTGGTGTCCGGTCATATTCGGTGTCGGCCGTGTTGGGATTGGTATCCTCTCGCTCCAATAACAACTTTACTACTCTCTCATGTCCCCCCTTCGCTGCCCACCCGAGTGGTGTTCGATAATATTCCGTGTCTGCGGCGTTGGGATCGACATCCTTAAGCTGTAATAGAATCCTTACGGCATCCTCATGACCTCCTATAGCGGCCCCTGAGAGCGCCGTTTGGCCCATGATATCTCTTGCGTTAATATCCCAGTCTTTCATCTCCAACAGGGCAGTAACAATCTCCCCGATCCCGAAAGATGCCGCTCCATGGAGCCCTGTGAAGCCCTTAGGAGAACTCCTACCAAACGACACGCTTTGACAACCTATATCCTTATTATTATGTAGCCAGAGAAGGTGAGAGGATATATGCTCTTCGAATCCAATCAAAAGCACCAGTGCAAGGGGAGTCAGGCCCTCCGCCTTCTCTCTCCCTATGTGCTTTCCCCAATAGCAAGAAGCATACTCAACAAGAGGGAATATTGGGGGAGCCGACCGAAGAGTTGGGGAAAGTTCCCGGACACACCGAAAATTGAGGTACGTCAAGCAAACCTCCGCTATCATCGAGTGTGGACTTTGAAATATATTTCGATTATTCGATAAATACTCTTGCAGGGTGAAGTGGACGAGCCGGACGGTGGAGGAGGATGCCTCAACGGCGATAAGCCCCAAAGAACACCCCAGGATGGTCCGAACTGTAGGAACGTTTTCAACATCCAGATCTACCGATCCCACCCTCACCCCTAAGGCATGGCATAGCTCGCTAGTGTGTAATGGCCGCTCCGAATTCGATACCCACATCAAGGATTCCATTCCAAGCCTTGACCTGCCACCCTTCTGCGCCTTTATTCGGTCTAGAGTTGTCGCATAGGCATCTCCTAAATGACCGCCCTTGGTCATCTCGTTCAACTTTTGCCTTCGTCCAGAGATGGTAACTTCTGCCAGGATAGCGTCGATGGTTAGCGAAACGAGGAATCTACAGACCATGATTAGTTAATATAAGATCATACATGAGCTAGGGACTAAGACTCCAACGCACATTCCCGAGATTCGTTCCGGAATAACTCTTAGGATATCCGCTCGTAAACGATCCGACATCGCATACTGCTCCGTGTCCATCTCCAATTTCTTCTCCAAATATCTTTCTATGTCGTGCGCCTTCGGGCTGATGGGTATTGTGACACTGGTGGTGAAAAATCTTGTAATCTCGGCCTCAACCTGAGGCCTCCCAGTGACAAATATTCGCATCCTCGGTGACTCTCCAAGGATATCCTTTATTGACCCAAGAAGCTCGAGTAGATTCTTAGGGAGGCACTCATCCAATGCATCAATACAGATAAACACCTGGGGTAATGCGGCAATAGCCCGCTTCAACATCCGCACCATATCCGGAAGTCGCAGACCTCGACCCCCGACCTCTGTTTTCGCCTTTTGAAACGCCGACTGCACACTCTCTAACACTTCGCCCCTAACCAGCAGCTGCCTAAGGATGGCTCCTATGATATTGGTAGCTGTCTGCTTCTGTTGGTCGCGGAAGTCGCAGTAGAGCATCGCGATTGCAATGTCTTCCTCGCAAGGTTCATCGCACAGGTCATCGATCACTAACGAACTAATATTACTAATCGTCAGTGGTGATTCCTGCTCGCTCCGGGCGCAAGAACCTACCTTAGATGTGTCTTTCCCACTCCCGGCTCCCCGTTGCAAAATAAGACAGCTTTATCCACTCCACCCTCATTACTCCTCCACTCCCGAAACTCCTTTGTTCCCAAGAGCCAACTCCCCACACCATCAAGCCTGTCCATACGCACATCCTGATGCCTTCCCCTGGGATCCAGTGGCGAGAGCCACTGCATGATTTCTGGGTTCTCATCGGCTATGACTTTGTTCACATTGATGATCTTGTTGTGATTATTCGTAACGTTGTTGCAGTTGACATTACTGTCACCAAAAGAGGTGTTGTGCGAATATGCTGTGTAGTCCATAGTATGTCCGAAGTGCTAGTCGAGCGTAGATCTGGTATAAACAGCTGTGGCAGCGAAATTGGAGGTTTTATGGAACTTGGAACAGCCGTGCTGAAAAAAAGGAGGGGGCGGCTCCAACCGCTAAAATTACTACCCAATCATATCCCGCTGAGTAAACACCAGCACATCGATGCGCGTAAGATCGAACTTGAACATCACAGAACACAACAGGTACTGATATTCCACGTCAAATTTATTGGATCAGCCCCTTCCAAGGCGAAGAGATCTTTTTCTTCCAGCCCTGAGAAAAGGAAAGCCCAACGACATAGCACACGGTTCAATTATTCAGATTTGTATGGTAAGTAGACCTGCTCGTTGCACAACTCGTACCGGTATGATACACTGAACTTTTTTAGCGGAAGGGAACCGGCTATGCTCACTTTTACAAATGAAGAACCCAAATCTTGGCGCAGAATCACGAGTTCAGTACTCGAGTACACGTACTGTACGAGTACATTAGCGGTAGAGAAGGCGCAACTAGAATCCCACTGCCCTGACAGACAGCTGAATTCGCGATTGGGATACTGTAGTTTACTGATAGCTAGGGGAGGACGGGCGCCTTGCAGTACTTAAACCTGGAAGTTATTCTAGTTTTTTATGGGACAACCCCACATTCTCCCTATTGGTAGGCGATGATTCAACTTTAATAAATAGCGCAAGGCGCATTGCGATAGAGAGTCTACATGGCAGATTCTCGGACTGCATTTCATACAGCACTTGGGCTCTCTACCCTCTAATCTACAGCCACTTCCAGGAATAAGTCCCAGGATTACGGAATACTAAGACAGGTCTCTGCGCCCAGCGGGTATTTAGCAAAAGGCGGATACCGGTAATGGTATTGCAGCGGTAGAGAAAAGGGAGCTAAGCATGAAATACCGGTATTATTTTAGTAGTAATGAAACAACAACACATTTAGTACTCAGTATCAGAAGTGATTTTTCTCCATGGGGGGTTGTCCTACTATTCTCGCCTAGCCTTTTCTGACCACTGTAAGCTCGCAAGGACATATATAACGGTACCGTCCGGGCTCTCGATGGACTCAGGGAAAATTGCGTAGCAGCCGAGCAAACATTGTATAATGTTTGTATGCGGTTGAATTCAGTAGTTGTGTGCACTAGATGGACTCGTATTTAAGGAGGAAAGAGAGTAGTGAGAGAGTATCACCAAGCGTACCCCCTTCCCATCAATATTCATCGTTTTTTCCCTTTCATTTTTATCCCGTTTTACCCCAGCTGCGGAAACGCGATAAGTGAACCAAACTTACCTCCGACAGTACGCTTACCCCAGCTACAGTATGTTAGGTACAGTGCAGTCCTCTATCCCTTCGTTTGTATTCACGGAAGAAAGCTAGTGCTGCACTTAACTCGGGCTTTAGCCATAAGCAGAATGGTTATTGGGAAAAATTACTAAGAGTCTTGGAGGAGGTGAAGGGATTGCAATGTGTAGCACTAACTTATTTGGGTAGTTAGGAGAAAATATACACGGAATTTCTTGTTTGCATCATGGCCATACTGAGTGCACCCATTTTGTGGTATTCTGAGCACTACACACCTCGCAGTGAGCAAAGCATTTCCTGTCACAACTACCAAAGTGAGTCAGGCTAGCTCAAGGGATAACTTAAGAAATACAGTCGCACCCCGCTATAACGAACGCCAAGTATCAGGCCATTTTTGTTCAGTATAGCGGATATTCAGTATAGGTATTTGTGAAATCTGTGATGATAATGATGAATAAGCAAAGGGAAGGGGTTTTCTGAAGGATGTATGCATTAAAATAATGACACCTTCAAATTATCTACTTGATCAATACTTTACTATCATGGGATTCTAATCTTTTAGTACAGGGCGTGGCAAAGAGAAAGGAAAAGGAGAATGCCATAAAGGGAATCAGGGGCAGGGTAGACAAAGGGCATGGTTGTTGAGGGCTGGGTATCAGCAGGATTGAAAGTAGGGATGGAGGAAGTGAAATCGGCGAAGAGGAAGAAGATGTTGCCGGAGATGCTATCTATGATAGAGAAACCACCATCTCCACCCGGGCCCTTATGGCTCCTAAGACCTAAATCTCTATCCTTCACAATATGATCATGCAAATCACCTGCTTTAGTCATCAAGAATTCATCGGAAATCCATTATAGCAGATTAAATTTGTATGAAGGCATGGGGTGGACATCAGAAAATTGAATTCGGATTCGTTACTGGCTAGAATCCATTATAGCGGGGAAACTTGTATGGGGAAATCAAACTCCCAAGTGATTAGTCGACTGTAGGCGTCTCTGGTGTTTAATTCCTTATTTCTTTTGGGTTGGTTCGTTCGTTTAGTCCTTCTTTTATGGCATGGTGTGTTTCCTAGTATGTTGCGAGAATGGTTACCGTAATCATGCGTCGCTCTCTGCGCTACGGCACACTAATTTTCCGTGAAATTCGGAGTACGAACGAAGAGATTGGCCCGACAAAGATCGGTGGATGGCAAACAAAGATCAGTAGTTTCCACCGGCACTGAGAGAATCCCCCAACCGACATCAAGTTTTGTAACTTAGGGCCCGTTTACCCAACCGTCTTGTTCTGAAATTTGGGTGATAAAACTAGACGGTGGCGTGCCGACCGGTGCCACTGTCCGATAAGAGCGCGGCCTAGATACCAGTATGGCAGTCACGTGCCTTATCTATGCGAACTGCGACCAAAAGCTTCAACCAGTTTTTCTTATCAGAACACGTGACTGTTACATCCATTGGTTGTGCTAATAGACTGCATCTAATTTTCTACTATCCTACATTCTTGTCACTAGACAGTCGGAATGTGAAGTTGCTTCAGCAGCGCGTTTAGAAAACCCACCCGACACTAAACGGTACGCTACGGTAGGCAAACACCATCTACTTGCCCGCACCCCTCCAACCGTCTAGCCTCCTTTAACTGTCGGCATCGTCTCGAAGCGCTAGACGGCCGTCTACAGGCGAACAGGCCCTTACTCGAGTTCTTAGCAGAACCTCTGCGTTCTCACGCTGTTGCAGAATATTGCTCCACGAAATATGCACAGTTTCCGATCACGACAGTCCTACATAGCAAAACCTCCCTCTCAGGCGGATTCAGCTGGTTTGGCGCACTAGTCGCTAGGCCAAGAAACCTCTATGACGGGTTGGTGAGGATACCCGAAGACTTTTCCTGCAAGTATACCCACTTAAGCGATGCCCTGTCTTTGAATACTCCTCAGAAGCCAACAAATAATTCTGTGATGGATATCTAAAGTGGAGCAAAGGCCAAAGGCCCAGGATATTCATCGAAGTAGGATTGGCGAAAAAGTACACATTTTTGATGCTGTTGGAAGGGAAAAGGGAGGATGAAAGGTTTTGTTAGGAGACTACCGGTAATTGAGACTGACGGTAGTTCGGTGCCGGGGTCAAATAAGCCCGGACACCTTGCGCCTCAGCCAAGTACGGTACAGTACTGCACCCCAGCTGAATGCCTTCAATAATGATCGGAGCGCCCTCAATATCGAGCAGGGCGCCCCATAATTCGCATTACCGAACAGCCATCATCTTACGTACTGTACCGTATGATCGTGCATACATCGTGAGGGGCGGATCAATAAACACGGGGAGATACAACGCATTGCTATGATGTGGTATTGTAAAAATAAAATAAAAATCCAGAGAATAAAGCGAAGAAAATGAGCCCTCCAGCAGTAAAAGATAAATGGTGCTGAACTATGCAAGTTAGAGACGTAAAAAAATAAAAAAATGGAATGACGAGATACCGGACTATTTAGCCTTCCGGAAAATTATTGCCAATCACCGGCGCTTTGTGGTGTGATTGATAGCATGACCTCGGGATCTCAAGAACAACCACAAGATATCTAGAATTCATCACTTCACACATAAAGGACAAACAAGAATAATCCGGAAAACGGAGAACAAAGTAAGAGCTGGGTGCGCATTGAAGAAGACAGGGTGAAGAGAAAAGAAGAGGAGGAGAAGCATTTAGGAATAGAAGAGAGGTGAGGCGGGGGGAGTGGGAGCGGGGAAGTCGGGGGAGGTTGGACAGAGAGAGAAGAGGCGCGGCGAATGTTATTGTGGAGAAAGAGAGGCTGAGAAAGGAAGATGTTAGAAGGTGAAAGTTTTCTGGGTGATCCATTTAACGATGCTTGTTCCCCTCCTGAGTGCGAACATAGAATCAAGATCAACACATCCTCCGATACCAAGCTTCCTTCCACGCAGATAGTCTTTAGTTTTAATCAAAAAAAATCCCTGCAGGTCACGGCAAATATGCTCAACACCTCCAGTAAGAATAACTCTAATTTACAGTATATATTCACCTCCGGCCTAGTAGGCCTAAGCACTTCTCCCATTTAGCGAGCCTCAAGCAACAGTCAGTATAAAAACACGGGCTAAACAGTTGGGATAGGGGTAGATATGGGGTTGTAGCCATAAGGTAGAAGTTGGTTTATCAAGGTAGCTCATGTCATACCCTTAGGTAGCTATCTATTCAATGAACGTGGGCGGTTGATTGTCAACACAACGAAATGTGAGCTCTGCGCTTTGAACTACCACTACTGGTGGAACATAACCGAAGAACAAGTGAGGTACCGGAGATCTTAGAGCATGGCCGGCTAACACAAACAGAGAGGGCAATAAAGCTATAACAATAAGAGAGCAGGTTTTGAGGATTAATGTGATATCGGTACAGTACTTGCATCATACTTGAGTGGGAAGGTAGCAATTTAACCTGGGAAGGGCATCCTGTGCGAAAGCCAGAGCGAACTCCACTTTTTCCCACGACTACCCCCTCTACACCTTCATTCCGTCTAGGGTTATCGCGTACTGCATGCATCTCCGAAATGATTTCCCTGGTCATCTCGTTTCACTTTGGCCTTCTCGCAGAGAGTCTAATCCTTCCTAGGATAGTATCAATGCCTATCTAAACAAGGGGTAATCTGCAGACTACTGTTCGTCAATATAAAATGATCTATCAGACTATGGATGCTCCTACGCACATTCCAGAGAATCCTTGCGGGATGATTCTTAGGATATCCACCAGCAAGCCATTAGGCCTCGCGCGGCGCCCGGTGCCAATCACCAACTTCTACCAAAGATCTCTCTATGTCATGGATCTTCGGACTGACGGGTACTTTAACACCAGTCATAAAATATCTTGTGATTTATGCCCTTCATATACTGTCACTCGCCAACCTACATCCAGCTTTCCCCATAACCGATATATGTTAGAAGAATTTTCTCTACCACGGGGGTGTCACAGCCAAAAAGGGATCTACCTGGCTTGTAGGATATCCTGTTGATCGATTAGGCTACTTGGCGAATAGGCTGAAACATATATCACACCACCAATATTTCGAGCCATATAACAAGACGGAGGACTCTATTCGGTTCACCACATAATACCTCTATAACCCAAAAGGATGAATATCTACGAGAATTTTGCCAACAAACCACATTACAGTGATATATCTTAACCCTAACCCCGCGGGAAAGCATAAATGTCTAGTGAAGATGCCCACAACATTAGGGCTATTTGCGTGGCGCCTGGATAACACACCATACCCACGCTCTATAACACTACCTTCATCCAATCTGTGTATTCTGTTGGCTACTCGAGATCTAGAATTCCCCACACTATAATATTCAAGTCATCCCCGGCAACATACAAAGTTTACCAAATCAACGGCAAGACGTGAGCTTGAGAATCAGCAACAGTTGTGGTAAAGGACTAATACTCCTGGTGCAATGCGCATACCTGCAATAATATGGGGCTCCACTCTTGCACTGGATACCCCCGCAGGGTCACCATTCATGGAAACTTGCGGTCCAGGAGTAGTGCTCTAAATGGAGAGTGAGGCTGCAACACTAAGGTAAGAAATTCAGACCAAATAAGGTTTAGAAAATTATTTGATTTGAGGAGGGGCGAGTGATACATAAGGAAAAAAAGTTGAAAACCTGCTGATGGGGCATAAACTACCCATAGTACTTCCGGACACCACCGCAGCTCTATAGATTTTCCGAGGTATCATAGACGAATAGGGGAAAGAAATATCTTAAACTACCCCCCAGTTCCGCAAGCCGGGGCGCGCTTGCGTAGAAGAGGAATCCAAAATGCGTTGAGTATATCCGGTAACCAGGACAGAATATGAGCTGATATTCTCACTAGAAGAATCCATAACCCATCTCACCTTGAGAGTATACAGTATCTAAGATACCGGGAAAAAAGTAGAGGGAGGTAACGAACCGATCCGCCTTCTGTCTTGGTAGTGATCAGTTCATTTACCTTCCGTTTGGGTTATTCCTCCATTCTGTGAGGATTTCTTTTCTCTCTTAACTCTCCTGGGGTCCCCACAAGCAGGGTAGGGCCGTCTGTGCTGGGCGCCGTTATTGCCGAGAACTAGTGGTTAAGATTTGGGCGCGAGGGTTGGCAGGGTCCCTGAAGAATATGCAGTGTGGGGTAACAAAGTAAGTGCCTCGCCGTGCATGGCTGGTGTTTGGCAATTACGGAGAGCCCCCATCATGGCTGATTTTGTTTTAGGGATGTTGTGAGCGAGAGTTTGTCGTAGGGTGTCCGGCGGTAAATTGTATTTGTTGAGAAATCATCACCGTTGGTGGTGATGGAGCCTAAAGGAAAGCACAAGAGAACCAAAGAACAAAAGTGCAATCACGATAGACTGAGTGCGGCAATGAAAGATAAAGGAGCGGTGGACTAGATGGCTGCTCCCTCTCTAGCTAAGGACAGGCCAGGAGATACATCTCTCCGTCTAACTAGCAACAACAGAACACCCCCGAAACTCAACGAACTCTTAAGAAACACATGCAGCTAACAAAATCTAATCCCCAACGATCACACGTAATCTAGAACAATGCTGATATGCCATGATCCTCCGTGATCCTCCGTGATCCTAAAGCCTATGCCCTGCCCATATGCCAACTCCCATATGCCTAGTGGCATGCGGTATGAAAGAAATAATGAAACCAAACTCCCAATACCTCATACCCATTGGCCGGGGACATCAACGAAATCTTGAAAGGAATATCCTATTCCCAGCGGAATAGGATGTGAAAACAACACCCACTGCGGAGTGCCTAACCGCCGGAAACCACAAAGCCACATGTTCTATAACCGTATCTCTCCTGGCCGCATATCCCCATACCTGCATATCCGCTCAACCACCTGACCGCATGCCCTATAGGCAATCCAACGGGTAGGGCAATGTGAGGAGCATATTGCTAAAGAGCGTATAGGGGAAAGTATAATACATTGCTACGATAAAGCCGCAGCATTCTAGAAAAAAAGGAAATAATCTAGAGAAGAAAATGAAGAAACTGAGTTGTTCCATAAAGGAAGTTGAATGGAACAGTGTAGGCGAGAAAAAAAAGGAATAGTGACGAGGAAGAGCAAAAAGGAGAGAAGATAAAAGTATAGATAATATGGCATAGAGAACCACAGGACTTCCCGGGGTAATTTCCATCCACGCTCGTGCATGAGGTCATGTTCTTGAATCCGATAAAGAGCAGTAACGTTTTTGTCCACACCCAGCCCGCATGTATCATAGAGCGATCATCTGGGAAACGATAGTAGCTGAGAAGAATGGGCTGAGAAGAGGGAGAATATAGAAGAGAAAAATTAAGGAGGTGACGAAAAAAATCAGTGCGGTAAGTGGGGGTCGAGAAAGGGGGGGAAGGGGTTTCGGCGGTGAAGAGCAGGCTGGCGGCTTAGGTGAGGGGCTTTCTGGGATATTTCCGGTGTCAATTGGGATGAGAGGGGGGGGTTTATATTCGGATAGTAATTGCACAACCCCTGCATGCCCCCCGAGCTTAGCCAACTGGAGGGCTGTTGTGCCATTGAGGGCTGGTATGTCAGGATCGATATCCTCTCGATCCAATAGCAGTTTTACAATTCCCTCATGCCCGCCCCCCGCAGCCCACCAAAGCGGTGTTTGGCCGTATTTGGTATCTGCAGTGTTGGGGTTGGTATCCTGTCTTTCCAACAGCAACCTTGCTACCCCTTCATGCCCGCCCAGGGCGGCTAACCAGAGCGGCGTCCGGCCATACTCGGGATCCGCGAAGTTGGGATCGATATCTCCCCGGCCCAATAGCGACTTTACTATCGCTTCGTGCCCGCTATCCGCGGCCCACAGGAGTGGTGCCCGGTGATAGAAGGTGTCGGCGGTGTTGGGATTGATATCTTCGCGCTCCAGCAGTAACTTTACAACGCCCCCATGCCCGCGCTCCGCAGCCCACCAAAGTGGTGTTCGACAATATTCGGTGTCTGCAGTATTGGGATCGATATCGCCCCGCCCCAAGAGCAACCTTACAATTCCGTCATGCCCGTGCTGAGCTGCCCACCAAAGCGGTGTTCGGCCATATTCGGTGTCGGCAGTGTTGGGATTGATATCCTCTTGCTCCAATAGCAGCTTCGCCACTCCCGCATGCCTACCCTTCGCAGCCCATAACAATGGCGCTTGGCCGTAGAAGGTGTCCCCAGTGTTGGGGTTGATGCCGTCTCGTTCTAATAGCGACTTTACTACTCCTTCGTACCCACCCTCCGCAGCCCACGCGAGTGGCGTTTGACCGTATTGGGTGTCTGCAATGTTGGGATCGGTATCATCTCGCTCCAATAGTATCTTTACTACTTCCTCATTCGCGCCCCCCGCAGCGCACCAGAGCGGCGTTCGGCCATATTCGGCGTCCGCAGTGTTAGGGTCGATATTCTCCAGTTCCAATAGCAGCTTTACTACTCTCTCATGTCCACCCATCGCAGCCCAAAAGAGTGGCGTTCGGCCATATTTGGTGTCTGCAGTATTGGGATTGATATCCGCCCGTTCCAATAGCAACCGTACCATTCCCTCATACCCGCGCTGCGCAGCCCACCAGAGCGGTGTTCGACCATATTTGGTGTCTGGAATGTTGGGGTCGATATCCGCTCGTTCCACTAATAACCTTACTATTCCCTCATACCCGCGCTGCGCAGCCCACCAGAGCGGTGTTCGGCTATATTCGGTGTCCGGAGTATTAGAATTGATATCTTCTCGTTCCAACAGTAACTTTACAATACTCTCATTCCCGCGCTCTGCTGCCCACCAAAGCGGCGCTCGACAATATTCGGTGTCTGGAGTGTTGGGATCGGTATCTTCTCGTTCCAACAATGACCTCACAACGCCCTCATACCCGCCTCCCGCAGACCACCAAAGCGGCGTTCGGCCACATTCGGTGTCGGTAGTGTTGGGATTAATATCTTCTCGTCCCAACAGTAACTTTACAACGTCCTCATGCCCGCGCTGGGCAGCCCACCAAAGCGGTGTTCGGCCATATTCGATGTCGGCAGTGTTGGGGTTGATATCTTCTCGTTCCAGCAATAACTTTACTACACCCTCGTGCCCGCGCTCCGCAGCCAACCAAAGTGGTGCTTGGCGATATTCCGCGTCGGCAGTGTTGGGGTTGACATCCCCTCGCTCCAATAGCAATGCTACTATTCTCTCTTGCCCACCCTTCGCTGCCCACCAGAGCGGCGTTCGACCATATTTGGTGTCAGCAGTGTTGGGGTCGATATCCTTTCGCTCCAATAGCAACTTTACTACCCCCTCATGTCCACCCATCGCAGCCCAAAAGAGTGGCGTTCGGCCATATTCGGTGTCGGCAGTGTTGGGATTGGTATCCACTCGTTCCAGTAGCAATCTTACAATTTCCTCACACCCGTCCTGCGCAGCCCACCAGAGAGGTGCCAGACCATATTTGGTGTCTGTAGTGTTGGGATTGATATCTTCTCGTTCCAACAGTAACTTTACAACGCCCTCATGACCACCCTCCGCAGCCCACCAAAGGGGTGCTCGGCCATATTCGGTGTCGGCAGTGTTAGGATTAATATCTTCTCGTTCCAACAGTAACTTTACAATACTCTCATTCCCGCGCTCTGCAGCCCACCAAAGCGGTGTTCGACAATGTTCGGTGTCTGGAGTGTTGGGATTGATATCTTCTCGCTCCAATAACAATCCCACAGTCCTCTCACACTCGCCCTGCGCGGCCCACCAGAGTGGGGTTCGACTGTATTTGCTGTCTGCAGTGTTGGGATTGATATCTTCTCGTTCCAGCAGCAACTCTACTATCTCCTCATACCCTCCGCTCGCAGCCCACCAAAGCGGTGTTCGGCGATATTCAGTGTCAGTAACGTTGGGATTGGTACCTTCTTGTTCCAACAGTAACTCGACTACGCCCTCGTGCTTACGCTCCACAGCACACCAGAGCGGTGTTTGGCCATATTCGGTGTCGGGAGTGTTGGGATTCATATCTTTTCGTTCCAACAGTAACTTTACTACGCCCTCATGCCCGCCCTCCGCAGCCCACCAAAGCGGCGTTCGGCCATATTTGGTGTCTGGAATGTTGGGATTGATATCTTCTCTTTCCAACAGCAACTCTACTATCTCCTCGTGCCCTCTCCCTGCAGCCCACCAAAGCGGTGTTCGGCGATATTCAGTGTCAGCAGCGTTAAGATTGGTGCCTTCTTGTTCCAACAGTAACTCGACTACGCCCTCGTGGTTACGCTCCACAGCACACCAGAGCGGTGTTTGGCCATATTCGGTGTCGGGAGTGTTGGGATTGATATCTTTTCGTTCCAACAGTAACTTTACTACGCCCTCATGCCCGCGCTGCGCAGCCCACAAAAGCGGTGTTCGGCCATATTTGGTGTCTGGAGTGTTGGGATTGATGTCTTCTCGTTCCAACAGTAACTTTACTACGCCCTCATGCCCGCGCTGCGCAGCCCACAAAAGCGGTGTTCGGCCATATTTGGTGTCTGGAGTGTTGGGATTGATGTCTTTTCGTTCCAACAGTAACTTTACTACGCCCTCATGCCCGCCCTCTGCAGCCCAACAAAGCGGTGTTTGGCCATATTTGGTGTCGGGAGTGTTGGGATTGATGTCTTTTCGTTCCAACAGTAACTTTACTACGCCCTCATGCCCGCCCTCTGCAGCCCACCAAAGCGGTGTTTGGCCATATTTGGTGTCGGGAGTGTTGGGATTGATGTCTTTTCGTTCCAACAGTAACTTTACTACGCCCTCATGCCCGCGCTGCGCAGCCCACAAAAGCGGTGTTCGGCCATATTTGGTGTCTGGAGTGTTGGGATTGATATCTTCTCGTTCCAATAGCAATCCCACAGTCCTTTTACACCCGCGCTCCGCAGCCCACGAAAGTGGGGTTCGACCATATTTGGTGTCTGCAGTGTTGGGATCGACACCCCCCCGCTCCAACAGCAGCTTTACTATCCCCGCATACCGGGCCCCAACAGCCCACCAGAGCGGCGTTCCACCATAGTGGGTGTCTGCGGTGTTGGGATTGACATCCCCCGGCTGTAATAGCATCTTTACGACATCCTCATGGCCTCTTAGAGCTGCCCATGTAAGCGCCGTTCTACCCAGGACATCTCTTACATTAATATCACATCCCCCTAACCCCAATAAAGCAGCAACTATCTCCCCGAGCCCAAAAAATGTAGCGCCATGGAGCCCTGTAAACCCATTATGGGAGCCACGGCGTCGTCGAACCCAGCCCAAATCCTCACAATTATGCTGCAAGAGCAGTTCGGAGGATATATGCTGCTCGAATCCAATCAAAAGCTCCAGTGCAAGGGGAGTCAGGCCCTCCGCCTTCTCTCTTCCTATGTGCTTTCCCCAATAGAAAGAAGCATATTCAACAAGAGGGAATATTGGGGGGGCCGACCGAAGAGTTGGAGAAAGTTTCCGGACACACCGAAAATTGAGGTAAGTCAAGCAAACCTCCGCTATCATCGAGTGTGGGCTTTGAAATAGATTTGGATTATTCGATAAATACTCTTGCAGGGTGAAGTGGACAAGCCTGACGGTGGAGGAGTATGCCTCAACGGCGATAAGCCCCAAAGAACACCCCAGGATTGTTCGAATTTCAGGAACGTTCTCAAGATCCAGATCTGCCGATCCTATCTTTACTCCTAAGGCATGGCATAGCTCACTAGCATGTAATGGGCGCTCCGAATTCGATACCCAAATCAAGGCTTCCATTCCAAGCCTTGACCTGACCCCCTTCTGCGCCTTTATTCGGTCTAGGGTTGTCGCATACGCATCTCCCAAATGATCGCCCCTGGTCATCTCGTTCAACTTTTGCCTTCGCCCAGAGATGGTAGCCTCTCCCAGGATAGCGTCGATGGTTAGCGAAACAAGGAGGAATCTACAGACTAGTTAGTGAATATAATATCATCCATGAGGTGGGACTATGGATGCTCCTGCGCACATTCTCGAGATCCGTTGAGGAATAGTTCTCAGGATATCCGCTCGTAAACGATCCGACATCGCATACTGCTCCGTGTCCATCTCCAACTTCTTCTCCAAATATCTTTTTATGTCGTGCGCCTTCGGACTGATGGGTATTGTGACACTCGTGGTGAAAACTCTTATAATCTCGGCCTCAACCTGAGGCCTCCCAGTGACAAATATTCGCATCCTCGGTGACTCCCCAAGGATATCATTTAAAGACCCAAGAAGCTCGAGTAGATGCTTAGGGAGGCACTCATCCAACGCATCAATACAGATAAACACCTTAGGCAATGTGGCAACAGCCTGCTTCAGCATCTGCACCATATCCGGAAGTCTCAGACCCCGACCGCCAACCTCCTCCTTCGCTTTTTGAAATGCCTTTCGCACGTGTTCCAGCACTTCCCCTCTAACCAGCAGCTGCTTAAGGATGGCTCCCATGACGTTGATAGTTGTCTGCTCCTCTTTGTCGCGGAAGTCGCAGTAGAACATTGCGATTGCAATTTCTTCCTCGCAAGGTTCATCGCAGAGGGTATCGATCACTAATGAGCTAAGATTTCCGGCCATCAGCGATAATAATTCCTACTCCTTTCAGATGAACCAAGCACTTACCTTAGATAAGTCTTTCCCACTCCCGGATCGCCGTAGCAAAACAAGACAGCCCCACCCGCTCCACCTTCACCCCCCCTCCACTCTTGAAACTCGTTCGTCTCCAAAAGCCAGTTCCCCACACCATCGAGTCTGTCGGTGCGCACATCCTGATGCCTTCCCCTGGGGTCGAGTGGCGAGAGCCACTCCAGAATTTCTGGGTTCTCATCGGCTATGATATTGTTTACACTGATGACCTTATTATGGCTATTCGTCACGTTATTGCAGTTGGCATTACTGTTACCAAACGAGATCGAGTCCGGATATGCTGTGGGGTCCATGATGTGTCCAAAGTGTTCGTCGGTCGCAGGTATGCTATGAGGTTAGCTACGGTATAGTAGTAGCGGTATCGCAGGTATTAGGAGGTTGGCGCCAGCCGAGCAGAAAAAAAGGAGAGGGTGCTGTTCCAAATGCTGAAACTACCATCCAATCATCTGTTGCTGAGTAACTTAAACGCCATGATCAATAGCTCCGAGATAGCAAGACTATGAGCTCAGTGTCGCTAACACTACTAATATCTGTACTCTGGCAAAAATCGATTGACGCTAGTGCGGATTCATTTAAACGTGCCCAATCGTCGCTCTTGAGCGGCTCTTCTGTACGGTACTCGAGTATATTTAAACTGTAGCGAGCGAGCGTTCTTCCCCCCTGTTGGCTCGGTTTTTCTCGGTTTCACTCTACCGGTAGGTTACTTTAGCTCCTATCCGACTTTTGCTGGATTTTGGTACCGTTACTCTACTCGTAGCGGAGAGGCAATCATACCGGTATTATACTGGTATCATACTTCAGGTGCTCCATAAAACATACCCTAGAATTCCATCAATAAGCCGCACCTTGGATATGCCGCGACGACCCAAAATCTTCCTCACGTGACTATGATCCCTTAGCTAATCCGCCTATCTACAAGCAGGTGTGCTACGGTAGTATTGAAAAGAAGAAAATCGATGGTATAGTATCTACTTTATGGAAGCGGAGAAGTACGGGAAAACCACTGCCATTCTCAAAGAACACTCAAGTAGAAAGAAAATCACACAAGTCACGATCAATCTGAATTCACTAAGCTATGTCACAAAACCAACCCCACAAACCGCACAAAACAGAACATTCCAGTCGCAAAGAAAGCCCAACCCAGCAGGTTGTCCGACTAGCTAAGTACAGGTCCAATTTTCCTTCTTCAAAACACGCAATCCTCGTTGCTGTCGTCCTCTCTTCAGTGGGAGGTGGGTGGTGGTGGGAAGAAGGAAAGGAAGCGTGAGAGAAGACAGAACCTAACTTACATAGAAGCCCCAGTCTGCCAAGCCTAGGCAACAACCACCCCTGCAGAACCACGAAACCACACAAAGCCAAGATCGTGACCAACTATAATATCTATTTAGCATAAGTTAATTGCAGATAAGCGGGGAAACAGCAAGTTAAGAAAGCCAAATTTAAATCCTAACAGTACGGTAGTGTCGGTCACGTGAATGGACATGGCAGAAACTACGCAGAAGCACAGGAAACATCGTGAATGTTTGGTACCGGCATTTCTTTAGCTTAGTTCCATAGCACAGGGGGGTTTAAGAAGGGGAAGACGGAGTGAGAGAACGCAACTATCGACAACCCCCCTTCCTATCTAATTTTCATCATTGTTTTTCATTGATTCTGATCTCACTTTCTCTTGGGTGTGAAATCGTGATAAGAGAAGAGGATTTACTTTGCTTCGGAAGTTCCTATTTCCCACACAAAGAACGCCTGGTGTGACAGGGAGCAACGACAGTACCAGTACAATTCAGTTTCTGAATAAGTCGTGAGACTTATTTATGGAATTCTACGGGTAGTCTAAGAATCTATCATGCAAGCCCTGCATCTGAGTGCACCTTTAAAAAGTATTTATTAAGGTTGAACCATTGCCTGCCTCTGCACAAAAAAACTTGGGATACTGTAGCCCCATCCGACTCGACAATAACTAGCTACGGTAGTTCAAGTATCGCAAGGCGCCCAACCTCCCTCCGCTATCGGCTTACTGCCCCCACATCCCCTGATATTCGTCAAGACCTGATGAAAGACTGTATCGTGGAACTTCTCCTCCCGCCCCCATACCCAGTGTTGCAAAGAAGGCCTTTGATGATCGAACCCGGGGGGTTAGAAGGGGGGGGGTTGAATCGGGGCTTCTGAAAATG
>Ga0307513_10001459_pt1 | contig 33979 bp, 38 predicted proteins | sample 15_EM_MG_FD_202174 | JGI IMG/M metagenome (GOLD analysis project Ga0307513, IMG submission 202174) | Populus trichocarpa ectomycorrhiza microbial communities from riparian zone in the Pacific Northwest, United States - 15_EM | ecosystem: Host-associated > Plants > Roots > Unclassified | place... | reverse complement strand
GCACTTCCCGTCTACCAAAGGCGAGCACTCAGACCGGAAACCACGCAAAATAGAGGAGAGTACTATAGAACGACGGGTCGCGGGCAGGAAACTGCGAAGGCCCAATGTAAACGTCCGAACCCATTGGGTAAGGCGAGGCTCAGCGCAGAAACATTAATCATGCAGCTGACACGATCAAGGGAAATAGACGTGAGGACAGTGGAAACGATCCCATAACGACTGCGGAAGTTGTACCTCACGACTGGAATTGACGCGTGAGGAGCGACGTGAAATCCGCTACTGAATGCACCAACTCCAGTGAGGTAGCAAATATACCAAGATCTGGCTGACTACCGAAACATTATACGAGTGAACACACCAGTTGTAGAGAGCAGTCTACCAGAAAAGGCTCTGCTACTGAAGGCGTACTGTGTGGAATTTTGACTGTGGGGTGTTCAAGTGTGGGTGTGGGGTATGAGACCGAGTGGACCAGCACGAATATTTAAACCAGAGGAGCCGTCGTGTTCACGGTGCATTCGTGGATCGTTACGAGCTTGATTGTTGCATAGGTACCATCATATTGATATGTACAAGGATCCGTGATCTATCGCGATCTACAGCTTTTGCAAACCTTAACCCCCTAGCCCGCTCACACGTGGTAAGGCATGACGTCTTCCAAGCTGGCATATGACGGTATGTGGTAACAAGCCATGTGAGAGGTGCCCATTGACCGCAGCTCCCTCGATTTGACCATCTGACGTCGGCCGGCTGGGAAACGGCATTCAAAGTATAACTCGCTGGCACAGTGAAGGTAAACTGCGATAGATAATGGACAAGGAAAGACTCTGCTGTCGGAAGACGTGCGGAGGTTGGGCTGCTCACCGCCTTCAGTCCGCTAATGAGGAGCGTGAACTGCGCTCGACCCCACGCAATTAGCGCCAATGCCAACGCCAACGCGATATTAGCCTGAACGGCCCGAGCTTGATTGGTCTTCTGTGGCCAAAGAGTCTCTTCTGATTCCTTCCAAGCGTAAAATATTCCATGCTTCTTCCAGTCGAACAACCTGTGGTAATGTGGGACATTTTTGTTGGAAACGTGGGGTTGCTTTGTTTCCATCTCAAAGGAATTTTCATTGAGTTCTCATTTCTGGAGGGCCAATACCCTCGCACCTCTCCTGTCCAGCCGCACCCTTAACGTATCGATAGCTCATTGACATCGTGAGGAAGGGAGGGGCAGGTGGGTGCACCTCGGCGTGTGCCAGGCAGTGAACCTGAAGGAGGCATACGGAACAACCATATTCCTTGATTACCGCCTTGGCAAGGGCGTTAGCAAGGGTTCTCCGGTGTCTTCCCGGTCCAGCCTCAGCGCGATTGATCGCTGAGAGGTCTCATGGATATTGACTATCTCACACACAGAATTAGGGAGGACCTTGTAGTGATCTTGATTGCGGGGAGACGCTTGATTGCAAGGAATTATGGCAATTCATTACCAATTGATTGATATCGAGAGCTTGATAGCAGCTCCAAGGTGCCAACGAAGACAACGAGTCTCTCGCAGTGGGACAAATGCTCACGCAGCGTAACTGGTTCTGGTAAGCCTTTGCCCGCCCCCGCTTATTCTTCTTGTATCCCGACGCACTGAGGGCTGAACTCTCCTGTCGTCAGGAGACACATATAAAAGGATTTTGGCCTATTATTCCCACCCTCGGGTATAGTGGTGAACCATAAAGCTGAGTGGGCCCCAATTCGCCAACCCTGAACAGCAACCCTTCCCAATATTTCCAATTGGAGCTAGAATGATCACAAGAGCGTCTCGTCTGCTCACATTGAGATGTGGAGTGCATCTGTAGCGTGGCCGAGAGCGGTGCGGGGTTAACACCGCTTCCCGGCTTTGCTGGGTTGTCCTCTAAGCGGACCTCCAGTCCGGTTCTCCATCGAAGCCTCCCTTCGAGGAGAAGAAGGCCAGATCGACGATATAGCCTTACTCGGGGTTTCGCTAAAGGTCTGGGTCGCAAGGTGCTGCGTCGTCACCGCTGTTGACTGTGATCGGGGACGACGGTGGGAGTTGCGGGCAGCGAGCCGCTTGGTGATGTAGTAATGATTGGTGCAATTCGCGGTTTTGCAAACTCGGCATGTGCACCTGAGGATGGGCCGGCTAGTCCCTGTAGATTCGCTGAGCCGGGCGGGGAGTCAAGGTGGAAGGAGACGGGGGTTCGGGGTCCGAGTTGCGTGGTAAAAGCGACTGCACAGATAGTGGCAGGTCCCTTACAGCTAACACCAGATGACCATCGAGGCCGGTGGAGTTGAATCCACGGGGTTCCCTCTTGATGGAGATGTCCTGCCAGGTTCTGGATGGCCCAGTTCGTGATATGCTCGAACCAAGACAGAGAGCTCACGAAGCCAGAGCGATGGATGAGATTGACGCTCAGGCCAGGAGTCTCCCATGACATAGAATTCCACTAACTTACTTCGTCATAATCCGGTTCATCGCCTCTCTTATAGAGCACTCAATTGAGTGAATTCTGCGTCGAGGTTTGCTTCCTTCTCCTTCTCGGCCACTGTTTGTGTTTTCCCTTCTCGAGGCGACCTACTCTCTGACACGCCCTCTTTGCCTCTTGCACTACTAAGCATGTCTTCAGGGTCAGCAAAGCTTATCCTGCGCTCGAGTTCGGCTCTTCCCACCCCTGGTCCCACAGAGCCTCGGCTCTTTCCACCACCCGTTGTCAAGGTCGGTGACGTGCCAATACCCGCACTATCCATGGTGAAACGGAGAGCCGCGATTTCAGCTTGCAGGCTGTGAATATGCGCAGGATAGTCCCACATCTTTTGCCGCGATAGATCCTCGGTCCTGTCTGGGGCGTCCGAACTACCACTGGTTGGACTGAGGATGTCTTTCTTGAGCGGCATACTAAGAAGGGCGACGGGTGCTCCTGTGAACAGCTCCTAAACGACGGCTGCGATCGTCCCCTGACCATAGATGTCGTCTGGGGTGGGTACCGACTCCGTCGAGAGGCTTCGAGGCAACTTGGCGGTACTTGCAGCCGCACTTTTTGTCCCGCATTCCATTTCCTGCCGCATTCGAGTGACCACCCGGTTGTACAAATCCGCCTAATGAATACGAGCGTGCTTCGGTCGTCAATTGAGAAAAAAAGTGGGTCTAGTGGAATGGTTCCTTGGCCTCATTGACGAGCTTTTTGGCGAGGAGACCGGCGGAGAAGAAATTAGAGCCACTGTCGAATTCCCCTGGACTTGACTCCAGACTTGCGAGTGCGGAGCATCTATGGCTGTAGTTATTGATCGTCCAATTTCGGGCCTATCACTCAATTGAGGGGACTCTATGGACAGCGAGAATGTGAGAGTCGGTTGCGGCGACACCGGGTCGAGGAGAAGGGCTTGAGACTGAGGAGAGAATGTTTCCTCGTCATTGTTGTCCAGTTTAAAGCGTAGCCACGGCATAGGCAAGGTACGAATGTGGGATGGAAGGAGTCAGGCCAGAGAAAGGAGACACAATAACAAACAGCACCACACCCCTAGCCCCCGCGGCTGTGTTATTAGCAGGTTTGACCAAAAAGGGTTAGATATTCTAATATCAGGTTAACCTTGTCTCACCGGTTGCTATTCTGTTGAAGGTCATCATAAAATCCAGAGAGAGGGAAGACTATCTCATGGCCATGCAGTACTTAAAGAGTACACATGCTCCAAGGCAGCAACAGGCAGGTATTTGGACACGCGTGGGTAATCCTCCTGGAGAAAGGACCCTAGGGGCATCGACGGCCTTTGGTCATTCTACTGGTGCTCTCAACGTGCTTCCGCTTATTACTATATCTGAGAGTGCCTCCCTGAGATTCGAACTCACCCGCGAGAAGATGCGAGGGTACCTCTGGAAGAGGGCTGCCATGTACATAGTGATGGCAGATTGTCGGTGATGATAAATCCAGGGGGCTATAGACGAGAAGCTCCATTCGAAGCTCCAGCGAAGTACATTTCGGATCCAATTTTGACATCACATGGTCTGTTAAAGAAGTCCCATCAGACCGTCCTTCGCGGTCTTCCATCCAGCGAGGGACCTCAGGACCCCATAACCCAAATCAAATGAAGCTAAGCGGTAAGCGTGTTGCATGGTGCCCAATCGCGAGGGACCAGCAAAGGTGTGTCACAACTCACGGAACCTCAGGAGTAGCGATGGGGAATGGACTCATTCTCAACCGGGGGCGGTGACGCATGTTTGATATGTGGCGCTTCTGGCAGCGGTGCCAATATTGACCACTTGAACCTCGAGACCTCACCCAGGCCCATGGCTGAAGAAGTAATGGCATCGGAGGAAGGGTTCTGCGGATAGTTAGGCGTGGCTCCAAATAGACTAGTTGGACCGCGTTTGAATGGGGGTATCTATCAGTACCATCCAAACGGATTGAATGTGTCAAAGCCATCGCTCAAATACCTAGGGGAATGAATTGAGTCGGGACCACCTGGGGGTATCATAAAAGGAGCCATGGGGTTGTCAAGGGAGCTTAATGGTTCGCAACTACCCCATACATCAGCGAACCTCCGTGATCCTTCGTTTACCACAGCTCGGTACTCGCTGACGTGTCACGCGCCAACGTTCACAAATTATAGTTCGCAAGTGCGGTCTGGAACAAGTTCCCAGGGATGGCTGGTCGAGCACGCTTTGACGTTAGCGCCCGGCCATGGTGAGGCCATACGCAATAAGCGAATTTCAGTTTTGTGTTCTTTGATCGAGTTATCACCATTTTCTACTGAAGCGCCTATTTCAGTGTTCTAAAGAACGAGCAATCAACTTAGCTGGCTTTATGTTTCCTGTAACCAGCATAAAATAAAGAATCTAATGTGCTAAGATTTCTGCGAATCGCTGCCAGAGATAAGCAGCCTGGGTGGTGTTGTGCAATCCCACACGCAGGATCTTCAGACAAGATCTGAATATTCCGTGTTATGTCCCGCCGGTTCGGAAAAATACCGTCTGACACATTGCAGTATACTATAAGACACGTAATTTAATTGCTCTATGGCATAGTTTTTGCCCTCCGTCGTGTCCTGGTAACTAAAGTTTCTCCATTAGGGCAGGGTGTGGCAGCCGTGTTTTTTGTATGTAGTCTCCGTGGTGAACTTAGTTATAACATGCAGGACTATTTCGTGGGCGCTGGCTTCCGTTGCGTTGCCTCTCGGGTATCAGCCACAGTACAGCCAATCTGACCTCCACCACACAGCTAATTCTACTAGTCCCAGCGCCTTTTTATTACCATCGGGGATTGTCAGGGGCTCAGACTTGTTTTCTACCACTAGCCAAGGAAACCTTTTTCGACATGCGAGACTAGCATATGTATGAGTATGTTTCAAATAAACACGAGTGGGCTTCACCTCGCTATCTAGCTTCGCAGCAACGGACAAGGGATCGAGAGTACCGGTTGTTGGGTGGTCAGAATGGAAAATCGTTTGGCGATCTCGCGTAAATACACTGAGTAAAGGGATCAGGACTCAGAGACTACACGAACCCCAAGCGCATCCGAATGCATCTTTTATCGAGTCATTCCACCCACCCACTGTCTCATACCTGTCCTACAGCCCCAGCAAGATTCGATCCATGTAAGACATCTGGATCGATTAAATCGGTCGTCCTTAGTACAATGACATGGACTGTCGGGGTAGAATGAGGATACTAAAGATATGCGAGAAAGCACGACAAACGCTCCTGCGGGTATCCAACCATACTCTAAACTGCCCTCGCATTCCTTCTCATCGAAGCCTTCAACTTGACCACATCTTTCAATGCAGCATTAGTCGGCGTGTAGGCCTTATATACCTTTCTAAGCCGCCCCAATACCCGCTCATGTAGTCGACCTTCTAGCACTGGAGGCTAGCACCTACAAAATAGCCCTACATGTTACAACCAAGTAAACCACGGAGACTACATAACACAGGATGTTCAGATCTTATTTGGAGATCCGGCGTGCAAGGTTGCACAACACCAGCAATGCTGATTCTCCCTGGCAGAAAATCAATGAAATATTAACACATTAGATTCTTTATTATAGACTGATTACAGGGGATACCTAATAAGCTGATTGCTTGTTCTCCTGCATGACCGAATCTCAGTCACTCTTAGGATACCGAAATGAGTGCCTCAGTGTAGATGGCGATAACTCGGTCAAAGGAAAGACCGCCTGGGACGGCGAGTATGCGGGCTCTGTTCTCGGGGCATGTACCAATGAAAACATACGATTCCTGCCTCACTGTCTCTCTCGCTAGCTCCGAGAGTCTTCTAGCGTAATATTGGACTGGACATTTGATCCTATGAGGCTCCGAAAAGAAAAGGATCAACCGCAATCAATTAACATGTCATCAATCTCTAATACTCTTCACGAAATAGAAGAATGGCTAGATATATACTCACGTTCCAGCGGTCACTCTTGGCCCCGAAACGACCTGCCTCTTAATTCGCCGGCGCTCAAACGAGGATAACCCGCGTTCATTACAGATTGAGCACGCCTAGGCAGACTTCGTCGACTCATGGGCTCATATCAGAGATAAAAGGCAGCGAATCTCAGCCAGAAATTATTTCCTTCCTTCATCAAAGCTAGGCTGGTTGACGGCAGGTGGACACTGTTAGTCAGCGCTTTCGCCACGGCTTCTGTCGTACCATCGGGATAGAGGAACTTGCAGCACGTCTATTAGAGTAAGTGAGTATTGCGAGCAATGGGTCGAATAATAGTTGAATGCAGTTCCCGAAGGGAATGGCGGCGCAATTGCCACGTTCTCTGACTCGTGACTCCATTGTATTTTAGATCAAGCCACATACTAAGGCAACGGGGAAGGCTGGTCAGTGGTTTCGCGGTGGAATGCAGTATGCAGCCTGCTACGAGAAAGGGTGATGAGCGCGTGCCGTGCGTTCTGGACTGGGGTGGACTTACCCTTGCTGCCTGCAGATTCAGCTAAATTTTGGTCTGAAGGTGACGTACGATTTGTGCATAATGCGTCCGAAAACGAAGCACCTCATGGAATTAGTCTATAATTATGACTACACAGTTGGCAATACACAACATGAGCTGTACAGGTATCTATGGGCGAAGGCCTCGGGTGGCCACGATACTATATTTTCGAAATTTGGCATATCGGGACAACAGTAGTTACAACAATATAGGGAATTGTCCATAGTCGCACTTAAAATGTCATTACAACGCATCTAATATGCGTTTCCACCTCGGTCGTGGGCCGAGAAGCTCTTGAGCCTCCAAATAGGCTTTCTCCTCGTCATCAATATTTTGCTTTCCGGTAATCAGGTCCATTGTCGCATATAGAACCGTATGATCATTTTCTTTCCATTTCCAGAATGCTGCGAATAAGAAGAAGATCGGAATGCCGATATACGCACTGCGTCGAAGGGGTCAGTAATCTGGCAACTATGGAATGTTTATATGAAATTTCTCACTTACGCTACAAAATCAGCTGCTTTAAACTTTTCATCCTTGCGATGGATAAAAGCGTCGAGACCCTGGAAAATCATAATAACACCGATTGAGACGAGTGCGAACCAAGAAGCCAAGGGTTGGAATGCGGCTTTGTAAGGAAGGCTATCTCGTGAGTGTCCTTGCATTGCGAGACCTGAAGCCGTGTATTAGTATAACGTCCACAGACGGGAATACACAACATCTACCCCTCATGAAACGGATATGTGTATAGAGTATACACACTGTAATGGGATTAGCCAATGAAACTATGAAATCAAATGGTAACGTACTCCATGTAATTCCGCTGAATGTCACCATCACGCTGAACAGATAGGTGACTACTGTTCAAAATGTCAGTGCCGAACCAGAAGGGGCCATAACCACCATACCACCACGAGGACTCTCTCCTAAATTCAAGAACAAAAGAAGAAAGCTGAAGAGCCAAGAGAAGAGCAACGCCCAGACGGGGACTCCCCGCTTCGTCACTTTTCTGAGGATTTTTGGCGCTTGGTTCAGGAGTGCCAATCCGTACAAGGTTCGAGATGCGATGTACAAGCACGAGTTCGCCGCTGAGACGATGAAAATCAGCAATGAAGCATTTATGACATGAACCAAACCCCGGATGTGCAGCATTTCGGCGGCTTGATGAATGCGCGATATTAGTTCAAAGAGGTCACGGTGGTTTCAGGTCCACTGACCGAGCACAAACGGAGAGGCCGCGACGCCTTTGGCCGCCTCGCCGCCAACGAAGGCTGGGGCGTCACTTGGTACGATGAGACCAATAACGAATACTCCACTAGAGGGCAACCAGTCACAGCTATCCTTGCGGGCTTCATACCGAGAAATAATCACATTATGTAGAGGGCCGTGATTCCGATGAAGGCTGGAAGGAAGCTATCAACACCTGCTCGTCCTTCGCATGACCACCCTGACATACTTCTTCGTATTGCTGTGAATCTGGATTAGTTGGTACGCGTGCAATTACCGTCCAGTACGGACCTTTGGGCACATTCCGACTAGGGTTCTCCGCTTCTCCGACAGTGACTCCAATCTGCATAAAGGTCAAGAGAACGCCTCACTTGCGCAGGTGAGCAGCTTACGAGTTCAATACCGGTGTAGGCACCGAACGCAGACACTGATCATACATGTTATATGCAACAGTTTCATAGAAGAAAATGCTTACTCATAGCACTCCATAAACCAAGGAAGGTTGCTAACGGGCCGTTTCCAACGGTCTCCTCCAAATATTTGCCCATTAATTGGCCCTGGCTGGCTCCAATAACGGAAGCCAATTCGATCTCCTTGAGGATTGCCGCCAAGGTCTATGCGAGGCCATGTTCAGTTGGAATGATATGACCATAGACTGCTTGCATACCAACGATAATCCCGAACATTATTAGCCCTAGAGGACATGGATACTCTGTCAGGGGATATGACCAGGGAACAAGAGTCAAACCAACCTATCAGTGTGAGTACTTTGATAGACATGAGCCAAAACTCAAGCTCTCCGTATGCACCGATCCCTCTGGGACGAACGAGACGAACGCTAAGGGTGCAATTGACCGCTTCTCACCAATGACTTACAGGAAGTTAGCACACAATACTAGTAGGTGACATTAAGTCTGTGTAGGGGCAAAGTTAATGTCCGTACTGACTGAAGAAGACTAGGATGCCCATCCAGACGGCGCTCGGGAACTTGCCGTCTTTATCCCACCAAAGAACTACTACACCCGTTGCGCCGATCTGTTTAAGTAATGGAGGTGAGTAGGCGTTACCAGGGTCAAGGTCTACTCACTAAGTTCGGAGCACAGACTGCCGCCCAAAGGACGTAGCTCCAACCGAGGGCAAAACCGAGTCTACCAAGTATTCCTCAGTTCATATGGAGAGTACAGTACTGACGGTGGTCCGTACGCGGGGTGCCAGAAGCGCGCCGTGTATCCTGCAAATCCTTTCTTATGCGGGAGGTAGGTCGCCATCTACTTCACAAATTCAGCTACAGTGAGAGGGTTAAAGTAGTTCAGTGAGTTGCACCTCTCCGATACTTTGCATGAGACAGAAACTGAGGAACGGCGATTAGAGGCAATATTGACGAAGGAGCCATTTTGTAGCGCACCAGATAAGCCCTGATGTTGGTTTTCTATCAACTGGAACCACGGTGCTTATATGAGGAACGCACCGATAAATGAGTAACCGAGTAAGATCCCGAGTGGGCCACCTGCACTGCAACGTTGAGAGCAAAGATGAACAGAAGGGTCGATGCTCACCTCGCCTTAAAGCTGATCCTGTACCAATGACCAACCCAGCACCGATTGTCGGTCCCAATGTGATCATTGAAATCTTGAGAGGTGTTAGACGGCTCTCAGGAACAAAAGTAATCTGACCTGGCGCGCCTGCAAGGCTCGATGCAACTCTTCCTCCACATCACGAAGTCCTGCCTCGTGTGTGTTCATCAAGTGGTGTTGGACACGCTCGGGTTCCTGGTTTCCATCGCCATAACCTTCCGCAGAGCCAAGAACAGGCTGTACACTGGGACGTGGTGGCTGTTGGTAGTACCAGATATTAGTGATATATTGGGAGTGCCGACCAAGCTGCCACAGAGCGGGCCTACTTGGAGCGACGGAGGGAGGTGGGATCGCTTGATGCGACGATGGGGTCGTGTCTGAACCCGATCGTCCCTGACGATGGTATGACCGGTTCTGGGTCGTGGAGGACGACGGGACTGTTGCCAAGATGTCTGTGGCGGGGCCGTAATTACCGCTCGGATTTGGTCGTCCCCGACTGTCCATCGTTCCAAACCGATCACACAAGCAAAAAGGCGTACGCGGCTTAAGAGCAACCGGGCCGAATGTCGACCCTCGTGGGGGGGGGCAAGGTGCAAGGCAGGAGGAAGGTGGTGCTGGCCAGTGGACATGGGCACCCAACGTGAGACCCCGGACATCGCTGGGCCGCTTTGAGTAAACGAACTTGGAGTTATTGACGCACCCGGGTGTCCAGCGGGTGGAACTCCGAGACAGCTGTCTAATAAAACGTGGCGTAGGACGGTGAGGCTGGGGCGCGACCGCAGTGGGCCGAACGGAGGTTATGAAAGTATCGTTCTCGTGTTATTCCTGTGTATACTACTTGTAGTCACTATTCTGAATATTATGGATTATCTGGCTGTCTGGTTATGTGTCCAGCGACGTGTGACTGGGAGGCTGGGAGATAGTCGGCGCACCTAGGGTAGGAAAACCTGCTGAATAAATGTACTGGCTGAGCGTTCAATAGGTACCGCAAGTAAGTAAACATAATTTTGACATAGGCTGGGCGTGCAAACACGTCAGCTCATGTTTGTTTGTGAAGTTGTATCTCCGCTCCATCCAAACTGTCCTCCTATTCGACATCCCGCCGCCATGAGCACTGACCCCATGTTCAAATGCAGTCAATTCAGATGCCATAAGATGTCAAATGGATTTGGAACGCGTCAAAGAGGGGGTATTCACGGTCAGAAAGGGGACCGCCCCCAAAAGTAAGGGCTCTTTACTGCTGGAATGACCACCTCAGGCGATATATCGCTGATCACATCGTATCCCTTGCCTGGAAGGCCACTGGGTACAGATTTAGGTAAGCAACACCCTCAACATTTCCTTGCAGGTTGTAGTGACCCATTTATATTACATTGTACAGGTAACTACACATTCCTTCTTAATCTTTTATGTATATTATTTTCTCCATTCGTCTGTTGATCAAATCGCGCGCTTCTGTCCATCGTGGCAGTGTTGGATATCAGTTGGATATCAATTATAATTCATAATAATTGTACTACAAGCAACTACAAGTAGTACACACGAGACAATACGCGCTTTCGCCAGTACATTTATTCAGCGTTTTCCTACATGCGCCGACTGTCCCAGCCTCCCATTTATACGTCCCGCGACGAATGACCAGACTGCCAGAAAATCCACAATACTCACAATAGCGACTATAAGTAGTAAACACAAGAATAACACGAGAACGATACTTTCATAACCTCCTTTCGGCTGCCAGCACGCGACATTTCATCCGGTAGGTGTCCTGGGTCCCACTGCGGTTGCGCCTCAGCCTCACGGTCATACGCCAGCACAGGACGTCTCGACAGCTGTCTCGGAGTTCCACCCGCTGTCATGCTGGATGGGTCAATAGCGTAGTAAACGAGGCGCAACGTATATCCATTGTGCACAAACGCTTGGCTATTTCTCTAAGCACGAGTTGGCTAGCTGTGCCTCAAATAAGTGAATAAAAAGAAATTATCGTTTCCTTTGCTAAAGTGAACAAGTGAGACCGCCAGGGTGAAACGGTTGAGCACCTTTAGATGGCGGGAAATGGAGAATTAGAACTTAGTATTCAAAACTGTGTACTACTACCACGTACCTGCATAACGATCAAACTAGTTCGCATTCGGCATATAGAGGGCCAAGCAGGGCTAGTACGATAGCAGCCTTAATCCCGGCCTCCGTGTCAGGCCCAGCACACGAAGTTTCTGTAAACGGGCAGGTCGAGTGGCTTGACACGTCCTTCGTCATATAAAACGCAGAAAGCCGCATGATCGACGACAGCACCTCTCTACGCGAGCCAACACGCTCTGGTAGGGGGTTGTACGATGCGTGGCTTGTATGTGAGCGGTGAGTCAGGCGTTCTACAAGCCATTCAACGCGTATCTTACGATGTTTGAATGGCGAAGGTGTCCCCAGTTGGCGTTTGCCAGTATTGTTATTTCCCCTCCAGGTATGGGCTCAACGTTTTTGTTTACGGAGGCCCACTAATGTTATGCCACTGACCATATGAGGTCTTCGTTATTCATAACTTGCACATGCGGTACTGTGGCTTCACAACCTCTGGACTGCGCAAATGAATCCGCACTGGAAACCTCCAAGCTGCGTTGCCACCCCATCCTCTTTCTCCCTTCCGGTCAACTCACCTGAACTTCATTCTGGTGACGTCCACGTTCCAATTTGTTGGAGTTGATGATTCCTCCAACTAAAAGGCCGGGTAGTGTAGTGGTAACACGCCCTTACTAGATTTGGGGTTCGAACCCCGGCTTGGTCGTCCTTTTCTCTCTAATACAATTAGCCACAAGCTGGTTTATTCGGTGGAGATGAATAGTTACCGCTGGAGAGAGATAAATTAATCTATGGGGAGTGTAAGGAACGTTGAAGCAACAAAATAACTGCATTTTGGTGTAAGGTGTTCATCATTGGGATATTCGTTCAAAGTACGCAGGCAGCTTTCCTCTGTTAAGGGAAAGATTGGATATCCAGGGTACCTGTAATTGAACAGGAGTATATCGGCAAGGTTCGAGAATACATACCTAGTTCAACGCTTTCCCTTCTATGGTGTGTGATGATTGACTGACTCTCAAGTTCAAGAAAAGGGGTAGTGGCGGAGGCATAGGTTTTAAGTGGTTGAGGGTGACTGAAGGCTGAGGTAGTGGCCGCAGTGGTCGGAGGCAAGTAAGACCGACAAATGAATTCCCATTCAGGAAGACCGATCGGCTATTGCAAATATTTTGTCGTGGTTGTGAAGACGTAGTAGGTCGTACAACCAGAGGCTATTTATGCTCCTATTCCCGCAAAAAGAGCTCATTGATGATCATCCTCAATATTGAGCCGACTATTTCGTTCTTTAGTGCCTCTCCTTTTCTTATCTGGATATCCAGGTGCATGGGATGGCACAACATCAGCAAGGCTGATTATTTCTAGCGGTAGTTCGGGGGATCCCGGATTGTGTCTTGGAAGCTCTCCTATGTGGCTCAATCCAATCGACTCTTATAATATTAGACGAACACATTGGTAGCGAATGGAGATAACTCGGGCGAAGGAGCTGCTGCCTGAGACGGCGGTAATGACGGTTCAGTTCTCGCCGCAGGAAATGTAGTACGGCAAGGCCATGGAAGCGAGTGGGGATATTGTCAAATCCACATCTAGATTCGTTCCCTTGGGTTCATTGACGATGTACGATGCCTGTCGCAAACCCATTAAATTAATTAGGATGGAAATGAATTGGATGAAGGAGTATTGATTGACACGCAGCAGTTGAGGAATCCCGAATGCATGGGGGAACTTTCAGCTTTTATGGCGGATGCCACACCTGTCAACGGAGTTTAAAAAACCATTTGCCTCTCCTCTCCGTTGGTACTAATCAACCACCTTTTTCCTCCACATGTAACCGCAAGTTTACTCAGGTACTATGTAATTTTGTATACAGAAATGCAAACCACCGCCGCGGCTCGCGTTCAACAGGACACGCGGCGTCACTCGGTGAACTCGTTAGGGTGGATAGAAGATTCCCTGATCGGCCCAACATCACAAGTGGACGGCATGTCCACTACATAGACGCGATCAAGCCTTTGGCTTATGCGTTGGCTTGTCCTCATCAAGTGTGTCCCAAACCTGTGAAGGCCCAGATTGGGCTGAAAGAGATATAAGAGCGAGTAGCCAGGATGGCTCACGTCCCACGTAAAGCTATCGCGAAGTGGGCGTTGAAAGCTCTCGCATCCAGAGCGGTGTATGACTTTGCACATCCTGTCGGAAATGTGTATACGCTAGCGACCGAGGTTCGGTCATATGCAGGGTTGCAAACCATGCCAGCGTGCCGTCGGCATTAGATATAGCCCATGGGTACATTTCATATCAGTCTGCTTTCCTCTGCGTTACATAAGTCATCTTATTGTAGGACGACAGACTCAGTTTGCTACGCAACTGAGCTGTAAGTCCGTCTACGCCGTCTTGTATATGAGCGTCTCTTCTGTACAGTACGTTGTGCTTAGGTATTTCATAATACATTACAGTTTGCTACGCAACTGAGCTTACGTTGTGCTTAGTTCCAACAAATTGTCCATGGTCGCACTTCAAATGTCATTACAACGCATCTAATATGCGTTTCTACCTCGGTCGTGGGCCGAGAAGCTCTCGAACCTCCAGATAGCTTTCTCCTCGTCACCAATTTTTGGCTTTCCGGTAACCAGATCCATTTTCGCATCTGGCTACTACGGAAGGTTTATATGAACTTTCTCACTCACGCGACAAATCAGCTCCTTTAAACTTTTCATTCTTGCGACGGATAAAAGTGTTGAGACCCTGGAAAATCATGATAACATCGATTGAGACGAGTGCGAACCAGGAAGCCAAGGGTTGGAGTGCGGCCTTGTAAGGAAGGTAATCTCGTGAGTGTCCTTGCATTGCGAGACCTGAAGCCGTGTATGAGTATAACGTCCACAGAAGGCATACACAATATCTATCCCTCATGAAACGAATATGAGTATAGAGCATCCACCTGCAATAGAATCAGCCAATGGAACTATTATGAAATCAAATGGTAACGTACTCCACGTAATTCCGCTGAATGTTACCGTCACGGTGAACAGATAGGTGAACACTAGTGTTCAAAATGTCAGTGCCGAATCAGAAGGGGGCATAACCACCATACCATCACGTGGACTCTCTCGTAAATTCAAGAACAAAAGGGAGCTGAAGAGCCAAGAGTAACACCCAGACGGGGACTCCCCGCCTCGTCACTTTTCTGAGGATTTTGGGTGCTTGGTTCAGGAGTGCCAATCCGTACAAGGATCGCCATGCGATGTACAAGCACGAGTTCGCCGCTGAGATGATGAAAATGAGCAATAAAGCATTTATCACATGAACCAAACGCCAGATGTGCAGCATTTCGGCGACTTGATGAATGCGCGATATTAGTTGAAAGAGGTCACGGTCAAGGTCCACTCACTAAGTTCGGAGTACTGACTGCCGCCCACAAGATGTAGCTCCAACCGAGGGCAAATCCGAGTCTATCGAGTATCCTTCAGTGCATATGGAGAGTACAGTACCGACGGTGGTTCGTACGCGGGGTGCCAGAAGCGCGCCGTGTATCCTGCAAATCTTTTCTTATGCGGGAGGTAGGTCGCCACCTACTTCAAAAATTCAGCTACAACGAGAGGGTTAAAGTAGTTCAGTGAGTTGCACCTCTCCGATACTTTGCATCAAAAAGTAACCGAGGAACGGGCGATTAGAGGCAATATCGGCGAGGGGGCCATATTGTAGCGCACCATATAAGCCCTGATGTAGGTTTTCTATCAACTGGAACCGTGGTATTTATATAAGGAACGCACCGATAAATGAGTAACCCAGCAAGATCCCGACTGTGCCACCTGCACTGCAACGTTGAGAGCAAAGATGGACGGAAGGGCCTATGCTCACATTGCCTTAAAGCTGTTCCTGTGCCAATTACTAACCCAACACCGACTGTCGGTCCCAATGCGATCATTGAAATCTTTGCATTGAGAGGCGTTAGGCGGCTCTCAGAAACAAAAGCAGTCTGACCTTACTGACCCCTCCACGCGCAGGCACTCGCATTTAAGCTGATTATATCTCTACTTTATCCGCTTTACCCGACGACCCAGGGCCGGAGGGTGAGGACAACTCATCTCGAGCGAGCAGCCATCCCAACTGTAGATCGCCGCTTGCATTCTTATGAGAAGACATAAGTCCTCCCAGGAGCTAGTTCTGAACCATACATCTCTGCGTTGCCCGCCACGACCTGATCGGGACCCTATGGGCAATGCTTGGAACACTTGGAACGCACACGGATTGCGATTGGGGCACCAGCCTCTAACTCGAAGCGGGACTCAGATTCCTTTGGCAGCTTAATCTCTCTCACATGCTCGGGGCGTTCGTTCATCGTCCAGCACACTTCTGGTGGTTGCAGTTCAAGGGTACAAGGCGTGCAACGCGAGGCCTACGTAGCCCCCATGTCCAAATGTCGCCCGGTTTTCAACCCGTCTCCGTTCATTACGAGGATGATTTGAGACTGTCAGTCTGACTCCAAAATCCGTCCGTCCGCCCTGGAGGTTGCGGCCGGGACTTGGCGAACGCCCGGCCTGGAACGCTCGAGATTACCTCGAATGCTGGGTACCCTGACGCATGGTGTGGGTTTTGAATCAATCAAACCCTTGGTCCTAGTCGCACCCCACACGAACCTCGCCGTTACAACGAGGCTGGCGTGCAATCGCCACGGTCGGTCCGATACGGTGAAAATGTAACCCGCTATGCATTCTTGTGAGAAGACAGAAGTCCTGTCAGGAGTCAGTTCTGAACCATACAGATCGGGACCCGTTACACCCCCATGGGCAATGCACACGGATTGTGATTGGGGCGCCAGCCTCTAACTCGAAGCGGAACTCAGATTCCTTTGTAAGCTTGGGGCGTTCGTTCATCGTCCAGCACACTTCTGGTGGTTGCGGTACACGGGTACAAGGCGTCACAGCGCTCAATTGGTCACTCCACAAAACGGAGGAACGGTTGGAAGTATTCTTCTGTCCTAGCAATCACGTTGGCCCCGAAAACCGTTGGCCCTTAATTCATCCGTCGGGCTTTGCATGTTAACAACACTGGTCTCGCGCGCGTTACTCGGATACCGCTTCTTAAATGTGTCTGTTTCGCATTAAATCGATCCAGTCGCAGTCGCGGACCTCTTGCTCTCTTCCCCTCCCGGTTCTGCACCCGTATGGACACTACCCAAGAACCGTTAGCCGACGAAAATGATAGTCACTTATGCTATCAACTCAACTTACAGGACCTATCCTTCCACCATTTGGACCCTGCTGACTATATTGGTTCTGTGGGGTAAGTAGGCCCACACTAGTCCGGCGAGCGGATAGGCTAATGGGTCTGTAATAGGTTGTACGCAGATCCTTACTCACAGAGTGCAGGAGATCCACTCATGATAGGTGCAGTGTCTCCCCACGATTCCAATCCCTGGTCCATTCGCGACGCATGCAGAGAATAACGAGTTCCCACCCGCAGACTACACGGGGAAAACCATCGGGTCTCCTTCAGTGGTCCCCGATCCTCCGGGCTGGCAGACTCTCCAGCCTTGGGCCGACTACTTCCCGCCGCCGCGCATTCCAGTCCTTGAATACAGACCTATGGAACTCCGCAGGCAATATATTAACAATTTGCCTGATTCCTTCTCGGTCGAGTCTGTCCAGCAAGCCGTCGGCTCCGGCACACTCGGGGAGTCGGGCCGCCTGTCAAAAGGCCAACGGAATATCAGAAAACCCTCCGACGATGTATGGGTCCCGTCCACGCGCCCTCCTGCTGGACAGGTAACTTCATGCAAATCATCCGGTGGCACCGGCGCAGGGGCGGAAATCCACCCGACCACGCACGTACCTGGTCCTAGTAAAGACGTGATGTATCGTATCGGCGAAAGAGGAGAAGAGGTCGCGCTTAGGGCAGAGTGAGTCGTTTCCTCACCTTTTTCTTTCGATGATACCACTATTGACAAAACGTCCAGGCCAATCACAATGAGCGATATTAATTATTGGCGTCACCAGTGCTTTGGAGCGACACCGCCCTTGGACCAAATAATGCACGCAAATACCGCTGGCGCCCCTGTTGAAGCAGGGGTTAGTACGTACTATGACCCCAGAGGAGCACATCATACCCCAGCGTCCGTCCCTGGCCCATCCGCTCACACCGATACTTTCCCCGATCCCGTTTCGCCGCGAGCTGTCGGCGCCATACGCACCGTGCGGTCCAATCACCGAGCAAGTCATAGGTACGATCATACGGTGTTCGATCGACCAGGAAAAAAGGCGCCAGCGGAATACGAACCTGATCCTGATGAGCTGCAAAAACGCTGTCGGCAACGGGGCGGCAAGGACTATGCGGTTGCTTGGATAGGCACATTATTCGTGGATATAGTAACCGTGGCCGCACTTGTGCGACCCTTGACGATGCTGGAAGAGGGTGCCATAATCCAGCGCCTTCCGAGATTCAAGCCAGCGCAAGGATATGATGGTTTCCTCGAGAGAGTCCACGAGAGATTCGAGTGTGGTCTCTGCCCAGATGAGTCAAGGATGCACTGGAAGAACAAGAAAGACGCTGTGCCACACTTGAGAAAGTTTCACTTCGGTCTGGCGAATCGCTGTAAAGATTGGTAAGCACGGATGCTTCTAGAAGACAGGATCACTCACCTTAACTTCATTTTGGTGACGCCCACCTTCCAATTAGCTCCAAGTTAGTCTATTCGGTCGGGGAGATGAATAGCCACCGCTGCAGAAAGAGACGCAGGTCTATGGAGCGTGTAGGAACCGTTGAGACAAGCCGCCTTGATCTGCATTTGACCTAGTGTAGTCTGTCTATCACCGAAGTCATGTGAAATGTTGTACCAGTAGCATTCTAGAGTGGAATTGTGGGCAGGAAAGCAGGTTCTATGTGGTTGAGGGTGACTGTAAGCCGAGGTAAACACTGTATAAGGAATGGTTTTCCATTTTAGGAAGGCCGAAAGACCAACCGAAATAACTGATGCCTGTTATAGACTTGGATGGGAAGATATGGTGGTCAGTTGTATAATCAGAGTCTACAAAGGAATTCGAAACGAACGCATAAATGGTCACCCTTCATTAGTTTGAGCCGAGAATTCGTTTTGTCAATGTTTCTCCTACCGTTACTGTCAGGATTCGGGATACCTTTATTTACTACACTGGTGTATGCCCCTGGAGCTGTGCTATTTTATCGCACCCGACCCGTGTCTGGCGATAATCCGGGTAACCCTCCCAAGGGCGAACCACTTCAAGGATACATAACCTACCCTCTAGCCATCCTAGGAAAAATAGTTATGTAGGCGATGGGTAAATGGAATTCACCAATCCGTTTTGGGATACACCTCGATCGCAGCTACATATGCTCACCTGTGTAGTTATTATTAAGAGCATTGTCAATGAAGATCCATAGTGCAAGACATTGTTGGGGATACAGAAATGATGCAACAAACTGGGGGTTACAATATAAGAAACTTTGACAAGAGAACTGTAGAATACCAGCACGTCAAGCCTGCTGAGAGTCGAATATTCAATCGTTGAGGAGACAGGCTGGTCTGGGCGCAGGTGTGATTCGTTGATCCTCTCAGCAGAAGGCTAAAGGTTTACTTGACGTGCGTGCTGCAGACGTCGCCTTTAGAGTAATCCATTTCGTGTGAAGGCTTAGGTGGTTCAGAGTTGGTTTCGAGCTTGGTCTCGATCCCATGGTCGGTCCCCTGATGGGTAAGACTTACATTATGGGCGCATAACATGACAAGCAGGGAAACTTACCTGCTTCGTATTGAGCATGTCCACAACGCTGGCACCCCAACCTAGATCCTGCTCGACCTTCACATCCTCAAGGAATGATATACGCCTCTCGCGGCGATACGGGGTGTCAAGTCGAGGCGAGATTCTCTCCTTACTTACTTTTGGGTTGATAGGAGGACCCAGAGTCAGGGGATCGAATAAATTCGTCAGGATAGTGCTGCTCCGGACCCTCTGTTTGGATTTAGTTGTACGTCGCAACGAATAAACACGATTTATCGTTAGGGATTGGCTATCGATGGTCAATTGCGGGGATGATTGAGCTGGGAGTGGCACCGTGAAAGTCTGTAAGCCAGGATGATTGCGGCCATCCGTAGGGGTCGGTGAGACAGAAGAGAGAGTAGTAGTGGTCGGACTTCGGAACCTGGGACCTTCCTTTGAGATTGAGAACGTGGTGCTGCTCGAGGCATGACTTGTCCCAGACGAGGTTGGGAGGGTTTGCCCAACCAAATGTGGATCCGGAGCGGCGGCTTCATCGTCCTCTGGGTGAAAGGAGAATCTAGATAGAGATGGGATTCGCCTCGTCACTGCAGAGACAGTCGCGCTCCTACGTCTGGACCGTAAAGTTGGAGCTGGCGAAGGCGGCCTTGGTGAGAAAATAGAGATATTAGGAGAGGCCGCCGCGGGAGAGTCGGAGGCTGGCCGAAAAACTCCAAGGGGGTTGGCAGGACTCGCCCAAGAGAGGCTCGCGGACATCCTAGGGTTGTCAAAGATACGACACAGAGGTGGCGGAGGTACGTTCGGAGAATTGATCATCTTGACAGATGTCCTGCAGGAAAAGGTGAGCGGAGAAATGCCTGAGTATTATCTCCACTGAGTGTACTCACCCATCCTTGAATTCCTTGATCGAAAGATGAGGAGATTCCGGGAACAACGCGTCGTTCGCTTTCTCCTTTCGCATTCCAATCCTCGATGCGACACTTCTGAGCCATCTGCGGGGCGCACTCTTGGACTTGACGGACTTTGATATCACATTGGAGGTGGATAGGAATGGTGGAAAGTCAGGAGGTCCAGTGGAACGAAGGAAAGCGGCCAGGTTAGCGGTTGACGCGGGGGCTTGTTGGATCGACTGGACAGACGATATCCTGTGGACTTCAGACATCGCGTAGAAAACAGATCGTAGACGTCCAAGAGATTATTGGCAAATAATGTACTGTCGTGGTCGGAAGCAAGAGCGATGACACAGGGTTACATGGAACGACGCAAAGGGGGGCATGTGGAAGGTGAAATTGCATCCAGGGCGACTGCGGGACGAGCACGAGAAGGCAAAGGTAGGTACGAGGACCGAAAGGCCACCAAACCAACCATCTGGTATGATTCCTCCTTGTCCTCCCTGTTGTCTACTAGAGAGCAGAAAGGCTCTATGACTTTTGTAGGGTTTGATGGCGTATTGGGCTCTGCAACGAATAGGGTGATCCGATCTCAAGAGTGCTCAGCGTACTCAGGGATCGAACGAAGGACTAAATGTCCTGGGTGGTCTTGGATTCTCGGTGAGACCTGCATAGTAATATTTGCCAAGTCAAGTGTGTTTGGGCAGCGGAGACATCGGTCACACTCCGGTAGAATTCTGGCAAAGAGAATTGTAGATGCTCAGGATTGAGGATATTCACAGGATATGTGGAGAGCATGACAGGGCACAGGGTGGCGGTCTGACCAAGACGAGTTCACCTATTGACTTGGGTGCGCGCCCGTCGACAGCACAACAGATAATCGAATGTCACTGTGTGGCGCCAAGAGCGATTCGTTTCAGTATTTCTGTTCGTCTTGGCGATGCGATAGCTCATAGGCCATATCGGAGAAGGTGAATGGTGGGCCGAAGACAGCGCAGCGTTAAATTGACCCTGATTGCTAACACTCACGAATACGTATTAATGGTAGTACAGCTAGTTTACACTGGAACGCGAAGATATTACGTCAGAAACAAGCGAATGCAATCCGGGAAAATCACAAAGCGCACCATGAACAAGATAAAAACAAAAGGGAAAATAAGTGGTGTTGGTGACTCGATAAATTTAATATGCTTGAACGTAGAGAGCAGCACAATCCTCCTGGGAGTCCTCCTGCGTATAAGGCCGAGACTACCACCCGTTCTGATAGCTGCTTCTCGAACCGTCCTTCCTTCCAGAAATAGGAGCCGTTCCAAGGTCTGTTCCGAGTTCCTCCAGCCGACGAATCTCATCTTCGAGTCCTCGGACATTTTCCTCCAAGAAGCGCACGTATTCGACAGCGCGGAATAGGACACCGCTCTTCCCTTTTCCTTCCTTCTTGCCCGAGGCGTTTGCTGCCCTGCCGCTGCCCTTGGGCCTGCCGCGGCGGGGGATAGGGATAGCAAGGTGCTGGGAATTTGGTGGGGAAAGAAGTTTGGTGAGCGTGAGATATCCATCGCGGATCGTGTCACGGCGCCGTTTTTCAGACTTGACGTGATTGAGGCGTTTCTGTGGGGCTGAGAGTGGAGGCTTTAACTGGTTGTTGCTCGAGGCAGAGACGGGCCACGCAGACTGCGAGTCTGAAGAGTCGGATCGTTTGGTCGGCTTGTCACGAGTGGCGGCTCCCGAGGAGGTGCGAGATGGGTTCAGATGTGAGGGTGTGCCGGATGACGATCGCGGGGGGACAACGGTACTGGTGCTGGAGGGGATGCTCGTGCTAGACGCCGATGCAAGGATATCTCGTAGGCTGTGGCGATTGCTCTCAGAAGCATCATGAACACTTGAGCGGGGATCGAAGGCATCACCGTTGTAGGACATGGTCTGATCGCCAGGATAGGTGGGCATGTCGCCCGGAAGCACCGGATTGAACTCCCAGGGGGCCTCAAATTGATTGAGGAAGCCGAAGATGTCCGCCTGCTCGTCGCCCGTCCATAGGGTGTTTCCGGAATCGGTCGGGGGTGGTGGACCGAAAAAGTCTGGGAGGGAGAGAGCACTGCTGACGTTGGTGAGACGAGGAGGTGAGTTGGAGGTGAGAGGGTGGGCGAGGTAAGTCGCACTGTCTGCAGGGAGCCTGGCGATCCAGTCGGCCGCGCCCTCGTAGCCTCGGTGGGTGGAGAGAGCAGAGGTGTGGCCGTCATCGTGCTCATCGTGCTCATCGTGCTCATCGTGGCCGTCACGGTCGAGCATCATCGTCATGAGTCGTCGTCAACGTATACGTATAAGTTGGCGAGGGTCCAAGGTGGTGGTAATTGGGGCTTGCTTTGTCGACTTGCTGCGAACCCTAGCGACTCTCGACGCGACGTTTCCTTGCCGTGGGGGTTCGGGTACTTACTTACTTACTGATGTCGGCGTCAGCGTCAGCCCGTCGTTTCTACTCAAGTCAAGACGTGAACTCAGGATGGATGCTCGCTCCGTTCCGGTGCCGATCTGATCAAGCGTCCTGTTGTGGGAAGTCTCAAAGTTTGTGGGAAGCGAGAAGTGCAGATCTCTGGCAGATTGCGGTCGAAGGGCACGCACACAACGCGTGGCTGCTCCCCACTCAATACTCGCCAAACTGGACAGGAAAGCACTTGTCCCCGTCCACCCTCGCGGTCCCGACTGTTTGACACAGCCTGAAACCCCGATGATAGCCACCCCGTTGTCCGCCTCGCCACTCGTTGTCGCCCACGATGAGGGTGGGCTGCTGATCGCGCCAGATATCCGTCATCTGTACGTGGAGATGTGGTTGTTAAGCGTACAGCGACTGATACCGTCAGTCTACAGAATATCGCCCTCTGCCAAACATAGTGTCGAAGACCCCGTCGAGGCGATCGTAGAGGACGAAGACATTACAGACCTAGAGGAGGAAGAGGAAGACTCGAGCGACGAGTCCCGGAAGAGTGTACGCCATCCCCTGGAGTCATACGAAAATCGGAGCATTAAACTACTGCCTTCCAGAGCCTAGACGACACCATGACGGCTGGTCTTGGTTTGGATATCGCAAGACCCGGAGACGGCACTCGAACTCGCGTCCTCTGTCCACCGCCAAAAGCACCGCGCGCGCGCATGCTCTCACTGCCCAGCATGGATGAGGATATGGTCTACCAGTCATTGGTACCGACGCCAGTGTGAGCTTCATGCATGTATCATCTCTGGGCAAAGTGTTAACTTTCGTTCCAATGGATAGGGCTGAGGGGTTTTCGCTCAATTCCGATAGCCTCGCCGCCAAACTGGCCAACCTTCGAGACATGAGCGCCGATGTGTGAGTGTTATTATTTCGGCAGAATCGTGCGCAGCTCACATGTGCCAGTGGCCACCACCGATCAGTCTTCTCCACCGAGTTGGAAGACGATATCGAGTTCTCACTCGAACCAGATGACATCATTATGGGCCAACAACATGAAATTGAGGGCGCCACTGGTGGTGCTGTTCTCGGTTTGCAGACGTGATTCTTCAACCTCATTATTCTCCCGTCGTGATTTCCTTTCACATCCCCTCTCTTCGCGCATTCATGTCTCAATCTTCCTTTTTGTAATCTCGATGATACCACTGGCTCGTTCTATACCTACCTCTGTCTGGAGACGTGCTGTTTGCGCCTGTATTTGGCATGCCTTGCTTCTCAATGGAATAAAGCTGACGATGGTCTACAACGTCTTGAAGCCACCATCTCCATGCAGGTGTATGGCCGAGTCCAGCTATAACTAATATTGCTCACGACGTTGCCTTAGTTCAACCTTGATTAAGGCCCACCCTCGTGACACTTCCAAGGCCAATGCAACTATTGATTATCTGGCTCACCCGTACTGTGTTGTGAGGCTACATGCATACATGACCCCGAGATCTTGACTTGTTTGGAGCGTGAGTGGATATCGAATATTTGACATGTACCCGGCCGTGATGGCATATTGATTCTTCCGTTGCTTTCGTTATTATCGCAAACTTCCTGGTTTAGATCCGTGATTCCGGAGGCTGGACATGTAAAGTTTATGCGATAGCATGCTCGGTGTGCCCGTTGCTGTTCAATGGACTTAGTCCACGGTACAAGTGACACAATCGGTGGATTTACCATGCGCCTGGTTGCCCTTCATTGTGTAGATCTCAAGAATGGGAAGATCGAGAATCTATTGGATTTTACCGGCGCATTTTATTGCAAATATAACACCTTCACACATGACGCATAGTACAAAATATGGAGCAGATACCCCCCACCTATTGTTGTCTCGTATGTACTGCCATAAGCAGACGCTTACTGGTAAAATAGTGTCGTTAATTGTGGAAAGGGCAGTGTCTTGTACAATTTTAATTACTATACGACAGCTACTGGTTACTCTCTTAATCGCTGCATAATTTGATTATGATGAATTATAGCGCGCGGACATCTCTAAGAAGCCCTGGAAGTGAGATCGTGGAGACGAACGCGAGAACTTGTTTGCTCAAGGGCTAATGGTAGTTGGGGAAGGGTCTAAATCCGAAAGGGGCAGTATAAATTGGGTTCGCCCAGACATTTTTGCGCCATCTTCCAAGAGTCCCACATTAGTATTAGAATGAGGCCCCAAACGCCAGTTGAAATTCTAGTAGTAAATTACTGAACCGACTGACAAATCAGTTTGCACTCGATCGGTGAGAAACCGAATCCCCACTCTTTGGCCATACCTTCACCTTCTATGGCACATCACGCTCCAGAGAGCATACAATATATCTAATACATGTGAATCAGGCCTTTAAATTCATAACAATCTCCATAAGCCTCACGAGACGGGTGCCAAATTTGAAACTCCGCCGACAGCCATGACGAACGGAACAAAGCCGGCCAACACTTTCCGAACTTAGCCTGCCCCACTTCCTCGCCTTCACTGTCATCCCGTCGCCAATGAACTCGACGAACCCTAGTCACGAGGTTCCAGTCAACGTGTCGACGGACGCGACGGACGCATATGAGGAGACGGAACACTCCCGGCCTCCAGCGCCAACGTCGACGCCGACGGTGACGGGAAGTGCTGAGCATCGGACAATATATATATGTACTACAAGACGACAGGCTGATACGCGTCTCCACACGCGTTCTGAACCTGGTTGCAAGCTAGACTCTAGTAACGTCATCGAGGCTGAAAGCCAGAAGGGTAGCCCTTCAAAACGGCTTAGAACAACATTTACTCAGCACCAGATTGCTCTTTTAGAGAAGAAGTACGCGCTCAATAGCAAGCCTTCGCGTGAGAGCCGGCTGGAAATCGCTCAGGAGCTGCATCTGTAGGTAACCTTCCTACTCAATATGAAAGATTGCCAGTATTTCTATCTTCTTCTTCTGAATGCTTGAGGCGCGCTATAGTCATATGCATGGTCAACCCCGTTGTTGGTTATCCAGGCTGTTCCGTCGTGCAGACGCGTCGTTTCTGTCTTTATTGGCTTCTACACTTGCATCTATCTACTGACATATAAGTTTTGTTCCATAGCGACGGACACGTCATCGCAAACTGGTTCCAAAATCGCAGAAGTCGCGATGTAGCGAACAAGAACGCAGCCGTCGGCCCTGATACCGTCGTAGAAGCAGAGAATAAAGAAGCGGCATCTCTATCTGATGGTGCTGGCACAGAACGCAAGTGTATGCCTGTCACCGCTTTGGCCCCTGCTGTCGCCAAGCCTCGACCAGTCATTCGTCCTGCGGCATCTCGACCAGCCCAACCACCACCATTTATGCAAAGTCATTTCTCGGTGCCGATGCACCCGCGCGATGTGCTCTACAGTGGCCTCATGCACGATAAACGCGTTGTTCCCCCTCAATTCGCTGGTATATCCCCTCTGCCCGCTCATCAAGCGGGTCCAACGATGCAGGTATCCTTCTTGGACGACTTCTCCACCGGTCCTATGCAACAGCAACATTGGGGTATGCAAGTGGAACTGAAATCAAGCGATCCGAACTTGCCAAATCTTTTGGGACCCGGTATACTACATGGGGCCAAGAAGGGAATTAAGCCAATCACTCCCGAGGCAGTTGTATTCCCTCCCATCTTGCTCCACCTACCGCATGGGCGACCTCTTCGGGTGTTGGGACCCATTCCTAGTCCAGGACTTCCACCTTACCGACCCATACCAACTTTTAACGTCCTTCCTCCTGACGAACGTCCTAATCCCAATCCGGTTCCAATTGTTCCTCAGCCACCGACACCTTCGCCGCCTCCCTCAGTCCCAGAATCTCCAGTTGAATGCCCTTCACTTACAATATCACCCAAAAATCCACCATTCCTCGTCTCAAAGACCACTAGAGCAGAAGTTCCTCCATCTCAGCCCAAGCAGGTGCCTTCTATCCGCTGTCGGAGACGTCCATCTCGTGCTATGTCCCTCGAGTACTACGCAAGCATGATGGAAAAGAATCGTTCTCCCCGCAAGAAGACCGCGTCTGCTCCGGGCGCCAGTCCTAAAGAAGTCCACCGCACACCAGTGAAGAGCAAAGAGGATGCACCTCTCTGGGCCTCTATGGTCTCTTCTCCTCCGTCTCCTCCGTCTCACGCAATCCACAAGGCGGGCATAGAACGGCTCGAGCCTCTCGTCAAATCTGGTCGGAAAAAGTCTCTCGAGTTCGCGTGTGCGCTTGCCCGTGTGCGGTCCAGTGATTTGAAGAACGCCTGTAGTGCTCCTGAATCTGTGGGTGTTAAAAGGAAAAGATTGGAAGACTTGCTGCTGGAACCTAGAGGGCGGAAGGTGAAGAAAATCCGGAGGACGTTCTCTTCTGGCGTAAAGGAGACTCACAAGGAGACTCATGGGCTGCGTAAGGCTGCTTCTATTGCTTCCATCCCATTGTCTCAGGCGGAAACGAAGGAGAAGGAGATGCGGAGACCGACGCGTGAGCCCAATATCCCATTGTCTGAATCTCCTTTCATCTTCAATGCAACAGCACTGACGACCTCGGACGATGGGCCCTGCATTCCGACTCTCAACCCTAACCCTCGATCGCCAGTCGAGCTTAGAGTCACTGACTGGGGTGCCAACGCAAGGGATAAGGAGAATAGGAAGCCAGAAGCCGCTGTTAAGGATTTAGAGAGGAACGCTGTGCAGGTGCTCGCGTCGATGATGGCAACGCGGGTTTGAGGAGAGTAAGGGAAGGACTACCTCACCGGACTCCATATAACTTCGGAGGTATATACATACGTTATCGAGTCATTTCGACCCGTCTTTGGCTGTACCTCATCTAGCCTGTACCATGCACTCACCTACGAGCTTATGCCTGTATGTGACCCATACCAGCGTATGCGGAGATGTTACACCTAACGATGAATACATAGAGTCATTCACTCGCTTTCTCTTTACTATGTTTCGATGTCGAATGCTTTGTCTCGAACTTGGTCGCTTCACCATCGGTGGCCACCTTAAACCTCGTCGTTCTGCGTTTAAAGAATTGACTTGTAGAAAATGGATGACGATGATGCCGAGTATATGCAACAAGACGATGAGGTATGTTTCATTTCGCTTGCCACAAGCACTTCGACAGCATCCGCAGGACGATTTCGAATATGAGTCCGGCGGATCAGATCAAAGCAACGGCGAGCCCGACCTAGAGAATAACTACTACCTTGCAAAAGGTGCGATCATAATCCATAGTCGTTATTAGTCCTGGCTGTGGCAAACGTTGACGCGCGTCGTTCGATGGTCGAACAGGGATGAAATCAGAAAATCCAGAAGGAGCCCTTAAGGCCTTCAGAGCTATCGTAGAGCAAGAGCCAGAAAAGGGCGAATGGTACGCCACCGATCTTCCCTTCAACTCCGCGCTTACTATTTACTTCAAAACTAACGACGTACTTCGCTTATAGGGGTTTTAAGGCACTCAAGCAATGTACAAAGCTGCAGTTCCTGGTACTACACCGACAAGTTGAGGCCCTCCAGACGTACAAGCAGCTGCTCACCTACACCAAATCGGCTGTCACACGCAATGTATCAGAGAAGGCCATCAACGGTATCCTTGATTTTGTTGGTGGCGGTAAAGGTAGCGCTCAAAGTGGAAACGTCGACTATGATGTGCTGGATAGTTTCTATGAGGCAACGAGGACGGCTCTTAAGGAGGCCAAGAATGACGTGAGGAATCTCTCTACCTTTCAATGTAGTCACTAATCGTGATACTGCTTATAGCGCTTATCGGTGAAGACCAACCTCAAGCTCGCAAAACTCTGGCTTGATCGCAGCGAGTATGGTCGCCTAAAACGCGTAAGGCATCCTTTATCAACGGAGAAGGCGACACTTAGTCGCTTCATCTACTAGATCCTCAAATATCTCCAAGCTGGTGTTGAGACGGGCACTGAGGACCCCGCAGCCAAGGGAGGCCTATTGCTCGAAATCTACGCGCTCGAGATCCAGATGTACAATGAGACAAAGGACTATAAGAAGCTGAAGGACATCTACTACGCGAGTAGTAGAGTCAAGAACGCGATTCCCCATCCCCGCATTCTTGGCGTGATTAAGGAGTGCGGCGGAAAGATGTGGATGCGAGAAAGTGAGTCCGTCTCCGAGCGACCAAAGGTTATACGGCTGATCTCTACGTCGCAGAACAATGGCAGCGCGCCTCCGAAGACTTCTTCACCTCATTCCACAACTACGACGAGGCAGGTTCACCACAGCGTATACAGGTCCTCAAGTACCTTGTGCTCGCCTATCTGCTCATGGGAAGCGACATCGACCCTTTCGACTCGCAGGAAACGAAGCCGTACAGGAAACAGCCGGAAATCAAAGCCGTCACTGACCTCGTTGGGGCGTACCAACGAAGAGAGGTGCATGAGGCGGAGAAGATATTGCGTGGTATGTTACTCCTTTCCACAGCAACGTCGTATAGCTCGCCCCATTCCTATGATGAATTCTAACCAAACGATCCGCTCGCCTAGAAAACCGCGCGACGTTCATGGATGACTCCTTTATTGCCTCATACATCGGCGACCTCCTCCGTGCGTTGCGAACGCAGTACCTCATCACCCTCATCAAACCATACTCGCGACTCGACATGTCCTTCCTTGCCAAGCAGCTCAACGTTGGCAAGCCTGAAGTGGAGGAGATTCTCATTGGGCTAATCCTCGAGGGAAAAGTCGAAGGACGAATCGACCAAGTCGCTCAGAGACTCGAGTTGGACAGGCAGTGCGTTTCTTTCTACCTCCACCGATTGGTCCATTGGTACGGGTGACTGATTTCAGGTGTGGTTTTACAGCCAATCCCTTGAGAAGCGTAGGTACATGGCGCTCGAACAGTGGACTGCCACGCTGGAGAACATTCATAACGCTGTTGTCAACAAATCTGCGGCGAGTCGACATCAGGGTATGGGTGACTTCGGGGATTATGAAGGTGGCAACGGCGGTTCCAGATGGAAGCTTGATGCGTAGTCTCCCCCTCCGATTGTACTATCATCGAGTTCATTTGTAATCGAGTGAAATGTTGACTCGAAGTCGTGCATTTTGAGCGCACTGCGGTGAGGTGTCTTGTCGCGGACCGCGGACGTTGGACAGAAGGGTGTCGCCGAGGCTGGGTGGCGGAGTTCGTGAGTTGAGTTTGACAACGCCTGGCTCATAATGACATTTGAAAATATTTTACGTAGTAAACTATACATTGATTGCCCTACAAAGAAGGTCGGGGACGAGGCTATGCACGCTCGACGGACTGATCATCGGTACTAGCGTTGATTTCAACTCCGTCCAGGGCCAGATAATAGAAACCAGAAAACTCTTGAGGTGCAATTCGTTCTAAGAACACGATCAGCTAATAACCGTATACCTTGGAGCCAGAAAGAGGACGGCCAGCCTAGGAAGGTTGTCAATAGAGCCATGGAGCCATGGAGCCATGTGGTCAGAGTCAAGGTTGCCCGATTTCACTCGCAAGCGGTTGACCTCGTCCTCGCGCTTGTCAATTCCAAATCCCTCTGACACCACCCACCTCCATCCCGGAGAAATCGCCATTTTTCTCGTGAGAACAGAATAACCTGCATGTTCGAGGCCGGTCTTCAAGAACCATTGGATTGCCGTAGCCCAATTTGTTCCTGTTCTCCACAGGCACATACCGCGCGGCGCCTAGACTGATGTCGAGAGACGTCGCAGCATGACCAACTTGCACCATTGTTGCTCTGTGTACTGTGCTCGGTTATCCGCCGGCTATCGTTCATCCTCGCGGACTTCAGCGACGGGGAGAATCGCACCAGCAAAGCTGGCAGGTGCGCCGATTATTTTTAGTCACATGTGCAAGCTCTTCCGTTATGTCCCGCGTACATGCCCAGGTACTCGTTCGAGGCTGTGTTTGGAATGATAGACAAGAGCGGGAAACAAGTTCGTCCCCTTAAACGACCCAAGAAATCCCTTCTTTTCATCGGACACATATCGTATTTACATGGAAACCGAACTCATCTTATAACAAGCCCCAGGGCGGACCCTTGTTTAGGGGGTCTACATAAAGCCGATAATTACTGACCACGATCTCGATCTCGGCGATAGTCTAAAAGTGACTTGAACATATAGACTAAGGTCGCTCGAGATAAGAGCATGTCGGGCTCATGGACAAAGATGACACACTGAATTGAGGTGACAGCAAGGTCCGAAGGACACGCCCTACGAGTGGTTTGGTGCCTCTGGCACCATATACCTGACGTCTTCAAGGCAAAATTAGCCCGCGGGAGGGAAATGAAGCAAGATGGAGCCCCTATAATCAAGTAAATCCTCACCTGGCTTTAATATCCCTACATTATTACTTGAATTTGGTCCCACGACCGGATGATAGGCGACGTTATCAGGTGTAACTGGACCACATCGATGCCATTCCAGGATTTCGCCTGGAGTGGCATGGAACAAATCCGTTCACCTCAAAACGCGTCGACAACCGTGGAGACCCTGCTGATGGAGCAGAAAAAATGTGCCCCGTTCCTGGACGTTATCTCGTCGGCATCGGTTCGGCAATCGTACAGTGCCACTCCCAATATGGGAGCGCCCAGATTGATAGCATGTCCGGCAAAATTTGCCCGTTTATCCGCAAAGCCTGGAGGTTTGGAAATACTGGTTATGCCGATAAGACCCTCAATGAGCCGTTGTACTCGAGACAGGACTCACCAGAGTATCAACCAGTCACAGAACGCAGGCGAGCGGCTCGGGTGTCATTCCTCTGCAAGGAGTAGCTCTTCTGGAGCTGAAAGAGATGGAAGTACCGAAGCCGTCTAAACCTGTGAATGGTTAAATAAATAACCCAAGCCCCGAAATGAGGGCATGGGCCTCATACATAGGATTTTGCGAGTGTGCCAGACTACACTTGCGTGATGAACGGCGAAGCAGAAAGAAGGGTCGCCCTGCTTGGGGCATCTGATTGGATATTGCTCTTCCAACAAAATATTGCCTTTATGCAAAGGGGAACCTGCACTCTATTTGGAGCTCAATACAATATTTCGCTTGAAATGCCACATTTCAATGAACTGTCGTCCTTCGAGGTGAGACCGTCGAAATTGCCCCTGTGGTGGTTGTGTGGTGATATTCCTGCGTGATATTCGGGCACACTAAAAGTGTCCCTTCTATCTAGTCTCTACAGAGATACGACAGTGATGGTCCTTCACCACACTCGTACCTCGTGGCATTGGATGTAAATCCTCTCAGTAGCCTTACTATGTGACACGGAACAGCGCCATCCTCATTTATGTGATACTTGAAGGCCTCATCTCCTTAATTCGGTAGCCATTGGGTGCCAGTCCAATGTGGTGCGGTCAAAATAGTTATTTAGTACGTCACGGAACAACCAATCAGATGACATTGATTACGACTATAGTGTTCTCGTTTTCTGTCTTACCAAAAACGCCCAGTGGAGCTCCAGAGCAAGCGGCCTCATTTTAGTGAATGTCCAAGGCAGAGTTTGAGCTCACATCGACCACGAAGTTCCGAATATCGCATCCGTTTCTCTTGGCTTCCACTGTTATTCTCGGTGTGTCTGACCTTGGGGTTGCAGGCACAATTGCCGCTAGCAAGCATTGTCCACCGTAAGTGTATCTATCTCAGCAAATTCAGAATTCAGTTTGTCGCTGTGCCAGAAGTGGCCGTTGTTCCTTTTTTTCACACCACCTTGGCACCTCCGTGTTGCACGCACATCGCCGCGCCCGCTAGAAGAGTGTATCGCTGTCCTCCGAAAAAATACACATTATATTCCCTCGATGCATCGGGCACCGGGCTCGAAACCGCGCGAAACCGCGTGAAACGCACGGCGTTCAACTTGATTGGGCACTTGCAACGGCTCAGCAGGTCCTAAGGCTGGTTGTTCACCGAATTTCCTTTCTTTCTGGCCGAGGTTCGTGCTTCCTGGTCACGAGCAGCTGTCGTTCTGCCACAGAAACGAACCGATTCGCGACTTTGTGGTATAAATACAACGTGCCTACCATGTTTCTCACCATTAATCGATGTGCAGGACCTTGCACATCGATTAAGGAACCAGTGCAAGAACGTCCGTTTCCGCCTGTCTCGCCTCCTCAGCCAGTCGGCGACCTAGATAGCCTTTTAGGGCGATGATGATATTGGCTAGAACTGTCATACGCCTTACGTCTAACATCCTTACCCAGGCCGCCTTTAAAACCGCCTGGTTGTCTCTTCGCGTCATTCCCGCGCGGGTCCGTCGTAGACGGGGACAAACAGCGGGCACGCCCTGTTGCACGTTCTCACTCAGGGCCTAGAAAGCAGAAAGCAGACCTACTCCGGTGGGCCAGACGAGCGGGAGTGAGGTATCCGCTTGACTGATCTTCCTGTGCATTCAGCATTCATCAAGCCCTGTCGTGGTAATCGGGTGGCTAATTGCGTCGCCGTAATTCGGACCTGCGTGAGCCGCGGAATCTTGACAGGTCCTGATAACCTGCTTTGCCGGCACATCCAGACTACAACCACTTATCCCTCTTCCTCCCACTCGCCGTTGATCACCCCGGCCTACATTGACATGGCTATTACTCTTATCAAGTCCGCTGAGTTCGACTGGCTAACTGTGACAAGCTGTGCCGCCACCGTACTCTCTGCTTGGGCGCTTTTCCGCTTTTTCACTCCTAAACCCCTCGGCACTATCCCTCACAACACTCCTATCAAGTGGCTAGTTGGAGATATTCTTTCCATCAACCACCATGTGGAACGTGGTCTCGGTCTCGGTCGCTGGCTTACAGAGCTGGCGTTCCGTTGTGGTCCAATTTCGACGGTCCATATCAGCCCCTTCCTTACCAAGGTTGTGGTGACTGATCCGAGGGAAATTGAAGACATTCTCGGACGTCGCTGGAATGAGTTTGGGTATAGCTCGACACAGAGTAGCATTTTCGGTGGTGTGATGCCCAAGGGGATGCTTAGTATACCCCCGGGTAGCATGTGGAAGACTCATCGTAAAGCCCTCACCCCTGCGTGAGTACCTTTGTGTGTGCAGATCAGAGCTTCAGTCACTAACGATCAACAATCAACGATCACAGGATGAGTGTTCGCTATCTCAAGCACTGCACACCCCGTATCGCAGACATTGCCAAACGGCTTAGCGATTTGT
>Ga0307513_10001457_pt1 | contig 33982 bp, 24 predicted proteins | sample 15_EM_MG_FD_202174 | JGI IMG/M metagenome (GOLD analysis project Ga0307513, IMG submission 202174) | Populus trichocarpa ectomycorrhiza microbial communities from riparian zone in the Pacific Northwest, United States - 15_EM | ecosystem: Host-associated > Plants > Roots > Unclassified | place... | reverse complement strand
AGCTAAGGAAATAAGAAAATGTTAGCCAGTCCAGAGCGGGCCTCGTTAAAACCATATCTACTCCAATGGCTCGATAGGAAAGAGTACCCCCCTGGACCGCCAACCATGATACAAGGAAAGAAAAGGAGATCTAAAAAATAAAATAAAACAAAAGGAACCTCGATAAGGAATAAATGTCATATGCGCTATCATGATACCTCCAATATTTTGTTCCCCAACCTCCTATAGCCATGCCTATGACCCAATTGACCTTAGTGACTCCGCAGTCCCATTCCTGTAATGTGGCGCTGGTGGGCCTCACGGGGAAGCGATTTCGTCAGAATATCCGCTGTCATATCAGCAGTTGGTAGGTACTCGATCCGTATACGTCCTTGTTGGTAGGCATCACGTACGAAGTGATAACGGATATCAATATGTTTGGTGCGCTCGTTCACCTGACTAGCAGAGCTCATAGCAATCTTCATAGCGCTTTGGTTGTCCATATAGAGGAGTTGTGGTTGGCCTAAAGTGTCTTTGGTAGTTCGCTCGGTAGTGGTGGTGCTTTGTGGAGTTCGTTGGTTTCCTGAGGTTTCATCCTCACTGCGATGATCTAGGAAGTCATTTAGTAGACACTGAAGCCAGATACCTTCTCTTGCAGCTTCAGAGCTGCCAACATACTCTGATTCCGTACTTGAAAGAGTAACCATGGTCTGTTTGTTGGATTTCCACAATATTGCAGCACCTTGCAGGGTAAATACATACCCAGATGTCGACCTCCGGTCATCACGATCTCCTGCATGGTCGGAGTCTGAGTATCCGATTAGCTTAGGTAGTGTATAACTCCTACTGTCGGTAGAACTATAGGTGAGTCCAAGTTTTCTGGTCTGCTTCAGGTAGCGGAGTACACGTTTGGCAGCGAATATGTGTTCATCGGTCGGTGGTGAGTTAAACTTGCTAAGTGTTGAGACCGTATATGCTAAATCTGGTCGTGTGGCCGTCATGAAGTACATGAGACTGCCTACAAGAGATTGGTAGAGCTGTTGATCTGCGGGATCCTGTATGTTGGGATTCTGGGCGCGCTGCAGTACAATTCCTGATTCCATCGGTGTTTTGCCCCACCATTGCAATCCTCCATCTGAAATCGCTGGAGAATAGTCTTCACAAATCGTTCCTGGCTTAGGCGTATTTCTCCGGAGAGCTGTCGGTCGATCTGAATACTTAGAAACTGGCGAGCGGGGCCAAGATCCGTCATTCGGTAGTTGTCAGAGAGTAGCTTCTTGATTCGGTTAACCTGATCACGATATCGACAGGTAATAAGCAAGTCATCTACATAGAGTAGTAGGAAGAGGTTGCCGCCATTAGCGATGGAAAGGATGTATAGGTTCGGGTCACTGGTAGACTGTTTAAAACCTATAGACTTGAGAAAAGAGTCAATATGTGTATGCCACAAACGGGGGGCTTCTTTTAGGCCATATAGGGCTTTCTTGAGTTTGCAGATAGTGCCCAGCCTGAGTAAGGGGAGTTCTGGCCCCAGGACATCTTGAGATCCAAATCTCACAGTCAAACTTTGACGTGACTCTTGGGTATGCTTCTCGGCTGGTCGGAGTACTGGTGTGCTCGCATGATATTTATGAAGTCCCTCCGGGAGTTCCATATATACATTACTCTCAACTGGCGGGTTCAGGAAAGCCGTCACGACATCCATCTGATCAAGTTCCCATCCGTAGTGTGCTGCTAGAGCTATCATGATACGAAAGCTGACAAGCTTTGCAACCGGAGCATAGGTATCTCCGTAGTCAGTCTGTTCAAAGCCTTTAATTACAAGCCTTGCTTTATACCTTTTAGAGGAGTCGGGATTGGTTTTGGTCTTAAAGACCCACTTGCAACCTATCGGCTTTATGCCTGCATGCCCAGAGACATATTCCCATGTCTTATTGAGTTCGAGGGAGCTCAACTCTGCATTGATAGCGTCTTCCCATTTCCCATTATAGTCTTGAGACAAGGCTTCCCGGTAGCTAGTCGGTTCGCCCAGCTCGATGGATGCCTTAGCTGCAGTGACTCTCTTCTGGCTACCAAGCCTATGCGATCTTCGCAGTGTCAGTTGTGTGGCCCCTGAGCCATTAACTGGTTCATCTATAGTGGATATGCAGTTTTCAACAGCTATAGGATCTCTTGAATCTTCTTGTTCAACTTCGGTAGAGGACATAAGCATACCGGCTTCACCACTATTTGGAGGACAGGGTCTTGGTGGCTTCGCAGTATGAGGGGCACGGCCATGATTCCCATACTCCATGGTAATCGATCCTTCTCCAGCGTCCATTCCCGGAGACTCTCCAAGTTCAGTATATTGTAGGAGCGACGGCAGGATGACAGTTTGGGAGAGAGTGGGGAAACGTTGGCTAGCAATCTTCTTCTCGTTGAAGACAACGTCTGATGCATTCAGAATTCGCCCTTTCTTAGAATTGCGTATACCACCACTTCTAGTTTGCCGAATACCTCCAGTATTGCCCAGGCCTGTGCCTTCACTTTCACTATTCTGTGGATCCCATAGTCGCCATATCTTTGTAGAATTGGTATAGCCAACCATGACACATTCCGTGGCCCTTGAAGAGAATTTGCCTCGCTGAAGCTCCTTGGGAATGAGTTTGTAGGCAACGCAGCCAAAACGCCGCAGGTGACCTATATCCCCCCTCTTCCCGTGCAGAACTTCATGAGGCGTCTTGCCTTGAAGAGTGCGGGAAGGGCACAAGGCGTGAAGATAAACAGCCGTATTCACGGCTTCACTCCACAAGGAGTCTTCGAGGTTCGAGTCAATCATCATGGCCCTTGCCTTTGTTGCTATCGTGGCAATCATTCGTTCGCTAACCCCATTCTTGTGCTGGGTATAGGGCGGGGAGGGCTCAAACGCGATTCCGGAGTCTTGAAGAATACTTCGAAAGAGATGGTTATCGTATTCACCTTTTCCGTTATCACAGCGGAATCTCCGGATTGGCTGACTAGGAAACTGTGTTTTGATATGTTTTGCAAATTCCTTGAAGACAAAAACAACTTCTTCAGCCGCCTTACTACGTAGGAAGTAGACATGAGATGTGCGTGAAAAATCATCGATATAAAGGATGAAGTAGCGGGCTCTCCCCATTGAGGGTGGAGTTATTGGGCCGCAAAGATCTGAGTGAACAAGCTCAAAGGGTTGCTTCGTTCGCTCCACCGGTGCCCTGACTATCCTTCTCCGAATCTTCGTTTTCACACATGAAGAACACTGTCCGGTTTCTTCATCCTCATCTCCCGCACTCTCATTTTGCCCTGCCAGTGTCTGCCCCAACCCTCTATCAGTTGAAGGTAAGATATGAGAAATATCTACCGTTTGGGTGCGTTCGGTATTGGGTTCTTCCAGCTCAGAATGGGTTTTCAGTAATGCTTTTACTGAGGCTAGTCCCAGGTGTCCGAGACGTTGGTGCCAAATCTGAAGGGTGGGCTGGGTGGAACGTGATATTGCTGAGCTGTGTATTGAGGAAGCAACTGGAGTTGTTAAGATGGAGGGAGATGAAGTAGCTACTGCTAATGCATATTTAGAGGCTAGCAATGGTGGAGTTCGGCGAAGGCGCTTCACGGTTCCGAGAAAATCAAATATACCATCCCGGCGTTGTCTAATCAGTTTCCCAGAAAGGAAACAGCGTTCATTGTAGAATTTGACTGGTTCACTCTTTGTAAGCTCACCTACCGAAAGGAGAGAGGTATGCAGCCTAGGCACTAGTAGTGCCTCAATGGTTAAAGTTCGGCCGCAGGGTAGTCTCAGCTTGATGCTCCCTTTCGCGGAGGCAATCATTGGTGATCCGTCTCCGATAATAACCTCGATTTTCTCAGTAAGTGGAGTAAGTTTTTCGAAGTCTCGCCTCTCCCTGCAAAGGTGATGTGATGCACCCGAGTCTACAATCCACTTTGTATGGTTGGTGTCTTTTCGATTGGTATTGGTTGATATAAAGGCTTGTCGTCGAATTGCCATTGTACCTCTAACTATCATCACTGAGGCATGGGCACGAGAATCTGGAAGCTCGTCTACTGTTGGTCGATTCCGCTGTTCTCGTAGGTATTTTCGACACTCTGACCGTTTGTGCCCTGCATTCCCACAATGCCAGCAGCCCCGAGTGTCAACAGTTGATTTGTGGATCCCACGGCCACGACCAGGACTGCGACTGTGTGTGTGATGACGGCTCCTGCTTCTGCTACTTCCACGTGTTCCATATCTCCCATTGCCTCCACGACCTCTTCGATCCCTTCTATCACCACCGCTCTCACCCGAGTATGCTGCTAGTGCGGATCCTGAGGTAAGGGAGGAGCTCGCACTACTTGCACTAAGCAAGTTGTTTCTGTTCTTTTCTGCTTTGGAAAGCGTGTTGACGACATTGTCTAGCGTCTGCTGTTCCAAGGGTGCAAAGGTGATTGTGTTGATAATCGATTCATATGAGGCAGGTAATGTTGTAAGAATATGGGATACTAATCTCGCGTCAGACATTTCTTCATTTGTTCCTGCAAGCTGGGTCAGAATATCCATAAGCCGGGCGATGTATTGATTAATACTGGTATCACTATCGAGTGGTCGAAGCATGTGAAAGGTGCGAACAAGGGCTAGCTGGCCAGCGCGTGAGCTTGCTGAGTCGAGTTTCTCTTTCAATATTGCCCAAATTTCCGTCGGATCTTCCATCCCCTTGATGTGGGTCTTAATCTGCTGGGAGCACGAGCTGACGATAATGGCGAATGCCTTTCCGACGCGTGCCTTATACTTTTCTGTCTTTTTAATTGCTACCTGGTTGTTCCCGGCTGGAGGTGGAGGTTCATTGCCACGAACAATTTCTAGTACATCCTCAGCGCGTATGAATGCGGCGATATCGCTGCTCCAGGTACTATAGTTGGTCGAGGTGAGCTTGGGTGTTTCTCCATATGTACAACGGTACATCTCTGCATGACCGGTGAAGCTGGACATGATTCGTATTGGTGAATTTGGTCGTGGCTGGTTTAAGGTGCGGCTCTGCGTAGGGATAAGGCCTTAAGATCTGCGGGAGGAGGATTATCCCGGTTCAGTGGAGGTGGTGATAATACTGGCAATGCGGATGGCTTAGATGCGCTAAGCCGGGCTCAAAACCTGTTGAAATATAGAGATAGATGAAGATGTTTTAACGGAGAGAACGCGTGTGTATTTCTTGTGTTGTCCTCTTCCCCTATCTACTAGCGGTAGCTATATATCTTCCATAGCCCAAAGGTCTATTAGCGTGTCTAGCACCTCCGGGACACTACAGTAGGTCTCACTTCACACCACCACATTAGGAAGCTATATCCGACAAGGTCCAAACAAAATAGCCACCGTAAAAATTCGGGAAAGTCGGTATGCAGGTGCAAGAATTGTGACCAATCGCAGGCCAGGGCTCATTTCGAATTTTTACGATATTACCCAACATGCCATTTACGTCATACTCTCTTTGAAGATTAATATCTCACGAGAGAAGAGCTAGAAACTAGTTTTTCTCTAGGGCGATTCCTTCCCCCATTTGCTTGTAGTATCCGGTCGAGGGAAGCCCAAGTCCCAAACCGCGATTTTACAAATACTCGAGTACTCTAATACTCTACCTAAACTCATAACATGATTTAACATAGACTAAGTAAATATCTAAAAATAGGAAATAGTGAAGAGGAGTGAAAAAGAATGGTCAACATGATAATACTACAATATAGCATTAGGATTGATAAAGGTTCCTACCCTGATTTATCTGGACACCTTTCCCCATTCACCAAGGAAGATCTGCCATTGTTTTACGAAATCCGAGTTTCCTGGTTGGTCTCACCTAGACACCCCCTCCCACCCCAAGTATCAAAGGGGGATTCTAGTGGTCTTAGCTTGAGGACTAATCATTCCGGTTGGTGTAGTACCAGATCAAGACTATTAGACCTGGAAAGCCATGATTACAGGAGATAGTCCCGCCTAGGGCTCCCACGATAAGTGTAAATTTCCCTACAGTGGAGTAAGTAGGATACAGCAAATTCACCTCTCGCAGTGGCACTCCACCTTATTTATCCATCACTCGGAATGTAAGCTCTAATTGTAAACCTACTGTGTCTAACTTGAGCTTCCCATACCTTGCTGGGTGCCCGTGCCTACCACATCATCCAATCGGAGTGGAGGTATTGCGACCAACTTGGCCGTGTTGCCCTAGATCATGTTATTGGCTTAGGCTTGTCATCAACTAAGATAGCAGACAAGCCCCAAAGATTGGCTCCGGGCCAAAAGCCTGATTCATAAATTTAAAACTTCCGGTTTCCAACCCCGTGCATTTATTCCACTTGTTTGACCTGATTTGGGAATTTATATAGTCAGGGCTAAGATCATGAAACATCACTCATGGTATCTCCCGCCCTCTGCTACTGTCGTTCATCTCCCCCGGCCTCCTTCTAGTATTGCCTGCAGCCGTACCCCCCACCCCCGAAATGCACCACCCCATCGCAGAGAGACCGCTTACAAGCTAAATACTACCACCCTAGGATTTCGCTGCCCCAGTTGGGCACAAGATGCAGCCCAGTGGCGTTCGGGGAACTTGAGGGGGCCCGGGGCAGCCCCTGTCAGACTCCCGGGCCCTTCAGGGCACCGTCTTTCCTTTAGCCTCCTCCCGTCATGTATCCCAGCCGACACTTTTCAGCCTAATAATTCCGGACTGCAATATGTGTCTTGTTTTTTTTTTGTCTTTTTGCAACCAACCATCAGGTTGGGTAGAACTATCCAAGCGAGAATCTAGGTGTTTACCCCGATTTATATACTATAGTGCAGTTCAAAGTATTTCAATATACACACCCTGGAACCCCCCTAGAACCAGAGAGGTCATAGTCAGTCAGCAGGAAATCAACATCTCTAATATGTACTGTGCGTCGTATCCAAATGTTCTATCCCAAAATACGATCTGATCTGATCTGTTCAAAACAAATACCACAATGCTTACTTGTTTTCTGGGAGCGGACCCCCCACCCCCGCGCCCTTCAAATATGAGGCATCTCTAGAAAGCCGGGCAGAATGCAAGCAAGAAAGAAAGAGAGAAAAGAAAAAGAACAGAAAAAGGGAAAGCCTTCGCAAAACACTGGAACGAGTAGAAGGCTATAGTGAGATAATACACATGGGAGCAAGTAGGGAGGCTCGAGGTCTCGAGTGGGGCTTTGCTAGTCGTATCGTACGAGAGTAACAAGTACACAAAGCACTGATTCTGTTTTAAACCACGGAGAATCTCTCATTAAACACCTAAGGAGTAAGAAACACCTCCGTTGAAATCTACCAGCAACTCGGGAAGAGACACCCATTAAAATCCCAGAATCGGGCTTCCAGTAGGATAAATATTAGTTCCCAAGTTTACATTTCATGAAATACCCAGCTGGCGCAGTGGTTAACACTCCTGCGCAATTAGCGGGAGCCCAGGAGTTCAATCCATGCTGAAAATCAGTTATTATTGAACGATCCGTCATGTAGGGCAGGAGGAAATCCTGCCCTACGGGGACTGGGAGATTGAAGAACTGAGCCCTCATCAATAGGGCTGTGGGGTTTATCAATCCTGCTACGAGGAGGTAGAATCCGACTCTAGACCTTAAAGGTTGGCGATCGGCGGGTAGCAGAAGCGAATGGGACGGGGGATTGGCAAAGAAAAAAATAAAAAATATAAATATAAATATAAATATAAATATAAAAGTAAGAATAGGAAATAATAAAAAATCGCTTTTCTTACTTTGGGAAGGCAGCTGTTGCCCCTCTCCCTATTTATTGCCTTGTACACATAACTTTTTTTCTTAGTAAAGCGAGGTAGTACTAGTAATGTGTACTCACCTACTCTGCCTAGTGGGTTTGTAGAATTCTGGGTGATCCTTAGAGAGTGCCCCTAGGACACCCTCATCAGGGTGCGTGGCCATGGGCTTAGGCAATCGTGCGTGTATTCGGAGTCGGATACCCCTGCTTCCAGTTTTCAATTAGCCACCAAAGTACAGTAAATAAGACATTGTGGTCGAGCGGTTAAGGCGACAGACAAGAAATCTGTTTCGTTTGCAATGGACAAGAAATCTGTTTCGCTTGCGAGTACAGGTTCAAACCCGGTCGATGTTTTTTACTTCGATTTTTATTTTCCCGGAGGAAAGAAACCTAACCCTGTGGATAAGGATGGGTTACAAGGGTAGGAACATATTAACCGGAACAGATAGGGATATATTTGGCTAGTTAACCTTGAATGGCCCTGTACTGGTGCACATGATATGATAGTATAAGTATGGTTCCGGTTGTCTTTACTCGAGTCCACAACACCTCGATTGACCCAACGGGGGTCACCTTGGCATAAAATTGACTGTGAAGGGAAACTCGTCGATGTTTGAATCACGATAACATGGGAGTTTTTTTAAAAAAAATTGTTCTAATTTGTTAGGGTTAAAGGTATAATTGTATCTTGTATTTTGTAAACATCGAGGCGCTCCCCGTTGCATCAATCGGGGTGTTGGGTATAGACGGCCGGAATTATAGTAGGTGGAGAGGGAGGTGTCAGGTTTTATCCTTGGTTGCCAAAACTTGCGAGTCCTTTGGAAGGGGGTTCGGGTGGCTCGGACGGTCTGGGGGAGAGGGGTTCTATCGATTGCCGCCTTGCTATATATTTGGGATCCAAATCCGGCGGCTCCGGCAGTGGCTTTGCAATTCCCTCATGCCCATTCTCGAGGGCCCATGAGAGCGGTCTTCGACTTCACTTGTCTGCCTTGTCGGGGCTGACGTCGTTCTGTTCCAGCAGTATCTTTACGACGCCCTTATGCCCATTCTTGGCAGCCCACAAAAGTGGTGTTCGGCCATATTCGTTGTCGGCTGTGTGGGGATTGACTTTGCTCTGTTCAAGTAGTACGTTCACCACCCCCTCATGCCCCCTCCTCGCAGCCCAAGCGATTGCAGTGCTGCCATTGAAATCGGCTGCCTGCACATCCCATTTATTCGTCTCCAATAAATCAGCTGCTATCTCCACGCATCCGAAGTATAAGGCGCCGTGAAGCCCTGTAAATTCCCGAGGAGTGCCTTCCCAATCAAAAGGCTAGTACCAAGGGGGCATCCCGCGCAATAACAGTATCTTCGAAGATATGTGCTTATCGTATCCATCGAGTAGCTTCAATGCATGAATTCTCCCACTCTCAGTGTTTCCCCGTCCAGCGTGTATACCCCAGTAACAAGAAGCATGTTCAACAAAAGGGGCGGTTGGTGGGACGGAACGAAGAGTAGGAGAAAGGACCCTGATATGCCGAAAATTAAGGTAGGTCAGGCAAACCTCAGCAATCATAGAGTGGGGCATGAGGAAGTCGGAGTTATGGGAGAGGTACTCTTGCAGACTGTAGTGAACAAGCTGGATGGTAGACGAGGACTTCTCAACCGTGACAAGCCCCATACAGCATGCTATCAGCGCTTCCACTGCAGGAACATTCCGAATATTCAAGTCAATAGATCCTTCTTCTACCCCAAGGGCGTGGCATAACTCGTCGATATGTAATGGCCGCTCCGCATGCGATACCCACATTAGGACTTCCATGCCGAGTTTTGATCTACTCCTTGATTCGCGATAAGGTTGCAGCGTAAGCGTCTCCTAGACCCTCCCCTTTGGCCATCCCATCAAGCCTCTTTCTTCTCTGGCGGAGAGTAATCTCGTCCAGAATCGCATCAATATTTAGAGAAATGAGAAGAAAGCTAGACATCATCACGAGCGAACCATACGTCGTTCTTGTATTGGGAAGGTATTAGATATTCTTGCTTACATTTCTGGATCTTCTCCGGAATTATTCTCATAATATCCGCTCGCAGTTCATCATCCATTGCATTAGGATCGGTGTCATTGTCCAGCCTCATCTCTACATAGGTCAGAATATCCCCGTGGGTAGGACTAATAGGTATCCGGACCGCCTCGCTAAAACATTTCGCGATTTCGTAGTCGATATGGGGCCTCCCGGTAAAGAATACCCGCGTGTTTGGGGATGCTCGAACGACTTCCCGTAGTGACCCAAGGAGCTCCCGTCGGTGCTTCGCGGTGGATTCGTCTAAAGCATCGATTCATATAAATAGCCGGGGAAGTGCTGCGATACCTTCCTCAGGATCCCTACCATATGGGGAAGTAGGGGACCGCGGCCGCCAAACTCTTTTTTGGCCTTCTGAAAAGCTTCCCGTATATGCTCCGGGATACCTCCTCTGCTGACAAGTTGCTTGAGGATAGCGCCCAACATATTTGTGGTGGACTGTTCCAGCTGGGCAAGGAAGTTGCAGTAGAGTCCCACAACAGCAATGTTTTTTCTGCCAGCATGATCACACAAGCTATCAATAACTAGGGAACTATTATTTACCAATTACTAGCGACACCCGCATTGTCATTCTCTTCTGGAGAGGAGAGCTCTTCCTACCTGACATAAGTTTTCCCCACCCCTGGATTCCTGCAACAAAACAACACCGGCTCAACACAACCATCTTCTGCGTCACGCCATTTTCTGAACTCGCTGGTTTCTAGAACCCAGCCTCCAACGCCATCAACTCGGTCAGTTCGCACGTCTTTGTGCCATTGCTGTGGCTCGAGTAGCGACACCCACTGCACAATTTGACGCGCCCTCGAGGTCTATTTCTGTGACGAAGTTGACAATATTATTGAACGAGTTGATATTGCTGCTGATCTGCTGGTGCCCCGACGACATCTGTGCTATAGACTATTATCTGAATTCCTTTTTTGTGAGAGATAGAGAGGGATTATGTGCAATGGGGTTCTGCCTTCTCTCGGTACTCGAGGAATGTCCAGGATCTGGAGAAAGAGGGGGTGGAAACTTATAAGGCTCCGGTGTCGCACAAGCATGTGCTAGCCCGGATATTATTCAGGGCGATTGGAAAGAACTCGCTAGACGCCGGGCAGCAAAAGGATTTTCCCTGTGCGAGTACCGTAGATCAGCCTTTGATTTTAGAGCGAAAAAGATAACTGACATCAAATGTTTGAGCTAAGGATACCGTCTACCCGCACTACACCCTGCACTCGTATTTTACAGTACTTTAGTACCGTATCAATTTTTCACGACGCCTGCACTGCACCATACTGACTGTATTCTGTAGACACAACTATAGATGAGGCTTTTTAACAAAGCTCGCTCCCTAAATATGTTTACATTCCCAAAGCGCAGCTAGCTTGAGCTTACCCAGTTTGGGTTGTGTCATAGGAACTTAGACTACCAGCTAAGACCAGAACTTGCGTTCGTTCCATTAGTGCAAATCAATCATTGGCTTAACAGAGAGTCCGGGCGGTTTTCTAACTCCCGGCGCTTGAAAAGCCGTATGATATAATAGGTAACGCACCCGGCAGGAAACTCAAGGAAGGAAGGAAAGAAAAACACCATGTCTTTTCGTTTCCCACCCCCTTTCTTTTTAAAGTAACTCGCCTAGCCTCCATATCATAATAGAAATCACCATTACGGATTACACTCTAATACCCTTGGGATGGTCTTTTTCCTGCAACCAAGTATCCCGACCCCGTACCTTTCTAGTCTATATATGTACTGTCCATCGTTATCAAACCACTGATTCTGTTTTAAACCACGGAGAATCTCTCATTAAACACCTAAGGAGTAAGAAACGCCTCCGTTGAAATCTACCAGCGGCTCGGGAAGAGACACACCCATTAAAACCCCAGAATCGGGCTTTCAGTAGGATAAATATTAGTTCCCAAGTTTACATTTCATGAAATACCTAGCTGGCGCAGTGGTTAACACTCCTGCGCAATTAGCGGGACCTCAGGAGTTCAATCCATGCTGATAATCAGTTATTATTGAACGATCCGTCATGTAGGGCAGGAGAATTAAAGAAAATCCTGCCCTATGGGGACTGGGAGATTGAAGAACTTAGCCCTCATCAATAGGGCTGTGGGGTTTATCAATCCTGCTACGAGGTGGTAGAATCCGGCTCTAGACCTTAAAGGTTGGCGATCGGCGGGTAGCAGAAGCGAATGGGAGGGGGTGTTGGTAAAGAAAGAAACATGAAAATAAAAAAGAAAAGAAAATCAAAGAAAAAACAATTTAAAAATATATATATAAAAGTAAGAATAGAAAATAAAAGTAATAAAAAAAACTGCTTCTTTTTTTTACCTTAGGAAGGCAGCTGCCGCCCCTCTCCCTATTTATTGCCTTGTATACATAGCTTTTGTTTCTTAGTAAAGCGAGGTAGTACTAGTATATTCGCACTCCAGCCAGGCCAGTTTCCCGAAATTCCCCAGCTGCACCCCTCACTCCCCAATACTGCTAGAGTGTGGTGTGCATACAGGGAACATCAATATTCCCGGCAACAAAGAGCTCCATGGAGCTGGAGCTGATGTCCCCATCCTTCAAGTTGTCCGCCTGAACACGGAATACAGGAAGTAATTCCCAGACCTTACATTCTAGAGGTAAGAAGACTTTCGACGCAGGAATTAGACAGGAAAACTACCTAATGGAACAAGGGCTCTGAGACGATCCATATTCAGCAATAAAGTAACCAGCATCCAGACTGCCAAAGGGACTACAGTACTATTACGTGCCAACAAGAGTTATCACCCCCACTAAATTTCCGTAGCAGTATGAAATAGAAGGTGAATCGCAATCATAGCCTCCGAGGTTCCATATCTTGAAGGAACCGGAACTAGAACACGCAGAAAGGACCAGGAATAATGGGTTGAAGCGGTGTTCTCAAAGACACAGTTCGTCGGTCTTGGGGGTAGGACGGGAAGGGCAATAAGCCAGAGTCTGTCATTTCGGATGGGACAATAATCCCAGTAGTAGAATGTTGTAGCGTCAGAGGCGCCGAGGAGCGCAGATATCGGGAAGCGTGCATACTATGGAGGAGCACAGAAGTGTGAACGTGTGCGGGCACAGCGGGGCATGAAAGGATGAATGTGGTTCTGCATGAAGCAGTTTTCTTTTAAGCATCACAGACAGTAGCTGGAAACCTCCAATAGACAACTCACACTTCGAAATCTCCTCCGGTCCATAAATCCGAGCGATCCCGACACCTCCATAAACTTTTTCTGTGAGCGGGTGCCCAACACCCGGCAGCCCCGGGCACCTATGGAGTGTAGGCCCGAGTGTCTCATATTATACACTGCAAAATATAACAACCATTATCCCCACTCCCTCATACATTATTCATCCATCACCGGTAAATTAATTCAACATGAGCACACCATACCAATGAGTGCTCCCCCATCCTATAAAGTTGGAAACACGCTTACTATATAATAGTCCAGTGGCTCTCCCCTACATTATAGATCCCTCCTAAATCCATTCCCAACCGAGGCAGCAAACAAAACCCAAAGATCCATCCGGAATCTCAAGCCATATCTACAAATCAGACTCTAAGGTTCTTACCCTGGCCGTTCACTCCATCCGCCCGACCAGATTTTTCGGAATAGAAAATAGAAACGCCCAGAGGTAGAATCACGAAATATCACTCACCCTTCCTTTACCAAAAATCGCCCCCCCACATCCGAGTTAGGAAATGAGAAGCTAGTCTCTCACCAGCGATAATTACTACAATATTTTTTACAAATAAGCAAGCTTCAGGCCAACTCATTTTTAACCAACCATCTCTCCTAAATCACATACTACATAAGCTCGCCCACATGTTCCCTCTTATATCATAGATTCCGTGAACCGAATCTGTTATGACAAACTTCCGGAAGGATGCGTAATCAACACAACAGAACCCAACTAAAATCGGAGCTAAGTTGGTATGGGGGAGCATACCTCCAGCCAAACACTTATCACAAGATAAAAACATACTTACTGGCTGAAGGGAGCACATCAACAGACTAACAGAAGAAACAGGCACATTGCTCTTAGGCCACCTCACCCGCAGTCCAGGAATTATGCACCCCCCAACAAGCCCGACCAAAGTTTATCAATAACCCATCACCTACCTACCCCCCCCCCAACGGAAAGGCTAATCCCGTGATATGATACTTCCTCTTCCCCCACCCCCGGGTTCCGAATTCCTGGTTTCTAGTTTTACCTCCCAGGTTATGACCCCCCCCCCCGGCCTGCTTCCAACCCAATCAAACGTAATCTTAGCACCAAGTTTAGAAGAAAAGAAAAGAAAAGAAAAGAAACGGCCATCGCCCAAGCACTACATTGGCGTTTCTCGAAAACAGCTGAAACGTTTCCAGTATCGAACCGGGGGTGGCTTCCAATTTTACCCATAAGATTTAAACAAATAGCATCCCCCGGAAGGAACAGCTTACGATGGGGCTATATTTTTCCATTCTCTTCAAATAGGACCTGACTCATGATAATATCATACCTGTAACATTTCAAAATCGCATCGTGATAATATATATTATTTGATTCGGGATCAGTGATGAAGAATGTCCGCTATAATAATATGATGATAATATCTAAATAATGTATGCCGTGTTTACCGTACTGTATGATGATGATGCTCCCCAAATTTAAACCCAACCCAGTATTAACAAAATGTAAGTGTGAGGGAGCAAAAAGTCCCCTCAAAAAAAAAAAAAGTTACATGAAAGAAAGTAGAAGGAAAAAAAGTGGTGATGAATGAAAGAAAAACCGTGATAATGCACCGAAGTCCCAACCAAGCCGACCATGCAAGAAGAACAAGAAAAGCACACACACACACCCATCCATGTAAATGCTCCCAGGAACATAAGGAAGAAAAAAAGCCCACCCCCAAAATATGCAAGAGGAAGAATGAAAAGAAAAAAAGAATAGAAAAACGTGATCCCCGCCGGTAAATGCTGCGCTATGCTATAATGATGACATGATACCCCCCAAACAAAGGAAAAACTCATAATGAATAAAGTGGAAATCGTAACGGAGGAAAGAAGGAGAGAGGCGAAGTCAGACCATATCCTCGGCCCGTACCTTCTGCTCATAAACCGGTGGAGGAGTGGCCGGGATCGAAGGCGAGTACGATTTCGGGGGAGATGAATACGCGGTGGGGGGAGAAGCCGGTGGCGTAAGACTCCCAGCGCTGCCACGATCCTTGAAAGTCAATCCGGTCCGCCGGTTAATGTGCTTGCGAAAGAGCACGCGAATGCCGGGCAGACATGCGGCAATGCATGCCAGAATGGCCTCGACCTCGGTGTACCCGACGACGCTCTCCTGAATGGGAATGGAAATGGATGTACTGTCCATCGAGGTCTCGCCCCCCACCGCCCCGTTGTAGATGCCGTTATACGCGCTGTCCTGCTTCTTCATGCGCAGGGCCAGCACGATCATTCTAATGAAGGCAACGAGGACGGTCAGAGTCCCGATTGTGATGATGAGGTATGCGGAGCGGAAGCTGCTCCCGCCAAGTTTGAGGGAGCGCACGATGGTGAAGCCGACCACCATGATGAGGATGTCGACGAGGACGTTTATGACGCTGACGATGACGGATGGCGCCAGACTTGCGCGGCAGGCGTGGGACTGGATGAGCTCCCCGAAGGCCCAGTTTGTCGACACGGGGAGGCACCAGAGGGAGTAGAGGCAGATCACAAATACGAAGGTTATGGCGATCGCTGCGATAGTGATATACAGCAGCACACGGGTTCGATGGGATAGCTCCTTGGAGAACTCGAAGTAGATGACGACGAAAGCGACCTTTACGAGCCAGAGGACGACGTAGAAGAGGATCATGGAGGCGAAGTTTACCTATTCGTAGGATATCAAATTAGTCTCTATTCCCCGTACTCCTCTCCAGGGTGGAGGAGAGAAACATACCTTGAAAACGGTCTCCAATGGGACCCGAGGATCGCCCTGAAAAAAGACATGCCCAGAGTCCTCCTCCAAATTGGCGTTGTAAAGTGATTCGAGAACATTCTTAGGAATGGCATGCAACGGCCCGACCGAGCTCCATGTAACCATGGCGCATACCACCGTTACCAGCGACACCGTCAGGACGATACACAGTGTGCTAATCCCGCGCGGTGAGAGCATGCTATAGCTCGTGTTTCGCAGGGCCCATGTTCGCAGGCCGAGGACAATGTAGAGTACCAGGACGAGTGTCCACATTAGTACCACGTGACCCCAGTTCGATAGTTCCTGCATCTTGTCGTGTTGTATTGTTGGTTGCTTGATTGAAGTTATGGAGGAGGAGGTCGAGGCGATTTATGTATTCGTAAAGAGGAAAGGGACTTTCCAAGTCGTGAATCTTGATGAGCAAGGCTAGGCAACCAGCAGAGCACCGCAAGTGAGGTGAAGAATGGAGAATGCGGGACCCAAGTTTCATTATATAGGTGCTGGTCCTATGCTCGTCAGAATCTTAAACACCCCCCCCTCCCCCATGTCAAGCCAGCCCTGCATGCGCTATTCGAGGACGCATTCCCACATGCGAGAAATAAAGCGTCGCCTAACCACCAACAATTTGTGGCGCAAGCGCGCAGGGACCAACAAAGATATATAGCTCCCCACCATTCCTAAATAAGGAATAGGCTACGAGTACCCGAGCTTGGCCAAAAACAGTTGGCCAACCAAGAGCTAAACGAGGCCTTCTTATGCCGGGTCTCTGGAAACGAGCATCACCACCAAAGCCGACAACGAATAGGTTCCAAGTTGACCAAGTTTCTGAAGAAGAAAAAAACCCTTGATAGAACTACCTACGCCATGAACCCCGTTTTTTCTCCCGACAAAGTGAGTATCATACCTATTGAGAACCGCAAGGGACATTTTGAAAAAAAAAGCGAGCATCCACCCAAGCTTATGCCGTGCTACTTTTTTTGTATGCATCCCCAAGCTGGAAAACAGTAATCAAGAGGTTTCGTTTTTTGGTGGCCCGGCACTATACTTGTACGAAGATTCAGGCAATTGTGCCGATCGAGAGTCATCAGTGCTAAAATCAGTAAACTTCCGCCAACCCATTGGGCCCCCCCGTCTATGGTTTTGAGAAATGAGACCTCGGACCAGTGAACGAGCTGGCACGGGTTCCATCTGGGCGCTTGCAGGGGGACTCATGAGTAAAGATAGGTGTAGCGTCGAGACCCTGCTGTAGGATAGGTCGCGTTTGCTCACGGGAGCTAGCGAAAGTGCAGCGCCCGTAGGGATGTTTCATCAGCCAAAAAAAGGCCCTTCTTTTTGGGAGGAGTCTTTTTTTTCTCTCCTCCCTTCACGGCTGAAGAGAAGTAAGTACCGGTATTGTAGCACGATTGGCGTTCCTCCTCCGGGGTGGGGGGGTTTCTTTTTTTTTCGTTTTTTTTTTTTTTTTTGGTTCTCGCCCCCCCCCCCCCCCGATTGTCTCGCCTAATTTGGCGATTCTTAATCTCTTTAAAGAATGCCCACACGGGAGCTCCATGGGTATTAGCATGGATAAAATTTTACCCACGAGTTGACGAGGATAGACGAAAATAGACGAGAATATTTGGAATGGGGGTTTGTGTAATAGATTTTCCTGTTGATAGCCGTAGTCATCCTGTTCTCTTGGCAGTGCCTGCCTACTGCTCTCCTCAATACTCGTACATAAACAAGCCGCTGGGCATGCAGATGCTGTGCTTGTCCCCGCCATCAAATTCCGCCCACTCTATTGGAATTCCTGCAGAGGTCCCTGCATAGCCCTCCACTCCCCTTCCGGTATTCTAGCCGAACCGAGCAACTAGGAAGTACCGAGGCCCGCCGGCTTTTCAAGGTCTGAGGCTTGGAGGGCATCAAGCCGCACAGTGTCGGACGCCACCATACTTATACCCCATCTCCCCGCCAGAGCCTCAGTTCTGTTGAAGCTTGACACGAGTATGAAGGGTTTAACCACCTGCAATGATAGAAAGAAGAAGGAAGAGAAACAAAGCGTTCCTTGAGGAAGCAACAGTCAGTGAGCGTCCTGCGACCAAACACCACACTTGCACGTACGGCATCATTCCAAGATATCGTGATAATGTTCAGAGCAATACCTCAGTTGTAAGATAACTCCGCACGTAATTTTCTTAGCTAGGAGCCCAACTTGTTCTTATTCATGCCGGGTGATCTCCGCAAATTATCCGGAATTCCCCTTCTTCCGGTCGCATTTGCCAAAGTATTCCCATCCCAACACTTCTTTGTCCTTCTCCATCCTTCCCAATTCTCCCTCCCTCGCAGACCCTATGCCATAATAACGTGATTGTTCCACAAGTAATCTACCCCTAGGAGGGTAAACATTTCAACATCCGCCGTGTCGTACCACTCACTCCTTACCTCCCTCCCTTTACCCGCGGTGTAACTGGTTTACCGACTAATGCATAAATTATGCGCGCTTGGGGAGCCTTAGGTAAATATTTAACTTGTTGTACTAGTACAGTACTGCGCTTGTATCTTGAAGGCCCGTAAAGTACCTGAAGGTGGGATAGGGTTTTTTCCCCGGCTTCGTGGCTGCGCAACAATACCCGAATTTTTAGGTACCCACTACCAGGCCCAAGTACAGGTATTTGTCTACCAGTATAAACCCAGCGATTTGAAATGTTAAGAGGCTCTTTAGCACAGTGGTTTCCGAGCGGTACGCATGCCACGCCCCCCAGGTGAATTGCAAAACCCCAGTGGAAAAATAAATTTTATCATGGGAATATTACCCCATCAAAATAAGTTCCCAAGCCGAGCTGGAAACCCTTCTGAAAGCACTATTCGGAAACAGATTCCAGCCAAATGCAAAAACCACTCGGTCTACCGTTTGAATAGGGTTTCCACTCAAACATGGCTGTGGAAGATAGCCCCTAACTACTCCCTCCACGTTCTTTGTGTCACGGGATTAAGGCAAAGCTTGAGAAGGGGAAGTTTTTCGCGGTTTTGACACTCGTGACGTCTAGGAGGCACTGTACGAGTAAGTACAGTATCTCGTATCAAGGTCACAGAGGGGGCAGAGTACGGTGAGGCACAGGTTCGTTGAATCTCCTGGTAGAGGGGGGAAACATGATGGCGAAACCAAGGCTGTAAGGTCGTCGAACCCGGATTGACATTTTCCTGTGATCGCTGCGGCACGACTTCGAGGGATGGATTGATATACGGTGCCGGTAATTAAAACAGTAGAATACCTAGAGCTCTGGGTTGGAGTTGGAGTAGTACCATTTCAGACTACAGTCGCTTGCCCGCACGGCGCTGTGCTGTGCTTGTATCATACTACGGTAGTAGTGCGCCGATACCCGGTAATGACCTGTGAGGCCATTGTTACACGACTACCAAGGGGGGGGGCATACAGTCCCTTCACAAAAATCAAATAATGTCTTGTTGTTGCTGTTGTGCCTACGGTACGGGAGTGGTTCGCCTGCTGCGGCCCCACTCAACAGTTTCCTACACATAAATCACTGCAGGTAGTCTCCCGGATGGAAAACAACTTATATCCCAAGAAATGGGACTCTCAGCATAGCAGAGCTCAAGCTCAGTAGGTCCAAGTGAGAAATCCTGCACCACGAAAGCAAAAAGGTACACTCCCATTCGCAAAGTCTTCGCGGAAAGAGAGGTACTGTGGGAGTGTCATGGCGACGGTGAGGGTACTGCTACAGGATTTCGTGCATAATCTGAACTGTAAAATTTGTCGCTATCTTTGTTGCCACTAGACTTCGCGAATGGGGGTGTACCTCCTCGACTAGTGTAACAGTATAAAATGTTGTGAGGGGTTTGTCAGCGTCTGACAGGCAGGTTAATAAACAATATTTCCTTGGCTATGATGTTATATACCACAAATTCGCAAACGTGCAAACCCCAGACTGTAGCTAAAATTAGCTCCATGTTCGCACGTGCGCACATGATCACCGAAAAATACTGAGAGTCCGAGAGCCACCCTCGACCTCTAGCTTCAGCATAACGGAAGGGGTCGGCACAACATTTTCCAACGGTTACACCGGTCAAGGAGATGCCGCTTCATGTCGTTCAAGAATGTAAGCCCGGTACCAGCGGTTTGAGATGAATCTCATCTCTTACAAAATTGCTTGAGTGGTTGTGACAGGAGCACACAACTACTATACAATGCTGTCCTGTCTTTATTTTAGCTGGTTGAAATCGCATCTATTTTCAACTCCATACCCACGGTCGGCATCATAACTTATCACTCGATACCGATTCCAACAGGGGTGGTGGTAACCAGACGCGGACCTAAACACACCAGAATTGTAGGTTTTCGAGTCACTATATTTCCACAGATATCTTGAAACCCAGCTTTGGAAAAGAATTGAAAAAAGTACACGCTATTCTTGGGACTGGGGAAGATGTGTTGCAACATATCTCCCCCCATACAAAAACCCTGGTCTTGGCAGGTTCCTTGAGGGAGGAAATTCCACTCCTCACTACTCTAAGAGAATGGAAGGGGGAAAGTCCCACACCGTCCTGTGGGGGTGCTATCATAGCAAATCACTTTCTTTATTTTTTTCTATATTATTGTTTCCTCCCATGGTGGTTGGGTAACGATAGCTCGAAAACCTACAGTACAATTTTTGTTTTGTTTTTCCCATCTGCCTGGCTGCCAAGCGGCCCCTTACATTGTTCCTGATTCCTTGATTCCGAAGTTAGGCAAGATCTACATCCTTGGCACACAGAAAACGGAGGGGTCCAGAAAATGAAAGTCTAGCCGAGCCAAGGAATAGGAACAAGCCTTGAAAGATGGTCCACTCAGGTGCAAATTAAAGATTGCGGCGTAGCGACATAGACACCAAGGTTGCAGCCACAGCTCTTAGTTTTCACTTCCTCCCCAATCTTTGCTTTGCGCCAGAGTACTCGTATTTGGTCGTAGAAATAAAGGATTCTATTCCATGCTTTGCAATTGTGCCACTCCATCTCAATTACATACGCCGGTATGATACCGGTTGTATTCGAAGCAGATGATGAGAACATCGTTTCGGGGCTACTTGTTTGTAGCCCGCAAGCAGCGCACAGAATTCATGGGGTTTATAAACCCCATTGTTGTATCGCACAACAACTTGCTGTGCCTCTACTCGAGTAATGAACGATCTCGATGGCAAGGGGTCGTCATAACGGACTTTGCCTTATTTCCACTTCTCAATGCAATGCGGGAGTAAGTAAGGTACAGTGCGGGTGGGGCTCGGGAGCGGGGGGGGGGGCGCTTAGTCGGAGCGACAGATAACAAGGATTACGGGATAAGTTACAGCATGGCATGAGATTGCCACATAGCAGTTCCACCAAGCTCCAATTCATGGTACCATAGCCAGGGACGAGGAGGCGCTCTCCATCGTGAATCCTTGCACTATGGCGGTGCACCGAATCCGATCTTTTGGGTATGATTTCATCGGTTTAGTTCCTTCCGCCGGGCGAACGAATCCGATATTCCACATTCGATCGGGCAAGGCAATGCGCTATACAGTACTCTACAGTACGAGTAGAGTGGTGCTTCCAGCTCAACACCAACTGCGCCTACCTGTATTTCACCAATACAACAAAATCTCGGTAACCGCAATGTTTACTGCAACGCCGTATCTCCCCCTCACCTTACAGTACGGCACAGCTCATCCACATGAACAAGGCTTAAATTGATGAAGCCAAGAAACCCTTCTGTTTGGGGGAGTCCAAGCTAAGCGAATAGAGCACTTTTGGTCGAGTGCGATTCCCTAGCTACCCAACCAAATCTGACACCTGCAGCCGACTCAACGGGGCGAACCGTAGTAGAGCGCTAAACGAAACTTTATTGGCTGTTTGTTGGTTTTAATCCCCCCCCTCCCCCTCCACCGTCCAAGTTCGGTAGGGTTCCGTATGATAAAACCCTTATCATTGGCTGTGAACGAAGGATTTGTCGAGGACTGGCCAGTAATGTGAAACACGTGCTGGAGACGTTCATCCTCCTCAACGAACACCTATTGGTGAGTGGGAGAAGGGTTGGCTGATTGGGTTCCCCTCATTCGCTGGTGTTCGTAGGCTCGCCCAGTTAGGGAAATTGCAATGCTACCCCGAAGAGAACGTTGTGGGAGATTTTTGGGGATGAGTTGAAACTGTACTCCCCTTCATCAAATCATGCCAATCCCTTTGGTGCCTTTTGCCTCTCTCTTTCTCTCTGGCGACAACAACTTGGGCACCCCCTACCGTCCACATTTGGCGAAGACTTCTGCCTTGTGGTACCAAGAGACGCAAGTTTGTAGATTCTGATACGGTACCATTTGGTTCAAGCGTTGTCCGACCACCCTGTTTGCTTCCCCTCCCCGATCATCATGGGTATAAAGTGGACATCACCTCACCCTTTCGAAATACCTATTTTTCATTCCCATTCACCATTCAACTCACAGTGAGAATCACTACTTTCGCAGTGTCCAGGTTGACTTGCATACTCTCTTTTCCCCCCTCCTACGTTCTTTACTCTTGCACACCTCTCGCTAGCCGAGAAAATTATATTTACAATCGCTTAATACTCCCAACTATTATTAAGTTTTCGTTGATCGAAAATAATTCACAGCAATTTAAGACTATTACCACTACCTTTAGCACACGACTCCTTCTACCCCCCTACCCTTCCATCACCATGAAATTCACATCCTCAATTCTCCTCCTCGTGCTTCCGGCACTCTCCCTTGCTCGGCCATCTCCCCAGACGGCGGATGAAGCAACATCGCCACCCGCACCTTGCGCAGATGGGGAGCGACGCTGTGATGCAGGGAACACCTGGTCGCTATGCATCGGCGGGCGCTTCGTACCCCAGGGGGTCAACGATGCAGACTCGGAGTGCACACAACTACAAGTTCGCGGAGACAAAAGCAACAAATCCCTATTTGATTACTTCGATGGAGTCAAGTACGTTGGTGACATGGGGGCCATTGATGGTGGCATCGGGATTGCGTCGGCGAGTGGAGAGCCCAAGGAGTATCCGCTGCTAGTTGGGCCATCGATGAATCTTACCCTAATCGTTAAGCCTGTGCCGGGCAATAATACTTTTGGCGATGAGTCTGCCAGCAAGAATGGTACGGCGACACGACTGAGAAAGAGGCAGGGCGGCAATCTTCGGTGCACTCGCGTTTGTGTATGTGCCCTTCTTTCCTTGATTTCTTGTTTGCGCTTGCCCTTGTTACGGCTGCTGATTGAATTACCTTATAGTCGAATGGCTCCTGCTTTGTCGGCAACTGCGTGCTGATCTAAACCCTTTCAACGACGGCCATTATTGCTCTGTTCTCTTCTCAGTTTACATTTCTTTCGTTCCATCATCTCTAAATACCTTATCGGAATATACGGTGTGGGGGGGGGGAGGTGAGGAGGAGGAGTGTGTTAAGTAGTGAGAAATAGTCTTTCCTTCCGCCAGTCGCTGAAACAGTATTTTGAGAATACTAGTGACTGACACTAAATAATCTCGAATACCACCGCATATCCGGTACGGTACCTGCATTGCTCACTGCCTGTGTTGTACCTGCATCGTCAGTTTTTCACTTTTCTTTTTTCTTTTTTCTTTTTTTCACTTTTTCTTTTTCCTGATCCACCCCGTTCTCTGGTGAGATTTCTCCTTTTTTCTTTTTCTTTCTTTCTTCATTTCCTTCTTTCAGACAGGTTAATGCCAGAAGAATTTTTCCCGGGCGTTTACTCCTCCAGCCAAACATCGTGATCCCCCACTGCCAGCCTTAATAAAGCCTAAAGGAAAAGTGACCTTGGCAGGAGACTGGTAACTTTAGTACCTTAATGGTTCCGATCGGCAAGTCCAAGACAAGTTAAAACAGCACGCGCAAGTAATGCTCCGCCACCGGGGGATATGAAAATGATCGACGAAGGGTAGACATGTTTTGTTGCGACTTACTGAGGGGAATTTGGTAGGCTGCCAATCGCGAGCGTCGACGCCTCGTTTCTATTTTCGGTCAGGAGGTTCCGTTTCAGATGATCCGCATTCGGGTAGTGTGGCGGGGTGGGCGAAGAGTGGGTTAGGGTTTTGTTTTCAACAGCTCCGGAGACTACCGTATGTTTGGCGATGGGCTTTGTGATTGGTGCTGTACCCGAGCACTTGTAGTAAGTAAGTAACCTTTAGCCATTGGTTGTTATGAATAGTGGCTGTGTATCACCTTGAATGATACGATATGGTGTCGAAGTGATACTCTGAAGGGAGGATGGAGTGACAGAGCCAGAGAGAGATCGAGAGGGGGGTGTGACTAACCGAAACTGTTGTTCAAAGTACTACTATGGTAGGGGGTGTATGGTATTTTCAGTACGCCATTAGGTAAGTTATTGTTGGCTACCGTAGCGCATCACTATATCCTGTGAGGGTTCTTGGATGCATCATAGCCTTGGTACAAAGGAAAGTCCTCCATCCCACAAACTCCTGACATTTCTTGCGGTATTTTCATTACCTGAGCCTCCGCAATATCAGATCCGCAGCACGATCCGCGGCCTCCTTCCTTCCTTCTGCCAGCGCGGTGCTCTCATTCACACAATTCTAGCCCCCCCGCTCTCTCCCCCGGCAATATGATAGCCCGCCCCTATGAGCACCAACAGAGTCCGCACTACCGTATCCACTTAACCCTCCGGGGTTACACCAATAGACCGATAGGATGTCTATGACGCTGTACAGAAACGGGGAAATGCACCACCCGGCAGCCCGTATTGATCGGCAAGTGTGTCCGAACTCCTTCCTCACACCAAGAGCTTTGGTGGGGTGAAAGTGATATTACATGCCCACCTGCCTCATGACAGAGCGGGGCTTGCACTCACAAAAATCCTGATGTCCATATCTGTCTACGTGTTTCGCTTACGGCGGCCGGGTTTGGCTAATTAGGCGCAGTGATATAGGGTTCTCTGTCATGGGTCTTGCGGATTATGTATCATACTCGGATGCCAGGGTTAGTCCGGGGATAGGATTTTGGAGCGGTGGGGATTGGGTTTGTAGGTCATATGCACATGCAGCGATACATATACTAAAAGAGAGGAAATTCCGTGAGCTCTTTAAAGATAATAATTGGTGAATTTTGATTTCCAAGATGCCAACTGGCTAAGCTCGAGTATTTGGCCATCAAGCCTGTTGCCAATTACTACCCTAGTGTCCATGGATTTCATCGCTGCCCCGAGTACGATACCTTCCGCACCCCACCTTTTGACATAGCGAATCAGATCGAATTAAATAGTAGGCGTTCCTGCTCTTGCCATTTCTCATTACCTAGATCTTGATGCTGTAAGGGGGTTTCGAATTTCGTGAGGGAATTATAGGCTTTAGTTTCTTACTGGTTTTTAGCAGGGATGGGGTGGAAGGCCGGGGCATTGCAGAGGTAACTATGTGTACTGGTATGATAACGGTATTTGTATGGAGACCCTATGTGTAGTAGAGTGCCAGTAGGATTTTGTCCCGTAGGTTTTTTGCGATGCGCAATGTGGTGGCCGACAAAGGTTGATGAGGCGGAGCTGTGGTCGCTTGGATACGTAATCCTCAAGCGCCTTGAAAGGCAGCCTCATTGAACCCCGCATCTCTTCTGCTCTTCTTCCTTCTCTGTCCCTCTCTGATTGTCTGCCTACCACAGTACGGTATCTCAATACTTCCCCTCGGCGGACACATCATCATCACATACCATATTAAATTGTAGTTCCTGATTCGTCCCTCAAAGGAAAGACTGGAGTACATGTCATGAGCATGGAATACCCATGTCGTACTCTTCAGCCCCTGTAGCTCGCCTTGACCGAGCTAAGCGAAATTCCTGGGCAAAACCTTCTTCACTGGGCAACGACCTTTGAAGGTTCGATTGGACCAGACATCCTAAAGTTTGGGTACTCATACCAGGACCAGTACACTACCGTGCTCGTGGTATGATATTCGAGTGCTCTAGGAATCCGATCGAGTCCGTCCATTAATAGAGCAGGTAACGGTCGGCGCTCGTGCCAATTTTTGGCCAAGAGGCTGACACTCTGCGAAAGAATTAGAATGTGATGAAAGAACCCAAATTTTGCGAAATGGGAATGGTATGGTGCGGATGGTAGCCGCACGAGATGGTATGTTCTAGGAATAGTATGATACCATAGATGCTGGCCCTGGAGGGTGGGGTAGGGCTATATATGCAAGGGCAGAGGAAAAATAAAATGGATTGGGCAACGGTCGACTTGGCTTGTGATTTGTTAAAACTTAACTGGCGGACCACCAACCATCTCCCGTACCTCATCACTTGGCACTTGACTTGCTACTGCCCTTCGTCTTCTGCATCGCTAATTGCTGATTTGCTCACTTCCCTGCTTGCTTGCTTAGATGCAGAGCAAAGCTAGCGTGAGGCGATCGAACCTGCAAACGAAACAATGGATGATACGATGGCCCAACAGGAACAAAAACCGCACGTGTTGATATTCGGCGCTGGCGTTGTCGGAGTCACCCTAGCACAAGCTCTGAAGAAGGTACCCCCCCTACCCCTCTACTAAATCGTGGCCAACGGATAAGCTAACGCCTCATTTTTTATTTTATTTTTTAAATTGGGCAAGAATGATATCCCCTTCACCATCTTCGAGCGTGATTCCGCCCCCGACATTCGAGGCCAGGGCTGGGGCATAACTATCCACTGGGCACTTCCCTGTCTTGAAGCCTGTCTACCAAACCGACTATGGGAGCGATTGGTAGAAGTGCAGGTTGATCCTGAAGCTAGCAAAGTTGACCGCGGCAACTTCCTCTTTCTGAACGCAGAGACGGGCGAGGTCCAGCATAGGATCCCCCCGAGTCAGCGCTTGAGATTGAAGAGGGAGGGTTTTAGGAGGTTGTTGATGGAGGATTTGGCGGTGCAGGTACCTACTTGCCCATTTTTGCTTCTTTTATTTTTGCACGCAAGGGACGGGGTTGTTACTGATAGGTGGTAATAGTGGAATAAAAAACTAACAAACATAAAACGAAACGAAGATGGACTTGTGGCGTATTTCGAAGACGGAGCGAGTGCCACTGGGGCATTGCTTGTTGGTGCTGAAGGGAGTAGGTCGCGGACCCGCCAGATACTCTGTCCGAACAATTACCAGTTGAGCCCCCTACCCGTTCGCCTGACCGGGTGCGCTGTACGTTTTACGCCTTCTCAGGTGGAGCCGTTGAGAGCTTTGGATCCCGTCCTCTTCATGGGCGCGCATCCTGAGACGGGGGACTTTTTCTGGTTTTCCGGCTCGTACCCCCACTCTTCTACGGTGCAATATACGGCTGACTTGCGCTACCAGTACTTGATACTCCAGCGACAAACTCCGACGGAGGTGACTACTACACTGTACAGCTAGTCATCTCCTGGCGCCTAGACGATCCTGTAAAGGACGAGGTATCCCCGGACAACACAGAACGTCTGGAGAACATGAAACGCCGCGCAAGTAGCTTCGCTGAACCCCTCCGATCTGCTATTCTCGATATCCCTTCGGACACGGAGGTGGTGGAGATTAAAGTGGGTGACTGGCCTTGCTTCGACTGGGACAATTTCGGGGGGAGGGCTACCTTGGCAGGGGACGCGGCGCATGCAATGACTATGTGTATGATTGCTCACTTATTTATTTCCTTCCTTGGCATGAGGATTCACTAACGACATGTGGGTATGCTTGATAGACCGCGGAGAAGGGGCAAACCACGGCCTCATGGACGCTGCAAATCTCGCCGGAGCTCTCAAAGCCGTATGCGATGGTAAAGTATCCTTGAGAGAAGCCGTGGATGCCTACGAGACCGAAGTCAGGAAGCGGACCGTGCCAGCGGTAATTCTGAGTCGGGAGGCTTGTCTGGACGCGCATGATTGGAGAAAGATCAAATCCGGGAACTCGCCCATTCTTGCGAAGAGGGCTGTTACGATGAGGGAGGGGTAGAGGGGGCCCCGCTGATTTAGGGGCTGCTTTGCATGCACAGGGACATGTATAGCCCTACTGTGCTGTGCGTACGACTTATACACCTCGAATCGTCAGTTCTCTGTGGGGGTTTGGGAGCGGATTGGGGGACTCGGCATTTGGGACCTTGTGATTTTTTGTGCTTGCGACTTGGGTCGAGTGACTTATCCTACTTAGTGGGAAGCACCGTGTACCCTTGTAGCTTGCCGGCATCAATTGTAACTCGAAATACATAAACTTAGCAACTACGAATCATGAACCACCTAGCTTTTGAACCTTATTCTACTTGAGTTGGAAACCTGGAAGTGCAATCCCTAGGGAAACAAACACTAGACAATTGCCAGTGATTTATCAATCATTGCGGGTTAAATGTCCACGCAATAAGTGGTAACTCACAGAATCTCACTCGCATTTAATGTCGCCCCGGTTTCGTACATTATCATTTATTGTAACTACCGTAATCTCGTATCCCATACAGTCTATATATAATTCTTGACAATCTCTCCCTCGAGAATCCTACAGTTCTCTACCTAAAAAGCGCTATATTATGCAGTACATATATTGTTTGGAGAGGAAAGGAAGAAAAAGTGAAACAATTTATATATGATAACCAAGAAAGAGATGTAACAAGTTACAGGGAGAGGATTTAATTTGCCGGAAGCGAAATATGTAAGCTATAAACTGGACCTTATTACGGTAGAAGTTCCGCCACAGTTCTCCCCCTCTTCACCGATTAAACATTGTGGAACTTTGTAAATGGAAACATGTAAATCCTCTCTGACCGCGAAAGAAATTGGCAAAAAAGGCCAAGGGGGGTGCGATATAAAACCGTATTCCTGTCTCATGAAATTCCCCCCGTAGACGGAGGATAGCGCCCAAGCACACAGGGAGTAACATAAGCTGAGAGGAGAGGAGAGAGGCGGAGGATATTTCCAAGAGGTATCGCCTCATATGGCTTAGATAGTACTGTGGGTTACCGCTTTGTGAGGATGTAGTATCGCTACCACCCATCCATGGAACTACTCAGTAGCCGTGGAGAGTGGGGTTGGGTCGTCATTATCTTGCTGGTTGGGATTGATCACTTCCCATTCAATTAGCATTTTCACCGCTTCCTCATCCCATGATTCCCATTCCGACAGCCCATAGAATTGGTGAGCAACTTAAAACATCTCCGTTTATTTCATAACACTTCATCTCTATTAAGTCAGCTAGAATCTCAACAATTCCGAAAGGCGATATGAAATGTAGTCTACTAAAGGGAGAGAGGGTAAAAGCGCCCGACAGCGAGATGTTTTGTTTGGTCTAAAAGTAGTTTGGTCGACGCCGCGTCATAATCCTCTTTTAATAGCTCTAGCGCAAGTGATGTCTCACTGCGCGAGAGCCCCTGTTCTACATGCACTCCGCGGTATACTGAATAATATTCAAGAAAGATTGCGTTCTTAGTATTAGGATAAGGGAGAGCCAAAAGGGCTTTCACTTGTAGAGAGTTCAGATAGGTCAAGCAAATTTCCGCCATTGCCGAGTGAGGGCTGCTGAATATATCAGGATGAGGGGAAATAAACTCCTGGAGAGTAAAGTGGATCATTCGCACAGTTGATGCCTCTTGATCCATAGTAATTAACCCTTGACGGCAACTGAAGAATGTTGACGGTGAAGGGACGCTGTCAAGGTCGAAATCCGTGGAACCTAGCTCAACTGCTGCGGAGTGGCTAAGCTCATGCGCTCACAGTGGCCATTCCACATGATTGATCCACATCAAGACTGTCATCTCAAGTCTCGATTTATCCCCATCCTTCGCGCTTATCCGCTTGCTAATTGCACTATAATCATCTCTGAGCTCCAATACACAAGCCATTTTTCTCAACTTTTCTCTTCTTTGGAGAGTGCTGATTCGGGTAATTGGCATCAATACTTAAAGAAACTTGTAGAAACCTAGATGTATATCAATTAGCCAATTATGTATGGTGGGGTTCCCAGCAGCATTGCCCCTGCATACATTTTCTACATATTTACCGGAATGTTTCTCAAGATATCTGCCTCTAGACTCCCGCCCGTCCATCTCATCCGGCTTTTCACCCTCGCCCAGTCTAAGACGAAGGTATTCGGCGATATTATACTTGCTGCGACCTAGACATACACCTCTCACCAGTGCGGCAAGATGATTTTCGATCTCCTCCCGGATGCGATATCTTCCAGTGATGAATATCCGCATGCCCGGTGATTTTTCCAGGATTTTTTGGAACGAATTAAGGAGCTTGCTACGATGCCGCTGTACGGTTTGCGTCTCTACAGGTGGAGCCGTTGAGAGCTTTGGACCCCCTCCTGTTCATGGGCGCTCATCCGGAGACGGGAGACTTTTTCTAGTTTTCCTGCTCGTACCCCCACTCTTCTACGATGCAATATACGGCTGACGTGACCCACCAGTACTTGATACTCCAGCGACAAACCCCGACGGAGGTGACTACTACACTGTACAGCTAGTCATCTCCTGGCGCCTAGACGATCCTGTAAAGGACGAGGTATCCCCGGACAACACAGAACGTCTGGAGAACATGAAACGCCACGCAAGTAGCTTCGCTGAACCCCTCCGGTCTGCTATTCTCGATATCCCATCGGACACGGAGGTGGTGGAGATTAAAGTGGGTGACTGTCCTTGCTTCGGCTCAGACAATTTCGAGGGGGCTGCTTTGCAAGCACATAGATATGTACACTCCGACTTCACGTACGACTTATGCGCCTCGAATCGTCGGTTTCCTATGGGGTTTGAAAGTGATTTGAGGGACGCGGCATTTGGGACTCTGTGATTTTTGTGTTTGCGATTTTGGGTGTAGTGAGGTGCTAACTAGCTTATTCCACCTGCGGGGAAGCACCGTATACCGTTATAGCTTCCCGGCATGTACAGTCATAGAAATCGCAATAGCTCACCAACTACGAATCATGAACCAACTAGTCTTTGAACCCCATTCTACTTGAGCTGGAAAGCTAGAAGTGCAATCTCTAGACAACTCACAGTGATTAATCAAGCATCGAACGTTGATGCCAAGACAATAGCAACTCACAAGATCTCACTCGGACTCGGTGTCATTCCTCAGTTCATCACATTGTTTCCTTCTCATCTCAATTGCTTCCTTCAGCTCCTATATTTTATCAAGATAGGTAGGTATTAGGAAAAATAGGAGTTCTATTTTGTCGTTTGATTCGTTCCTCCGATGTGGTTTTTTTGTTGAGGGTCTTTACTAATTTTATGGTTGGGGGGCAGGTGTTGAGAGATCGGGGATTTGTTACACTGCGGGTTCACTGGGCACGTACTGGGAAGAATGGAAACCAAGCGGGCCGAGCACATTTACTTCGGGGACGGATATTGTGTTATCTGTCCTATGATGCTCTAATCGGGGGAGAACGAGAATTGTTACTGACCGTCGCCGTACTTAATCCCGGTGCACAGACATAGGTTCTCTATAGAGCACAGGACGATTGCCGTGATCCCGTCTGCATGCGATACTTTGCTCCTTATCCGAGTTCTTTCTTCTCTTCCCCGGCGGTGTAGACTGGGAATCATCTGGCAATATGTTTCCGGTAGTCGATAACGAGGAAAGAAGTAAAATGGGGGCCCAAAGAGGATTGAGAATGCTTAGAGGGGAGTAGCAGCAGCAGCAGTGTATTAACGCGCGGAAGTTTCTATGGCCTATGGCCCTGATTGTTTTTTTTATCTACTGGTAAGTTAGACTTTCTGAGTCGTTTTTGTCTTGTTTCTCTTCCGGGTGTTAGTAGAACTGGAGGGGTAGTGAACATGAGCGTCGGTGAAGTGTGGGAAGTATTCCCCCCGCTCACTATAGTGGTCGGTGGTGTGGGGTGTTGGCTAGGTATTGGGTTGGAGCTCCACGTACTGGTCCTACTAAGAAATGTATGGGTTCTGTTAAACTTTGACAATCTGTTGATCGGGGTTGGATGTTGGTCTGAGATTTGGCTAAGAGCCTGGTTTTCTCTGGTTGGAGTCCCGGGCATGGATAGAAGTAGTTCACGGCTGTGGCTGGGTTCCGGGAAGCTGGTGAGCCTCGATCTCTCTAGTCCGAACGGCTCCCGAAAAGTTCTCATTTCGGTATGACACCGGACACAGAAGCCTGGGGGGGGGGGGGTAAACTGAGATCCGAAACCCTAGTATGCCAAATAGTTCATGGGTCGGGCTGCGTTCCCCAATGGTAGTCATAAGTGCAATGATTTTGAACAAAAATGTAATTCTATTTAAATTCAATTTGAGAGTCAGACTCACTATTTCATGCTAGACTAATTGATTTCACCAGTTTTAGAATTGCTACTTCCGTTTTTAGGCCTAGCGTAACATGTTCCCAAGGGACGGAACGTATTCTGTTTTGAAATTAGGTTGTTTGGCCTTTCTTGATTTTGGTTCTTGTTCATGGCCAAGTTTGAGTTTCTTAGGTCACTTGTTTGTAGTGCTGCTTGGTTCCTCGTTTTCAGGCTATTTCTTATAAGATATTTGTTAAAGTAGGCAGGTTATGTTTGGCACAGTGGTAGACGATAGAAAGAGAATTCACACGGAACTTAGACACCTCGCTCAGCTCTGCAAATTCGCTCTTCACTCTAACTAAAAACTCATGACAGAAACAAGTGTATAAGTAAAACATAAGTAGCACTTCATGATCATTCCCTCGATCACCACACCTATCTCTCTATCCCCGCCATGCCTTTATTCCTCCGTACACTCCCGTGATAAACAAAGGAAAGACATGGCTATCTAATATCTTTCAAATCATTAACCATTCTATCTCAATCTTCCAAATCATCCGCAATCATCTATTTAATCTTTCAGACTCTCCCGCATCTTCCAAAGTCAACCACATGCTTCCAACAATATTATGATACATGGAAACCACTATTGGGAATATGGATTACGATTATTTTACCTTCTTGTTTCTGAGTGTTATCTTCTCTACAAATCACTTCCTTAGCCACTCTATTTTAACTCCCTCCGCCTTTCGGATTGTTGTAAAGGAAGGAGAGGAGAAAGAAGAAAAAAATCCCCTATTTCAACTTCTGTCACCTCTTATTAGCTCAACCTGCATACGCATGTTATACGAAACCTTTGCCAAACTCGGTCTTTTCTAAAAGTCTTTCGACATTCTTAGTTTCAGGAATTTATGCTCGCCCCTTGGGCCTCAGCTCAGAATAAAGTCCCGTTTTATTCTGTCACGCAATGCAACCGACAACAACCCTAAAGTGAATGCAAGGTAGAAAGGAAACGCGGGGATGAAACAAATTGATTGCGCTGATGGTGCAAGGTCTCGTATCATAGAAAAAGAGCAGCACTTCTGAGGGAGGGCTTGAAATGTAGGCTGTGGGGAGAGGGTATATATACTTTAGATATCCTACCTATGGTGTGGAGCCCGGGGTAGAAAGTGTTTTTATATAAAAATGTTAATCAAAAGAAGTCTCCGCACACGGCCAAGTGGTTCACCAGCAAAACTCCTTAGAAACCGGTGAGATCCCGAAGTGTATATTTGATGGCTAAATGCATGCCCCTTGACAAATACCGGCACCGTATAACATTGATCCCATCCAACCGTCTCCCAAGTGTTATATAAAACCTACTGCGCTGTTTTACCCGACCCGACTTCTACCCCCCAGTGTAACCCACCCTCCCCTCACCAGCCACATCCAATTCCTATCCTCTCCCATATCCACTATTAGACAGCAATTTTTAGGATGTTTGTACCGCGGGGCGAAGTACCTCTTACGTTCCTTCATCTTCCTACGTTCCTTCATCTTCCTATGTTTCTTCATCTTCAGAATTCTTGACCTATTCAGCTTCCAAAAAGCGGTCAAAATATGGGCAGCGTTGAGCTTCCGTGTGTCTTGGATCCGGCTCGGTTTCCACTGCGGTCTTTCCTCCTCCCCTACAGGGTTACTCGCCACAACTGAGATACCATTTCCATTCAATGGAATCCCGGCAAACGAGTCGACCCGTCCTTGGTGGCCCCATACAAGGTGGATTGAATCCCGCCCTCTATACTCCTGGAAGAGTTTTGTTAAACGTCCTATGAGTTCGTCCTCCCGTAGTCTTAGGATACCTCGAGCATCTAACCTGGCACAACGGAAAACCTAGGCAGAAAATGAGCACACCGCAACTCCCAAGCTTCCCCTAAGGGGAAAAGCAAACCTCTTGTGACTTCCGCCATAATTCTGCATATTCCGCCGGTCGGGGAAAAAAGGTACCTAAGTTGATGAGACACACAACAATTAAGATGACGCTTCGCCGAGCTAAGGCGAATTCTTTGGTAGG
>Ga0307513_10001456_pt1 | contig 34004 bp, 38 predicted proteins | sample 15_EM_MG_FD_202174 | JGI IMG/M metagenome (GOLD analysis project Ga0307513, IMG submission 202174) | Populus trichocarpa ectomycorrhiza microbial communities from riparian zone in the Pacific Northwest, United States - 15_EM | ecosystem: Host-associated > Plants > Roots > Unclassified | place... | reverse complement strand
TGCCCATGAATTCTCTTTATTTCAGCCTCCACTACCCATTCTTTGAGCACGTTTTGCCAGCTAAAAGGATGGGTTTCAGTACACAACGTTATCGAAAAGAGGAAATCCTTACTGCGGCGGCAAGGTCCACTTGACCGGGCGCAGTTGCGGGTTTTGACACTGGTCCTCGCCCAGTGGGTGCTGTAGGAGTTGGTCTAGGAGCAGCCGGAATCGGAGGCTTTGCTCCAACCTTCGGGGCACCAGGTTTGGCACCCACAGCAGGTGGTTTGGGTTTCGAAGCGATGGGCGGAGGAGGCTTGGAAGCCAATGCACTTGATGGTCGCGAACTGGCTGGGGAATTATCGGAGTTTGACGTAGCCTTCATCTTCCATGGCGCTGCTGTTCCATTTCCAGCCGCCATACCAGGAAACACGGATACTGGTTTGGCAGAAGAGTCAGCAGTTATCGATACCGGCGCGACCTTAGGAGCTGGAGCTTTTCTTGGAGGAGGTGGAGGTGCTGGAGGTGCGGTTGCTTGAGGTGGCACAAGTTCGAGATAGTTGTTTGGAGCCCATCCTTCAACGCCGTTCTTCTTTACCAGCCACCACCCGTTGTCGTCCTTCTCTACCAGCTCAACGACATCATCTTTCTTAAGCGACATCTCTCCTTCCTGTCCTTCAAATGCAAATTTGGCCTTATAAAGCGGGACTTCAGGTTGTCTCGGCGGTGGCGGAGGGGGCGGAGGAGCCACAACGCGGGGAGGAGCTGGAGGCGGTCGCGATTTTGCAGCAGATGATGACACAGGGGTTGAATTATGAACAAAGGTGTGAGATGGTGTGGGTTTGGATGTCGCTTGACCTGGAAGAGGCTGCGCGGCAGGTCTGGGCCGTGAACTTGACTGGGGTTTCTTCTGCAAAAAGGAAAGGTCGGTAACGTTGACTTGTATAATACCAATAACGTACACCAGGTCCACCAGCCCTCAATAATTTACCCTGTGTGATTGGTCTCACAACACCAGGTTTCCTCTTTGCAGGAGGCCGCGAAACGCTGTGGGGTGGTTCTCCAGAAGGGACGCTGACAGTATGGCTCTTGTAGACGTCATTCCGGGGCACCGTTTCATCCTTGATGAACTTGATTTGTGCTCGCTTGTCTTTCTTCTTGCTGTAATCCACACTATGGCCGGGTGAGCGACTGAGACGCCATTCATTCTGCGTCAACTTACGTTGGACCAATCAAAACATTGGCGTTGGAATTTGTGGCTTTCACGAGATGTGTGACCAACTCTGTCTTGAAGACGCAACTGATGATAGGATCGCCCTCTTCTGAGCTATTGACATTAATTATCTGTCATCTGGTCAAATTGCGAAGCGCGCGGAGAGGAAACTTGCTTACCATCCAGTCATCCCGTAAATTTGACATTGCTAAACTTTTAATGGTGACAAGGGGGATTTTCCTTTCTAGATGCATTTGGAGTTGTTCGTCGGTAAGCAAGATATGAATTGCTTTAGCGGTCTGATGATTGATCAGCCAGGGAAAAGGGCGGAAAAACAAAACCTACCACAACGATGAAGCGAGGACTGGGTTTACTTGAACGACCAAATTTGGAAACCAATACTTGGATGCGACTGCTGAAAATTACAGTGTCACCTAAAAATAAATCAATATGATACACAGTGGTTTATGCAAACAACTCACGACCGATACCAGCCGCCTGAGCCAGCTCCTCTCCTAAGGCGCTTTTACCGTTAATATCGAGGTAATCGCCCATAAACCGCCTGTAACTGATGAGACTGAATCTCCTCCTTTCTTTCCTGCTTGCCAGTATTTGATGTCCATAGTCGCGGATCTGGGCATAAACAATGCCTTCTTTGTTGTTCTTCCAGAACCTTTGGATACGGCGGGCACATTCGTGTCTATATCGCATGTAATTTCGCCAGGCACGCTGGATGCGGCCAGCCATATTATGCCAGTACCGATCTCGCATAGTCTCCAGTGCAAACAGCTAGAATAGGCGTCATTAAATCGCGAAACAAAGAAACCATGATGTGATAGAAAAGTGGCTTACAGTCTCCGGATTCTTTATGAATGCCTTCGTCGTACCCATCTGCCACTCCTCCTTCGCAATGCCGGTGTCCTTGAGAATTTGCTGACACCCTGATTTAGAGTCTCCAGACCAGGTGTACTCTCCTGCATATGAGGTGTTAGGTGATAATAGATAGAAACGTTCCACCATCTTTTCGAAAGTGTTCCTGTATGCGAAACCAGCACGGCGAACGCGGATATTCTCTTGCAAACCGAGGTATTTGATTTGATGAAGAATAGCTTTGGTATCATACTCTGACGCGCTCCGGTTTTGATTGGGCTTGATGGTACGGATGTAGGATGGCTGAGCTTTCATCAAGTTGTCGACCAATGCGCCGGCAGATTGCTAGGAAGATGATTATGGCCGATCACAAAGAAAGAACAAAACCAAATGCCACACCTTAATCCTGTCACCAGCGGTTGGTGGCCGCTTCTTACTGTTGGGGTCAACGCGATCTGGGAAAAGAGTCTGCAAGAAGGAACTTGCACTGCTTGCCACAAGGTCTAGTAAATCTTTAATCAACGAATCCTTGTTCTTGTCAGTCATCCCAGCGACATTATACATGACATCTCCAGCATAATGGCGAACCAGGAACTGAGAGCCACGGGGTTCGAAGTGAGGGTTGGAGGCAAGGCCAGAGGTGCGTTGCATGAAACTGTTGTCAGCAGCTGCGGGATCAGCATGGGCAGTTGCACAGGCGTCGTTGAGGGCGGCAAATATGCCGGGTGGCCGGCGTTCTTCGATAAGATCACAGACGATCTTGTTATTGAAGTATTTGATAGGGGTCCATTTAATTTGTTCGCGTACGTATTCCTCCTGTTCGGTCTTCAAAGTGAGCTCAATGAAAATTTGCTGCAGTTTTTCGTTGACGTAGTTGATGCAAAGTTGTTCAAATGAGTTGTCCTGGAGATTGCGATTGAGTGATATGTTTCATTTACACAAAACCCACCAACCGACCTCAAAGATTTCGAAGCCAAAAATATCCTATAAATATGTGAATGACATGCGCGCAACCATACTTGAATAGTCTCACCAGGATGCCGATAATTTGAGAATGGGAGGATCGAGTTTTCATCGATACATTGACTCTCGACACGATCCACTCGAATAAATTGTTGTAGATAGCCTTGGAAAGGGCGTCGCGTCCAGATGTAGCTTGAGCAGGATTCAACGGGACATCGTATATTGACCCCCTTCGCCCGCCCCTCGTCGTTTCCACAACCCTCTGCGTAAGAACTTTCTGAACCTGAGCGCCATCAACCTCCATGAGGTAGGCAACGAAGTCGGTAACTCCCGTATCGGCAATGGAAGAGTTTCCATCGTCCATTTCTTCAAATTGCACATTTCCCAGCCATAGGATGATTGCGAGCATCTTGAAAATGTCGAATTGTTCCTCGGCGCTCAGGCCGATTACTTCCATTGCTTTCTGCAAGTGCTGTTGTGAGTCCGTTCCAAATGCAAGAGAGGTGATGCTCACAATCGTATCATGGAAATCTTTGGTATCATCGATATCGGAAACCGAGAGACAATTACTCATACTTGTGTAGGCGTATGCTTCGGGCCCCTGCAGTCCGAATGCCTCTGTGGTGGGTAAGTAACGGTGGAAGGGGTATGGGTTTATATCGTACCTCGATGCTCATCAGAGGCTGCTTTCGTGAACTGATAAAAAATGTGGAAGTTGCGCTCATTCTCGACTTGTCCCACAACCCGCCCCTTTTCCAATAGGTAGTTGGTGATCTGGGCTCCAACGGGTTCCCCACGCTCGTTAAACATGATTTCGAGGTATTTCCCCTGCAAAAATGTGAACTTGACTTCTGCTTGGCAACGTTACAACTTACATGACGACTGGAGTTGTTATTACGTAGAGTTTTTGCACATCCAAAACTCTCTAGCAGAGGATTGGTTGCCAGAACCATGTCCTTGATCTCCTGAATGCTGCTATCTTGGCCACCAGATACTTCTGCAATATACTGCATGATTCTTTTGGCAGCCTCTGTCTTTCCCGCTCCTGATTCCCCAGTGATGATTACGCATTGGTTTTCGTGATAAGCATTCATGTTATAATATGCGCTTTCTGCGATGGCGAAGACATGCGGGGGAACTTCTAGCCTGTTTTTTCCATGGTATCTTTTCAAAATTTCGTCGGTATATATACCAAGATCTGCAAGGTGTTTCCAAAATCAAGACAGATGGGTAGATATGCTTGATCTGGCGTACCTCTGAAGGGGTTGACTGAGATTAAGACTGCTCCAATATACGTATAAATCTCCGCATTGGTCCACCGTTTTTGAAGGTTATCGTTGATGCTCTCGTTACTGATCGTGGTCAACAAGGTCATATCGGCCACCCCGACTTGCTTCTTCTTGAAGCCTTCTTTCCAATCGGCCTGTTTGAATGTGAGCTATTCTGCCTTCGTTCGGACAAAGAGTCGCCCATACCTTTGCAACCTTTCCCTGCCCGCCCGCCTTCTTCGCAGCGGGGGTTACCTTCTTTCCCGCCTTTTTGGAGGGTGCCTACGGTAATGGATTGAACTGCCGTATCTTCTGAATGAATATTGATGCACTGTACCATCGTGAGATCTGCTGGGTTCGGTTAACGATGAAGTATCGGACGCGTCCACAAGCCTAGAGAAATGTATAAGGAAAGACGACCGGTCAAGAAAATTAGTGGGGGTATGTATGAAGTTAAAAGCTTCAAGCATTAAAGTCATCGGTTATCAGGGTTCGGGTTCTTCCGCGCAGCACAGCCCCAGTTTTCACCCCAGGTCAGTCTTCCATCAGTGAATGCATTACTATGTTATATTTGTCAATACTCTGACTATTTCCGCAGCCTGCTGAACGATTGCTTTGTCTTTAACCAAACCCTGACCCTTGACAAGCTGGATAAGCGCCATCAGCAAGCCTGACTCTGCCGCCTCTTTCGATATCCTTTCTCGAACCTGGGCATCGGTGATACTCTGTAAAACGTTATGAACGCAGACAATTCCACGATGGACAAAACCAGGATCAGATTCTAGGGACCCCTCGTCCTCTGCCTCTTGCTTTGGAAGAGTAGATGGATCAATGAGCTGGGTCATTACTGAAAGGAAACGGTGTTTGTCAAACTGCAGAGCTATAAGTGCCGCGCATGCCGTGGGGGCGGATGTTATGATGGCCAGGGCACCAGACGATGCCAACCTCGTCGGTAAATCTTCCACGTCGGATAGGGCCAGTAGAATATGGATCTTAGATGCCGAGCTCGAAGAATCGCTTGAATAACGTTCGAAAACCACGTCCGCGCCGGAAATAAGATTACATATGAGCTCCACTGATGCCCTACGAACGAGGGTATGTTCTTCAAGAAGTAAAAGTTCCACTTTGTCCATCAGACCCTCGGCATTCGCGATTCTTGAGGCTACTTCAGAACTCTGAGAAGCGAGGTTGGTCAGGGCCATGATTGCCTCGAATCTTTGCAAAAGGTTTGATGCCGGGTGTTGCAGAAGAATCGAGAATGGACGAATTGCATCGTACATCGCACCAATATTTGGTCCAAATACTTGTACGGGAGAAGACGTGATGGCCAGCTTTGCCAAAGCCTGGACCACTTCGAGGTCTGCGGCAGCAAGGGGGAATTGCTTGGGGAATTGCTTGGGTTTGCCGTTCGTGGGTTGTGTTGAAAGGACCTTGTTGATGATCGACTGCAAAACCTTTGTGCCTCCAGACTGTAGAACCTTTCCCCGGTTTTCTCTCTCTTCTACGATACACAACAACGATTTCCCGACGTTTAGTCTGACACCTGGCGAATCGGTTGCTCCCAGGGCTGCTGGAAAAACAGGGAGCACCCCAGATGCGACAAGCGAACGAATGCGCGCTTTCACATGGTCATCGTCATCTAACGCAGAGTTCCCATCTTCAGCTTCGGGTATTCCTTTGTTGACCTTAGTCATACGCTTCAACTTTTCCATTTGCTTCTGCTCCTCTGTGAGACGTGGGCGGAAGCTCGTGAGATTGGAGATAATCAAGACAACACCAAAGGCCAAAGTAGGATTCAAATCAGAGGCTTTGGTATCATATTTTTGAACAGGGACGAGGGCGAACAGTCGCTGGAGGAAATTCGGGTTTTTAGAGAGGGATTCTTTGATTCTCGGATCGGCGCTGAGGTATGCGAGTCCTTCCACCGCATCGAAGGAACTAGTGGTTTGCCCTGACAAAATTATGTTCACCATCCTATCCGCCAATTCATCGGTTAGGCCGCTTTGAACTTCAGGTGTCCCATGCTCCGGATTGTCGGATGCAGCACCTTTGGATAATTTGATAAGCGCCACGGAGGCTGCGCCTTGCAGCGTTAGGTCTGAGAACTGTCGAGAATTGAACTCGAGCCACCGAACAATTTGCGGTGTCACTATTGCCCTGCAAATTTTGTGTCCACATGCCTGGCCAAGGAGGTGTGCAATCTCTTGACAGAGGAGGGGCGAAGGCGAAAGATCGGCGGTGTCCATCAGGTTTTCGACGACCCCATCTTGAGAAAAAATAGTGGAAGCCGCATGTGAATCGACCTGAAAGAGCGCTGTGAGGAATGAGATTCCCTTCAAGAGGGCTATCTCGTTGGTTTCTCCCAAGAGTTGCAAAACCGTTGGCTCGAAGGTGTTCACAATAAGTTTGGTCGCGTCATCCGCTGTCCTCCCTTTCTTATCCCGTACTGCTTGACAAAATGCAGAAAGGACAACATAGGCCTTGGATCGAACGGTGGCTGCGTCCGTCGTGCTAGAAACAAATGCAGCAGTCACACACGCGATTTCATCAGGGAGAAGGTTGTGGGTGGATGATACTTGGGTCTTCTTGAGGATCCGGTTCAATTCGTCATCGACATTTCCGCCTATCATGATTCAAGCGATAGCTGACAGCGTAAGCGACCGAGGAGGGCAACTGGTTTGGTGAGAGTCTGAACGTTCCTTGAGGACATACATATTGGATTTGGAAAATGATCGAAAGTGATGTTATTTACGTCCCGGTAGTTCCTCAATCCATACATACAACCTTCACTATGAGTACCTTTAAAATGTCGAAAGTCGAACAGAAATCCAGGGATTCTGGCATACAATCGGGAGACCTTGTCCTTCTGAGACTACCGAAGGGTGATATTAAGAGTGTGAAGGTGGATCAAAATACGTGCGTCTTTTCAACTCTCTACTTCAGATAGCTAAATTCGAGCTTAGGACTGTTACCATTGGGAAATTTGGGTCATTTCATGGAAATGAACTGATCGGCCAACCATACGGGTTGACATATGAGATCGCGGAGAAAAAGCTCAAATATCTACCCCCACAGACACTGGAAGAAATTGGTACGAGAGACCCAAGATCGCCTCGGCCGTTCTGATTGTTCTGTGGCAGAGGACACAGACGCTACAAACGAACTCATAAACGATGGAGAGTTCGTGCAACCCTTGACAGTGGACGAGATTCAAACGCTGAAACGCTCTGGTGTGCATGCATCCGTAAGTAATCCGTTTCCCATAAATTTTCACTTCAAGACGTGATAATCAGAATATTATGGCACATAGGATATAATCAAGAAACAGATTGAGCAGCACGCAAACTATTCATTAAAGACGGAATACAGCAAAGACAAGTACAAAAAACGCAAAGAAGCGAAGTGAGTGGTAAACGTAGAGGTTGTACACTCCACTGAGCCAGGGCAGGTACTCAAAAGTATTCACCACCATTGAGCCCACACTATACAACGTCTGTGAATACTGGTTCCTGAAGGATCAAAACCGTCTTCGCGACCTACGAGTGGATTCGCTGTCGCAAATGCTGAACTTGGGCAACATCCGCCAAGGAGGGAAATATTTAGCGGTAGATGACGCTTCTGGAATGCTAATCGCTGGAATTCTCGAGCGCATGGGAGGTTTAACGTTTACACATGCTCTGGGGACACGAATCTCACATTTATTCAGGTCAAGGAAGGCTCCTGACAATATGTCACACCGACTCCCCGCCGGCTTATCCTGTTCTTGGGCAGATGAATTTTCCTTCATCCATCACAAATGTTCTTCTATCACTTAACTGGGCGACTGCAGAAGAAGACTATACTTCTGGTATGTTTTCGCCTTCTCCGGAATATCGGCATCTCATCTGTTGCAGTGCTCCCGCCATCGGACCTACCACAGGATCAAGTTAAATCAGACCGCCAGAAGCACCGTCTGAACAAGAGGAAAGCCATCTCAGACCTGCTTTCGAACACCCGCGAAGAGCTTTTTGCAGGAGAATTTGAAGGGTAAGCTACTTTTAATCCAGCAAATCAAATTTCTTACAAAAGACTGCCGCAGTCTATTAATTTCAAGTGAATATGACCCTTTATCTATCATTGAACGACTATCCCCATATCTTGCGGGCTCGGCCTCTGTCGTTGTTCACAGTCCTTTTTCCCAAGTGAGTAATTTCGCAGGGGGTTAAGGCAACTTGGGTGAACCAAAAGAGCACCAGATTATCGTCGATTTGCAAGCAAAACTACGCAACATTCCTTATTTTCTTTGTCCGACCGTCACAGAAACATGGCTAAGACGGTATCAGGTTTGTATTCCACCTTTGTAATTTCCCCCTCCCCTGATGAATTCGTCAGGTCCTTCCTGGTCGGACACATCCAACGATGGCCATGTCAGGTTCTGGAGGGTTCCTTGTACATGCAACTAAAATGTCAGTTGGTTTCTGTGCCCTCCCATTCACCTTAGCTTAACCACTTCCAGTTATGACGACCCGACAGCAGAAGCTGCCCTGATGCAGCGAAGACAGAAGAATAAGAGGCCCAAACCGGAAACTGAAGCAACCACAAATGGCTTCTCAACAGCATTAAAGCCTTCAAGCGAGGAATCCAAAGCGAAATTAGAGGATGTCGAGATGATAAGCGACAACACAAGCTAGTATTATTTCCCGCGACATTATACACATCAATACAAACTACACATTCTAAGTCGTGGAAGGGCATAACATTCTGATTCATAAAAAGTTCGTCTGGCGAATTACTGCACAGAAGGTATATTTCAAGGATTTCCAGTCGCCTCAGGGAAAAGCGCGGAAAACACCTGTTCGTGATTAGAAACGAGGGGTCAGTAATTTGTCGATCTAAAGAATTTCCACATTGACCTCATCGATGATGGTATATGCGATGTGTTGATTCAGTCGCCGGTTTTGCAGCACGGCGAAGATCCTGCGAGCACCCCGTCGGGCATTAGACCGCCCAATCATATTGGCGGCAAGATCTATGGTGAATCAAGAAAGGACTTCATAAGATGGCATTTAAGAACATACCAGGTACAAGAGACGAAAGTTTCCTGTTAGCCTCGTCTCGTGTCCGTATCTTCTCCTCTGCTGTACGTGGTATACCTTGTGGCTTCAGTTTGCCACCAGGCCAAAGATTATCGCGAAGCAGGTTTATGTACGACATGAGTCTCGGCTCACTGAGCAGGCCTTTAACATTTTCTCGAATTTTACTATTGGCCAAATCAGTAAGATGGTTAATTGAGAGCCGGACAGAAGTGCAACGTACCGTTCAATTGTTCCTCCAAGAACTTGCTGTAAAATAATTACAATGGCCTGACGTCTCAACCAGTTGTTCTTCTTGTTAAGCTCAAACACCGCGAGAATCAAGTCGCAAATCGGAGCCGAGAAGGTCGACGTACTCGTTTCTCCCTCCAATGGTTTCAAATCGCCCGGCAACTTCATCAGTGTTGCTTCAGAGGCGGCCTTTCCAGACGCATTCAATGCCTGGGCGACCAGGTCTTCGTCGTTGATACCCGAACCTACAATTCCTGCAAACTCAGCAGCTTGACGGGTAAGCCGCTGAATCATTACATCCAACATCGATGGTCCAAAGAACATGTCATCGATGCTCTCTGCCACGGATCGGTAGACATTTCGCACAAGGTCCGTCCCAGAGAAAGCTGACGTTGTTTTCGGAAGAGATCTTCCATGGGCAGCAGCGATGAAAGGCGAGTCACGGGAGAGGAAGGTCCGAAGTTCTTCGCTCTCACAAACTACAGGGATGGCAATGACGCACTGGAAATAGGTTCAGCAAAAGACTTGAAAAAATGGAACTAGTTAAGAACTACCTGCAAGTATTTTTCCAAAGCAAGCCTTCTGGTGTCCAAAAAGCTACCTGAGAGCGATGCGACAAGTCGTTTACCAGGGAAGTCGAGGTTTTTTACCAATACATATCGCTCCTTCAGCTTATTGTGCATGATATGGAATTCGTTATATCGCCGTGCGACAACCCAACCGGACGCAAAGCTGCCATCTGTCGCCAACTGTTGTACCTCGACGAGATAACGCACAACCGACTTTCCATCCTCCTCCGCAGCTGTCGAATTCACGATGCTGACTCGGGTGCGATCAGATATTAAACGATTGGCGGATTCCTGTTGTTCGTATTGTTGTTTCTGGAACTGAAGTTCGCGGAGCTCTCTGGTCATAGATTGTTTTGACTTAGTCAACAACCTCAGCTCTTGGTTATCACCCGTCAACTCTGCTTTCTTGATCAAAGTTTCAAGCATGGCATCTTGGGCCTCGAGGTTGACGATATTTTCTCCGAGTCTCGCGATTTCGTATGTTAGCTGGAGATCACCTGGTGCTGCCAACTGATATGAACTGGCCTCGTCCGGGGTGCCTTCGCGTTCAGCATCCTCGGTATCATGATCTTCAGCATCGCGTTCTTGAGGAACGTCACCGAAGACCGGCATCGATCGTTTAGGGTGTTCAGAGATTCGGACAGATTTGAAAAGTGGCTCTGAATTCCTCTCACTGAGAGAGGGTCGTTCAGAGTGTTCTTGTTCCAACGCCATGATGTCTGTCAGAGCAGCATGTATAGCTTCCATCCTTTTCTCCTCCGCTCTTTGCATCTCATCTTCAGGATCGTCGAATAGTGGGGCCCGAGAAGGCTCAGAGGAGCTTTCGTCAACGGGAGACATGAGAACTTCAATGTTCGAAGGGGTGTGTCCAGTCAACGACATCTTCGACTTTGTTGAATTCGAACTAATCGTCCGTTGCATGCCGAATACCGGAATTGGATCGCGCCCAGGTTGTGGTGGAAATGAAGGCTTCGATGAGATGGAGGGGGCAACGAGAGATCTCTCCATTTTGGGAGTGTCTGATGGTGAATCCCTCTCCCTGGAAAAAGGATCCGAAGGAATTTTGTCATTCGCAAAACCAACATCGCTGATAGCCCGAAACCACAGCTCTGATCGTTCGAAGTCGTCAAAGTCTTGTTCCATATTCCGTTCCACCTGCCGCTGCGCTAACAGTACACTGCGGCGAACCTTCCTCTGAGCTGCCATAGACGGTTCAGGATCAAACACAAATTCACGAATAGTGTCGACATGCTTTTTGGATATCGAGGACAATGCAGCTTGTGCTTTTCCGTCCAAAAAGTAGAGATCCTTGATCATGGAAATGTCTTCCTTGATGGTAGTGGATGTGGATGAATCTTGAATAATTTCTTCCTCCTCCCCCGAAGTGTCAGAATCAATGGACTCCAGTGGATTCTTGAAGCTCTCCACAGTCAGCCAGAATTGCACGGGCAGCGAGCGATGCCGACGATCCATAAACTCCATGAAGTATGACAATGAATTTGGATTTCTGAGGATGTCTCTCAACGAAACTGACTTCGGACCACCTTCCTGAATGGTTGATTGTCTCTCCTAGGTTAAAAGAGTTAGAACATGATGAAACGGGAGAGTTGGTAACTTGCAGTAGTGTCAACACCACCAAGAATAAGGATCCTTTCCTCAACCTTGCGTTTGGCAGTATAAAGCCTATCAAGAAAGGCAACCACATCCTCTGTCTTCTCGCCATCGATCCAATCTTCCTTCTCATGATTCGCTTATACAAGGTGAATGCTAATTTTATGGTTATTCGAGAAATTGAACATACCAAGCAATATCCTCGTTCTCCTTATTTCCCCTGCGATGTCATTCTTAAGGCGGCGTGCGTCAAGTAATGAAGAGGTGTGGTTGATGCTGCGCAAGAACGACTCGAACTGTCGTGCATTTGTGCGAATTGTGATTCTTTCCGTATACCCAGCGGCAGGGCTCGAGGGGGCCACTCGACTGACCTGACGAGGCAACTGGGATTCCAAAACATTCCGCACTTTAGAGATGAGCTGTCTAACAGTAAATGATAAGAACTCTGTTGAGTGGGATCCCTTTTGACACTCACTGCTGGTGTATAGCAGCTCCGGCCTAGAAGTTTGATATTAGAAAGTAGACACGACATTAAAAGTGATTCTCTAACCCATTGGTCGATCATTTTGTTCCAAAAGTCGGGGTCTGCCACCATTTCCACGACAGGGAAGAAAACGGAACAAGTAACAATTTCCCTGATAACAATACATAAGGCTTTGCTGTTACGTTCCTTCGGGGGTAGGATAAATGGAAGGGCTTTGTCGACTAATTGTCGAAGGTGCATTTCCTCCGTTTGTCGGGTAAATGTGGTGGAGAGATTCTCGATTGCCGGATGTAGCTTGGTGGCTTTGCTAACATATCGGCTGGCCAAAAGAAGATCGAGTTCTTCTGACTGAGTCAATTTCCGTTCGAGTCCAGCACCTCGAAGGGCGACTTCTGATTGGCGGAACTGTTCGATATGCGCTGTGACTTTGGGTAGTATTCGTTTGACCACGAGTGCAGAGAGGTCAATTTCAGCGGCCCTTTGATTAATTTGCTGCAAAGACGAATGTATGATGGAAGAAACTGCGATTGGGAAGGCAGGTGATTCCGAAATATCAGAGTACCAGCTGGAGACAAAGTCGCGAATAGCCATCGTTACGATATCATTCAGGGCATCGGAGACCTCATGAGAGTCCGGATAAAGAGGTGGGAGTGTCTTAGGAGTGTTCTGGGACCATTGTGAACGGGTAAGGACAGCTTGCCATGCTGCTGGCGTAGAGAAGGCGAAAGGACGGGCTGCAGTATGAAGATAGTTGCGCGTCGGTGTCCGATGAATGTCCAAGTACCATCCTGCATATACATTGAGAAGTAGATAAACGATGGAAAGAATAAAGAGAATTAGAGGAGATACGAGAACAAGAGTAAATGGCGAAGAGATAATCCGGGAGATGGCAGGCAAGACCACCGCCAGGATGCCAACGAGCACGACTGTCCGTGTGCTGAACGGGCTGTGCATGGCAGGCAATACGGTAACCAGTTAAACCATCTGAGGAGTATAAGAGCTTTCAGTAACATGGCGGGTATCATAACTCTACTCACCGTATAGAGATGACTGCGCCAATTTCCAATTTCCAAAAGGGGCATGCATGAAGGAAATCCCGACAACCCGATCACGCGACTTTCTTTCCCTCACCCTCAGCCTTCCTCGCTTCATCTTGGAAACAAAAAATCGACTATACCAGAGGACAAGGATCCTGGGTATATGTCTTCCCCTCCGGTTTCGACAACAGAGGGCTTCATTTGCGGTGGTATTGCTGCATGTATCGCTGTGGGTCCTTCAGGACGTCCTCTTCATCTTCAAAACTAACAAGCTAATTTTGACCTTAGGTAACTGTATCAAATCCTGCAGAGGTTGCAAAAACACGTCTACAACTTCAAGGCGAACTAACGAGGGGAGGCGGGAAGAAAGTCTACAACAATGCCCTTGACGTACTTGCTAAGACTTGGAAGAATGAGGGTCTACGTGGAATTCAACGAGGGCTGCCCCCAGCTGTACGTTCTGGCCATTTTCCTGCCCATAGTATTGCTGACCAGCCTTTCAGTACGCTTACCAAGTATGATTTGGTCATTCACAGCTTACACCCACCTAATACGTACCCCAATTGTTCAGATTTTACTCAATGGATCAAGGCTAGGTTTGTATCGCTACCAGAATTTATCGGGCTGTATGAAACCTGCCCACAGGATTTTACGAACCCTTCAGGAGAGGCATCAATAAATTCATTGGACGTCCAACCGACGAGCAAATACCATTCACTTCCGTTCTAGCAGGAGCGTCCAGCGGTGCAGTAGGAGGTACCCTCTCAGTCCTCGCCTCAAATTCATGTTTAACATAGTCTTTAGCTTCCCTTGGGAATCCCCTATTCCTTATCAAAGCAAGAATGCAGGTTAGAAATCCCATAATTGGAAATAGATAGCATCCTTAACGCAAATATCTTAGGCATATTCACCGGCTCTTCCCGTTGGCGCTCAACATCAGTATAAGAATGCTTTTCATGCTTTATCCACTATCTTCCGCGCTGAAGGTGCCAGAGGCTTAATTCGCGGAATGGATGCTGCTATTTTGCGAACGTCAATGGGTTCTTCAGTGAGTTTTTGTGCACCTTCGATGATCGGTCGTTTTGATTGATTCCAACAGGTTCAATTACCGAGTTACAATTTTACGAAAACCCAACTGGTCAAGCACGACATCCTACCAGCCAATAGCACATGGACATTCTTGGCTAGTAGTAGTGTGTCAGGAGCGTGTGTGGTACGTTTTCATGTTTATGCCCCTCTGCTTGACTAACAGACAAATCCTAGTGTCTAGTGATGCAACCTGCCGATACTGTTAGTCAAACGCATTCTTTACGTCGCATTATCTAAAATTTGATTGAAGGCCCTCACTCGGATGTACAATCAACCTACAGTGGCTGGACCCGACGGGAAAAGCAAAGGGGCGCTATATAAAAATCCCATAGATTGCTTGTGGAAGACCTTCAAAATAGAGGGTGTCCGTGGCTGGTATAAAGGTCTTTCCCTTCCCTTCTAGTTCCCAGTGTTGGTGCCTTACACCCAGTTTTCGGGCACAGGTTCCACTGCTCATTTCATGCGCATCGCGCCTCACACGTAAGCTGCTTTGGCATACCCAATTTTATCTGATATGGATCTCTCTGCTTCAGAATCATTACGCTTACGGCGAATGATATCATCGTCAACTTATACACGGCAGCTAGGGATCGTGGCCTACGAAGCGAACAATAGAGGTTATGTTGATAGACTACAGAAGTATCATATTCCCCCTTAATCTGAAGGTTGTACTTATATGAGATGCCTTCCTGGCTATACCTAATTTGACGGAAGGATGGAATGCCAAAGGTATTTCTGGGTTATGATCCACGCCAAACTGATAAACGCACCTTCAGTTTTTCTCCCCGCTTCAAGAGTCCCATATGAAAAGTGCAACATTAGGGCAGACTACCACCATTGGAAAAGTGTAAGTGTTCAAGCAAAGGAGACAGTAATAATGCCGTAATTAAGCGAGCATGGGCCGTTCAAAGAGGCCTAGTAATAATCTGCGACAGAAGGTAGCGGCTGTCTATTTATCGTTCTACAAATATTGGGGTATCTAAGGTGTGTTGCCGAATTCAACCATTGGCAAAGTTTGCCTGGTATAGACCAGTCACCTGCAATCTCCGCTTTCCACGTCCGCTGGATCTTGTCATGACTTGGGCTTCCAGAAGCGTCTGAGGGTTTGTCTTGAATTCACTGATGACGCACCGCGACTTCGCCAGGGCGATAGGCTTCGACGCGATCAGTGGATTTCTCTTACTATGTAGTGAATTCCTTTGTTGGAGCCTCGGGAAGCTGGACACATTTGCCGAGCGTTATTCCGATTCTGTTCCAACCCTCGACTAGTGTCGTTATTCTGCTGCCAGACAACGTAGCGACATGGTTCGGCGCTAGTACCCTTTTTTTTCGTTCGGACCAGGCTAGTACCAATAATGCTTCGTATAAATTCTGACACCCCCCTGTTCCTCAGTCAGCCTCTCTCTTTGTTAACCTCAAAATCTCAAGACACTCCTTTATCATTCACACCCGTTTTTATGACCATATTTTGCCATCTCATCGCAGCCGTTTGTCACTCCTTCCCTCTATCTATGGCCTCGCGTTGGGTTTTCCATATGGCGCACAAAAGATTCACGGTGTAAATATTGGCGGCTGGCTTGTCCTTGAGGTATATTATCCTAATTTTTGGTTCCACTTTCTGCATATGCTGATGGGTTCGTATGTTTTCCAGCCGTGGATCAAACCTTCATTTAGTGGGCACGCTCATACATGAGTTTATGGCATACTAATCCCAAGAATGTCGAGCGAACCAAAGCTGTTATGAAGAAAATCGCGTCTATGTTCAAAGACGAAGCAGGCGCTGTTCCAACGATCGCACCTTTGAATGAGTAGTATGCCTAGCTTTTGTTATAACAAGTTTGATCAAGAATTCTGACAAGCACTCCGCAGGCCTGCTGGTTTCGACGGCCAGGCTATTCTGGACGTAGCTACTGTGATATACTGTTCATTAGATTCATCTTTCCTTGTCCTACAGTATTGGTACGACAGCTACAATGTCATAAGGTATATTTCACTTCAAGTTGTCGACGTTGTATGAAAATTAATATCATCATTCAGGCAACCCTATGGCACCTCGCAGCAGAGCAATACTGTCGTAATGATTCACGACGCATTCCAGCCGATAAGCTCTTGGAATGGTTTCATGCCATCGCCAAGGTATGATGGTGTTCTTCTCGATACTCACATCTACCAAATGTTTTCAGTAGCCGTGAGTGCTCACCTTTCGACTTGGAAGTTCTTTACGTGACTTGTTTGGATACAGGAGAATCAGAGGAGCTACGAACAACATATCGCAAATGCCTGTGATAATGAATCTGCTCTCACCTCGTCTAGCTTGTTGGCCGTTGTTGGAGAGTGGACCCCCGCAGCTAACGACTGCCAAATACCTTAACGGCTGCGGTGTTGGCTCTCGCTATGATGGAAATTACCCCGGCTCCACTGGCGTTGGTAGTTACACTGGCCTTACTGGAGGTGCTTCGCCATTCAGCAACGAATACAGAGCTTTCCTGCGACAACATTGGGAAGCCCAATTAATCACATACGAAAAAGCTGGTGGTTGGATCCAATGGACGTGGAAGGCTGAGAATGCTGATGAATACAATGCTGGCATCGCCAATGAATGGATCCCGCAAAACCCTACCGATCTTCAACATCGTAATATTTGTGATTATTTGAAAGTAGGACATGTTGATGACTCACTAGCTCTTGGATAGTTCGCCTTCCCTCTACGTGTCGCGCTCCTCCTGTCGTTCTCTCATTTTATAGATGACCTAAATTTAACTTCTTCCAGTTACCTTCCTCTCGAGATGTTTAATCATCCTTTAATGTTAATTTCTTTCTATGATGCTGAGACTCATGACGTGATCGTTGTAGTGGTCGTAGTACGGGTAGCCATATCAGCTGTTTAATTTCTAGGTGAATGCTGGCACGAACAAGTCTTTTTCAGTGAGTATTTTTGACATTCAGTTACTAAGCGCCCTCTGACGACCCTATGGAACTCGCCTGTCAAACTATGATGCTGAGGGACGCCTTCTGAGCCACCAACTTTTGGAAAAGTTTTATAGCCTTAGTGGGATGGCGTCATTCTGAACTTGCACATCTATGCATCAAGCTAAAGTCATCTATGCATCAAGCTAAAGTGAAATTATACAGGAGGAATATATTGTGATCTAACATAAGGTGTATAACACTGAACCCAACCATCACCTATCATGGACGGATGGAAGTCAACAGCAGCAAATCCACCATTGGAAATGATGAGAGTATTGAAAGGTCTAATCAAATGTGCCACATTTGGTACCCACATGAGGTGGTCTCTCCTCAGGGAAGAGACAACCCAGTTTTTTGATGTTCGTGTCCAAAGAGGCTGATTTGGCTTCACTGGCTGTGGTATATGCCATACATATATAGACTTGTCGGTGGAGCCTGACACAATATCCATGCCATTAGGGGAGGATGCGACAGAGGTGACGTGGTGAGTGTGACCAGTGAACATCTGCAGATGGGTGCCCTTTAATGCGTCCCACACCCGTACTGACTGGTCCCGCGAACCAGAAACAATCCAAGTATCATGAGCTGAAAATGAAATAGAAGTGACCCAATCGGTGTGGCCATTGAGCACCTGCAGTTGCACCCCCGTTGATACATCCCATATCCGGACAGAAGTGTCGTGAGATCCAGAAGCAAGGTGTGTACCACAGGTTGAGAACGCAACTGCGCTGACACTAAGGGTATGGCCATTGAGCATCTGCATCTGTACGCCCCTTGACACATCCCAAATTCGCACAGATTTATCATTCGAACCAGACACGATCTGAGTAGCGTCAGGTGAAAAGGCTATGGAGGTTACATAGTCGGTGTGGCCTTTGAGCAACTGCATCTGCATGCCTGTTGATGTATCCCAAATCCGGACTGATTTGTCATGAGAGCCAGAGCCAATCCGTGTACCGTCAATTGAAAACGCTACCGAGCTGACTTTGCAGGTGTGGCGGGAGAACACCTGTAGTTGCACACCTGTTGTTACATCCCATACTCTCACAGACTCATCATCAGAGCCCGAGACGATCCAGGTACCATCAACCGAAATTGCGACGGAGGTAACTGAGCCGGTGTGACCTTCAAACACCTGCATCTGCACGCCTGTGTGTGCATTCCATATGCGCACCGACCGGTCATCGGAGCCGGAGACGATCCGCATACCATCAGCTGAAAAGGTGACAGAAGTAATCTTGCCAGTGTGGCCGTCGACCGTTGGCGGCTGTACGCGCGTGAAGAGAGGGATGCGAGAGAATTGTTTTTTCCAGCTTTGACAGAGACTGTTGGTCTGCGGCCATGTCGCTAACGCTGAGATATATAGATGCGGTGTCGATTCAGCAACTGGGCTTGTTGCAAAATAGGTAGCAAAATGCGCAGCCTCATCAAGGTCACCAGCCAATTTCAAATACCTATTTCCGCACTGAACCAAAGATGTTAATTGATGTAGCACGGTTTATACCATATAATTCATACCTTTATTACCCACTGACGTGCATATTGAAGCATGGCGGTACATTGATCAGAAATTCCAAGTAGATTCATTGCTTCGATCCAGAAAAGGATACGAATTTGAAGAAACTCTGAAATTGAGTCACAAACATAATCTGTATTGGTCAACTCGGCAGTAGCCAAGTGGTGAGTCCAGTAGCGAGACGCATATCTCGCACCAGCACCAATATTTTGGTTGATTTGTTTGGATAGTGCGATGGTGTTGTCACGGTCGAACAGGAAGGATGAGGGTATATTACCCATGTTGAATCGCAAAGAGGATTTCATGATGCGGAAGCAAGATTCGCTGAGAAACTTGTGGTGGGATGGTTCGTTACAAGAAAACGCAAAGTTGTTTTCACGGATGCGGAAGTTTGACCGTGCCTGAGTAAAAATAAAGTCGGCGAAGGAACTGTGGTGCCAATAGATACGATCGCCTCGAGTATAAAGCACGGCATGTAGATCACGCAAAACAGCCCTCACAGCTTTATCCTCACCACCAAGAACAAGATGGCGGTGAACAAGCAAGGCGACGGTGGAGGCAGATGTACGTTCAGCTGTACACAGGCATGTATAAAGGATACAGAGTCGGGAAGCCAAGGCCATTTCATCGAGATCGGAGAAGGCATCCAGCATAATCTGGCGGTATAAGTTGTCGATCAACAAAAAAGCATCGCTTCCAGAAGGTGGTTTGTGTGATTTCGAAAAGAGGTCCTTCAGCATGTCAATCTGCTCTTCCACTGTGACCGAGCCAGCCAGGTACCTCACCGCCGTTGCGGCATAGACGAACAAACCACCCGCCCTCTTCACAAGCTCGTCCAGCTCGGGACGGCCGTCGAGCTCCTTCAGCCTCTCTTTCACGTACAACTCTACATCTGGCTTCGCCTCCTCGATCGGCACTTCTTGGAGACGACAGTTGGCCTCAGACGCGAAGGACTTAAGGAGCTTAACCACTTCAAGATTGGGTCGACTTGTCACGAGAAATTTGAGGCCCCTCAGATCGTATTCATCGATCGCTGCGAGTAGGTCGTGCAGAAACGCTGATCCTCCGTCATCCTTGATCTCATCGAGGGCATCGATGATGATAAGGTATGGTGGCAGTTTCGGACGGCGCATAGGTTCAGAATGCTGCCAGGGTCCAATAAGAAGATCCTTCAGCTGGGTGACGACATCGCGATTGACTGCATCGAACTTGTCGGCAACATGCAAGACATCTGCATATGGCTTACATTTACGAGCAAGCTGGTAAGCAATGGTGGGAATGATTTGGGTCCGTCCTTGTGTTTCTTCGAATTGTCGCGAGCAGAGAAAGTTGCCACCCAAAATGGCATGTTGGTCAGCGCTGCCACCCTTCTCGAACCGCCTGGCTATGGTATATGCTATGGTAGTTTTACCAGAGCCGGCCTGGCCGGTCAGCCAGAAGACACGGGGGCTGTCCGATGAGGACTCGTTAGCCCATTTGGTAATGTCGTTCAATATTTGGACGCGTGTTCCGGATGAGCATTCTTCACGCTTTAATTGTTCATTTTTGTGGTCAGCCTTCTTGGAGGGATGAAGGCTCTTCAGGGACGCTTTCTGTTCAATCGGTCAGTGCAGGGTACAAGCCAGGAAGCCTATATGCTTACTTTGTCGTCGTCGGATATTCGACTTGCCATATCCTGGATGGTGGTCGCCATTTCGGCCTGCGCGGACCAATGAGCAATGCATAACCTTGAATAAATATAAGAACCTGCACCTGGAAGGATGTTGCAGCGTCGTGGATGCTTTGAAAAACTTGTCCGACCGTCTTTCTATATTTTTCATGGTCAAATGGCTTCGTGACCAGCCATTTACGGGAAAGATCCCCTAAGTTCTTTGTTTCTTCCCGAATGATCCTAGGTCGACGGGTTCATTAAAATGTGTCATTTCTCGTCCGGGGAAGCCAACGTACCCTTTCAGTTTCTCCATCGCATTTTTGGCAACCCACGGAACCCCGAAAAATTCCGTTCTCTTAACAGCCAGGAGGCTGTTACTCATTTCCTCAAGACATGGTGCAAGCTCATCCTTGTCGTTTCTGTCCGCCTGTTATAATAGTCAGCATGTGACGGGATACAGAAACGATGACTCACTATCTGTATTATCACCTTTGCAATGGCAAGTGCCACTTTAATCGGATTAGCGGGGTCAACACATGCCGGCGGCTTCACAAGCTGCAAAGCTATGATACTCTGCATATCTGGGGTGGTTGAAGAAGGAGATAAAGATTGTTCGGTAGAATTTGAAGGGGTTGAGTCTGCTAGATCTGTGGTATCCTTGCGGCCTGGAGACAGGTTGAGTTGTCGCAGATAGAAAATGGCGCCAACATACTTGCCTAACGCTATCAGCTCCGCACATTCTTTGTCGTTTCCTGGGTCAGTATCGGGAGCCACAGATGTCGAAGAGACAGATTGAACCCGAGTCGCATTCAGTTGGCTGTAGGGATTGACTGATTTGAGCCAACTTAGAAGTTTACGTTGGCTTCCACCTCTCGTCTCCGATTTATTTACTGCAGCGAACGAGGGTTCACCGACACCAGCCATCGAGATGAGAGCAAGAGTGAAGTTGAATCAGATATGTCTTAGTTTCTAGACACGCAGGAAAGGATAGAATAAATTGAGACATGCGTCAAGGAGATGATAAAATAATTCACGATGGTCGGAAAGTTCGCTAAGGGCCATGACAGAAGAACGGCGAATGTCCGAATCTTGGTGATCGAGGGCATTGACGATGCGTTGCACGGCAGTGTCAAGGTTCTCAACCAATCCCGCTGGAAAAAATCAATCAAGACATGCACTGAGGAAATGACAAAATCACTCACGTTGGCTAGGGATTTTGCAGAGGGCAGTGACTGCGGCATGGCGAATTTCCAGATCCCTGTCCTCGAACACCTCAAGAATCCGTGGAACGGCATCGTTGATTAGCTTGATGAACCCCACGTTCACTGGAAACAAGAAATCAGAAGGTGGGTCGATGAGACAACAAAACCACGCACCTTGCTTAAAGCATTTGCCAGCATCAAGCCTCGGACCGTGGAAGACTTCTTGCGTGCCCGGCACTTCCGACAGGCAAGTTAGAAAGGGACGCCGTTTCCGGGGGTGTGTCAGAAGGGACCAAGGGTGTAATTAGTTGCTGAAGGGTGGATGAACCTGCGGAAAAGTGTATTAGAAAAGATTTGACATACATGAATCAGATGTACTTACCAATGGCCAATGCCTCTTGTTCTACACGGTCAATTTCCGCTAATGTATGTGCATTGTAGTCTGCAAAGGTATCGCAGTTGTCGTATTCGTCGTATTCATCATCAGCGTCGTCAACGTTTACTATCGAAAGGCATCAGTCACCACCAGCCTGACAGTCATGACATAGGAAAAGAAGCACGACGTGTACGTGAATACGCGACTCACATGAAGTTGATGGTGCGTTACAGTCCTTATAACCTTTGCAGGCCTTCGGGCCAGCAGACATGCGCGGCGCGTCCATGAATTAACGGGAGGTGCAACGAAAGGAGAAGGAAATATCTAGGAAAGTCGAATTTTTAGCACTACACCTAAAGAACTGGACTGGAGTCACACTTACTTGTATTTTAAAAGCCTTGAATATAATTTTGAGGGTAAGAATAGAAGAAAAATGTCATAAAGATGACGAAGAGTGGTGGAAGGATGAGGGCAGTGGCAGGTAACCGGCAGGTAACATTTGCTCGATTATCTCCACAACAAGGGCACCTACACAATTTTTGAAAAGACAAACTTGTTGTAAATTTTATTAACTATGATACTGAATTTTTACAGAGGTATCGAGTGAGTATCTACTGAAGGACAGATAAAACAGTTCGAGTCCGGAACATGCCGGGCAGGTAACTGGCAGGTAACAACCCACTCGATTGGGCGGTAAACCAGAAGTATTGCGACTGTCATCTCAGATTCTTCCGGAGCTTTTCTTTCCATGGATGCATAAGTAATAATTTTTAAAATGTATGTCTCTTAAAAATGGCGGATGTCGTCCCCGAGCGCGGTGCGAAAATCAGAATGTTATCTGGCGAGATGAGAGGATAACTGGAGGGAGTTAAATTTAGATCATCTATCAAATGAGAGAATGACAAGAGGAGCGAGACACGTATAGAGGGAAGGCGAACTATCCAAGAGCTAGTGACATAACAAAGTGATAGTCATCAACACGTCCTACTTTTAGTCACAAATATTACGATGTTGAAGATCGGTAGGGTTTTGTGGGATCCATCCATTGGCAAGGCCTGCTTTGTACGACCATTCATCAGCATTCTCGGCCTTCCACGTCCATTGGATCCAACCACCAGCTTTTTCGTATGTGATTACTTGTGCTTCCCAATATCGTCGCAGGAAAGCTTTGTATTCGTCGCTGAATGACGAAGCATCTCCAGTAAGGCCAGTGCAACTACCAACACGAGTGGAGCCGGGGTAACTTCCATCATAGCGAGAGCCAACACCGCGGCCGTTAAGGTATTTGGCACAGTCGCTGGCTGCGGGGGTCCACTCTCCAACAACGGCCAACAAGCTAGACGAGGTGAGAGCAGATTCATTATCACAGGCATTTGCGATATGTTGTTCGTAGCTCCTCTGATTCTCCTGTATTCAAAGTCACACAAAGAACTTCCAAGTTGAAAGGTAAGTACTCACAGCTACTGAAAACATTTGGTAGATGTGGGTATCGAGAAGAACACCATCATACTTTGGCGATGGCATGAAACCATTCCAATAGCTTATCGGCTGGAATGCGTCGTGAATCATTACGACAGTATTGCTCTGCTGCGAGGTGCCATAGGGTTGCCTGAATAATGATGTTAATTTTCGTACAACGTTGACAGCTTGAAGTGAAATACACCTTATGATATCGTAGCTGTCGTACCAATACTGTAGGACAAGGAGAGATGAGTTTATGAACAGTATATCACAGTAGTTACCTACCTGCTTTGTAACGTCCAGAATAGCCTGGCCGTCGAAACCAGCAGGCCTGCGGAGTGCTTGTCAAAACTCTTGATAAAAATTGTTATAATAAAAGCTAGGCATACTCGTTCAAGGGGGCGATCGTTGGAACAGTGCCTGTTTCGTCCTTGAACATAGACACGATTGTCTTGATAACAGCTTTGGTACGCTCGACATTCTTGGGGTCAGTATGCCATAAACTTAAGGAGAAACGTGTATGAGCGTGTTCATTAAATTTCGATTCCAGGAAATACTCACGGTTTTGGCATCTTTTGTCCAGAATTATCAAAGCTAATACAGGTCAAAAGGGCGTCTCCCTGTCAATCAATGTGGACACATACCCATTCTGACTTCCAGGGGCACCTATTGGGCTACCATTAGAACATCTTCGCATATGGCCACAGCGGAACCCAGCTTACCATGAAGATCTACAATTAACTTCAACCCAAATTTCTTCGCCCAAGAAACTGCCTGGAGTAAGTAGGGTAACTGTCCCTGCACGTATGGTTCGCCACCAGAAACGTCAAAAGCCCAGTATCCTATAGGAACACGGACGTGGTTAAGCCTAGAAACAGTATGAGAGCATGCTGATTACGGGGCAGAACCGGACCCACCCAGCGCGAGCGATAGCCTCGAAATCTGCCTCAGTAATCCAGTGGTCCCAATGGTTTTTGAGAGTTGCCAAGGCGTGTGCTTTATCCTGGTATTGCCCAAAAGTGTACTCGTCGATGATCCGTGAGTCACCAGTGTCGTCAAAGAGAGAAGGGGTGATCCATGGCTGGAGGCCAGACACACGAACCCATCAGCATGTGCAGAAAGTGGAAACAAACATTAGAAGGATATACCTCAAGGACAAGCCAACCGCCAATATTTACACCGCGAACCTTTTGTGCACCATATGGAAAACCCAACGCGAGACCATAGATAGAGGGAAGGAGTGACAGACCGCACAAGACGGCTGCAATAAGATGGCAAAAGATTGTCATAAAAACGAGTGTGGGTGATAAAGGAGTGTCTTTGAGAGTCTGAGGTTAACGGAAAGAGAGGCTGACTGAAGAATGGGGGAGTGCCAGAATTTATACGAAGCATTATTACATATTGGCCTGGTCCCGAACGACAAAAAAAGGTACTAGCGCCGAATTATGTCGTTGCGTTGTCCCGTTTGGCAAGTATCAGGATAACGGCACTACATAGTCGAGGGTCGGAGCCGAATAATGTTCGGCAAAAATGTCCATTCACAAGGGAGCCTTGGAGAGGCTCCAACAAAGGAATTCACTATTAGTAAGAGAAATCCACTTTCCATCAGTCGCGTCCGACAGCCCACTATCGCCCCGGCAAAGTCGCGATGCGTAGTCAATGGGAGTCCAAGGTGGAGCACTAGGGATTACCAGCCTTCAAGCAGTGCCATAGTATCCAACACTCCTCTCTTGTGCTTCAGTAGCTCAACTTGAAATCGGTGGAAGTGGATGAACGCAAGAATAAACAAATTGGAGCAATTTCACCATTTATGGTCAGTTGGCCCCACACGCCGTGCAATCACTTCTCAGGATTGCGACACGTCGGTCAAGAACCACCTCGGCATGCCGACAATGGATCCTGCTGACAATTCAACTTTGCCCCAACACGATCAATTCCAGCCAATTCCCACTTTATAAGGGTCGGTTCTGGTGGAAGATAATACATATCAGTGAGCATGTACGTATTGGTTTACATTCATCCACAGATATTAGGAAATTGGAAGTTTGTTGGGTTTTGAGGAATCCACCCATTAGCCAAACCAGCCTGGTAGGTCCACTCATCCGCACTTTCTGCTTTCCAAGTCCACTGAATCCATCCTTGAGCCTTCTCGTAAGTCATAACCTGAGCTTCCCAATACTGTCTCAAAAAGGTCTTGTAGCTCGAGCTGAAAGAAGATGCCTTCCCAGTCAGACCCGTACAGCTTCCCACACGAGTGGATCCTGGGAAGGAGCCGTCAAACCGCGATCCGACGCCACGTCCGTTCAAGTATTTCGCACAATCGTTTGCCGCAGGAGTCCATTCGCCGACGACTGTCCAGAGGGAAGAACTAGAGAGCGATGAACCTTGCCCACAAGCTGTTGATATATGCTGTGCGTTGCTCATCTGGTTGTTCTGTATGCCGGCTCCCAAGTTAGCGAGGTCGATAACATCAACCACAATTCGCTACTTACAGCGACGGAAAACATCTGATAGATGTGAGTGTCGAGAATGACTCCCTGCCAATTTGGAGAAGGCATGAACCCATTCCAGAATGAAATGGGTTGGAATGCATCGTGAATCATAACCACGAGATTGCTTTGTTGCGAGGTTCCGAATGGAAACCTTTGTTGTGGAACGCATCAGAAAACATCGGTTACAGAGGTACTTAGTGCTAAACGCATACCGAATATTTCCATAGCTATCGAACCAATACTTGGAAATGTTTCAATAAGATCGAAAAATATACATTCAGAGACAGACCTGCTTAGTGACAGATAGCATCTGGCTACTAAAAAACCCAGCTGGCCTTAATACAAAACATATCAGATCAATTTCGAGAACTTCGCATTTTGCAAATACCCACTCATTTAATGGTGCAATCACAGGAACCACGCCAGTATTTCCCGCAAATTGGGAAGCCAGCTTCTTGATGATGGCACTAGTACGGTCGATGTTACTTTGACTCGTTTGCCATGTGCTATGTATTTAGGAAAAGATCAGTGAAGAATCATATTCATGAAGTGGGCCGAACACACGGCGAGCTCATTTTCTGCCCAGAATTATCAAATCTATAGAGGAATTAGGGGCCCATCCGATGAGAACTGCGGACAAGTAACAGACCCATTTTGACTTCCAGGAGCACCTGAAGCAAACGTTTTGATTTAATATAAGTGCACCCGACGCATTGCAAGGTCTTCTTACCATGAAGATCGACGATAACTTTCAAACCGTGAGCCTGAGCCCACGTAACAGCTTTCGTTAAGAAAGGAAGTTGTCCTTGAATATAGGGTTCTCCAGCAGAAACGTCCCATGCCCAGTATCCGATCGGCAGCCTTACATGGTTGAGCCTAAGTATTGGAAGCGATCATTAGTTATCTTGATTCGACCCGAGTGACGTTTTGACGCACCCAGCAGCAGCAATCGCGGCGAAATCGGACTCAGTTATCCAGGTATTCCAATGATTTTGCAAGACCTTCAGGGCGGTGGTTTTATCTTGGAATTGTCCGAAGGTAAATTCATCGATTATCCGCGAATCCCCTGTGTTGTCGAATAACGATGGTGTTATCCAAGGCTATGAATGTCCGTCGTGAGTTGGATTCCACTGGAAAAGTCCCGAATACCGAACCTCTAGGACAAGCCAACCGCCAAGATTAACACCCCGAACCTTTTCAGAACCGTACGGGAACCCAAAGTCCAGGGCGAACGTTGCTGGAAGGAGGCATAGGCCACCAATGATGGCCAAGATATAGGGTAAAGGACTCATTGAGGGGGATACCAGGCTGGATAATGCTGCAAGGCATTGTGGCACATCGCTCATTTTATACCAAATCAATGGATCAACCAAGCTCAAAGCAAAGGCTAAGCGAACAAGGCAGGTTATGGGACAGGAATAGGTGTGTGGTCTTCTCCGGGCAAGGAACCGATATGGAAAGCCGCTACCATGGAGCCATTGGTCGCTTTTTCTTCTTTTTTTGTAAAAGGGATTATCTCTGCAATCATGTCACAGGAAGGCCCCAGGAAGCACGATGCTCGGGGTGCACGTGAATAAATCCTGCACCTTTGAAGAGCGTTACACAAACTCGAGAGAATATATGAGCTATAGAAGTCTGCACCCATGAGCCAATGCTGGGAAAAAAGCTGGTGCTTCTGAATGAACATCATGCGAGCCAGAGGAGATAGTGCGACAGGTTTGGAAGGGAATCCGTTGCGCCGTTTCCATCCTCGTGGTACTAATTAGTTCGATGACTAGCAAAGAAACAAGCTATATCCCTGTGCCTATTGTTAGTGCAAAAGACACAGAAGCCGAGGTAATAACGGCAAAAGGGACAGAGGTTACGATGTCGTTATAATAGGACTTTAGTGAGAGTGCAAAGCCATTTGCAAGATAAGTTGCAGCCATATGAAGTCCACCAAAGAGGACCGACCAAGGACTAATGCAATATTGATGCATGCAGACTATCGTCATCAGGTGTCATTTTATGCAGAAGCTCAGCGACCAGCGTGGAAAACATTTTGTTTCTGATGTGACTGGGTTGCGTGATTGAACTGGGCCACGCAGAACCTTCGGAAGGACCATAAAGAAAGTAAGGCTAAAGTTATCTTGCACTTTGAACCCATCGACGACGACGACGATGATTTGGAGACCACGGCCATGACCTCAAAGAATCGAACGATGAGAAGGCGGCCCGATTTCATTATATCGTGCGGCAATGGCCGAACTTTAAATCGCCTCACCCGTTTGATTACCCCAAATCCGCTACCATCATGACCATCGATACCCTCCAAAAGCGCTATGAGGCCGCCGGTCAAGGCCATCTCTTCAAATTCTGGTCAAAGCTCACAGAGAAAGAGCAAGGGGATCTGAAGACCCAGCTCGAGGACCTCAACATCGAGCGCGTTAACCGCATTTACGCCAAAGCTGTCGCTTCTGAGGCGGAAGACGTCAATCTCAGTACACGAACTGAATCTATCGAGCCTTTGCCAAAAGGCGCATCCGAGTCCATCGCCGATCCCGCGAAAGCTAAAGCCTGGAGGCGAACTGGCTTGGACGCGATTGCCCGCGGCGAGGTGGGCGTGCTTCTGATGGCGGGTGGACAGGGTACCAGGCTGGGCAGCAGTGCCCCTAAGGGCTGCTACGACATCGGACTGCCCTCTCACAAATCGCTGTTCCAATACCAAGCGGAGCGTATCGCCCGTTTACAGAAAATCGCCGAGATCGAATCGTCCAAACCTGCCGGATCCGTTGTTATTCCGTGGTATGTTATGACGAGCGGTCCGACGCGCCGTGATACAGAGGGTTTCTTCAAACAAAACTCTTACTTTGGTCTGGACTCTAAAAATGTCGCATTCTTCGAACAAGGTTAGCGGAACTGCGCGTTTATGGCTGCGCCGTTGACGCCTCTCCAGGTACATTGCCATGTCTCACGATGGAGGGCAAGGTCTTGCTGGAGACGCCATCAAGAGTAGCTGTCGCTCCAGATGGTAACGGTGGACTATATGCTGCGACCCGCTCACCTCTCTCCCCCGGAAAGAGCGATACAGTCCTTTCCGACCTTGCAAAACGCAAGGTCCTTTATATCCACGCCTATTGCGTTGATAATTGCCTAGTCCGCGTCGCCGACCCCGTCTTCCTTGGATACAGCATCCAAAAGCAAGCCGATTGTGCTGCCAAGGTTGTGCCCAAGACTCAACCTACCGAATCTGTTGGAGTCGTCGCCGTTCGAGGGAATAAATTTAGCGTCGTTGAGTACTCGGAGATTTCGAAAGAGCAGGCTGAACGTCGGGATTCAGCAACAGGCGGCTTGGCTTTCCGCGCCGGAAACATCGCTAATCACTTCTATACTACCACATACCTGAACAGGGTGGAGTCATTCGAAGAAGATCTTGCATTCCACATCGCCCGAAAGAAGATCTCTCATGTCGACTTGGAGACTGGCAACTCAGTGAAACCCACTAAACCCAATGGAATGAAGTTGGAGATGTTCGTCTTTGACGTGTTTCCTTACACCGAACGGTTCGCCGTCCTGGAGGTAGAGAGAAATGAAGAGTTCAGTCCCTTGAAGAACGCGCCTGGTACGGGATCGGACGACCCCGAGTCAAGTCGACGCGACCTGCTTGCCCAGCACAAGAGATTCCTAGAGAATGCAGGTGCGCAGATCAGGGACAACGTTGAGATCGAAATTTCTCCACTCGTTAGCTACGCCGGTGAGGGGTTGGAGTCTGTCAAGGGCAAGGTGTACACGAAGTCGGGATTGGTTGAAGCGGTGGAAGAGTTGGATGCTTTGGTTTGAGGGGATCGTTAATGCAGCTTCGGATATAGAACTATCGGACTTGGTTTTACTGTAGAAATAATTCATGGGCTTTCCGAAATTTCACTCAAGCTCCCTTAAGCCTGTCTGAGTGCAGGGTCAGACTAACAAATAGGATCGCGTAGCTGTCAATATCCCTTTGATTGAACACGAGGAAAGGGTGAGGTATATGCTACGGTCAGCCACCCACTGGACCGTCAGCAGGTTTCTTAGCCGCTCGCGGTCCTTTTCTCTCCAGCTCTTCTCGAAGAGAAGCAAACAGTCGCTGCGTTCGCTCGGCGTTCGGTTTCTGAATGATCTGTAGACCAAGAGAAACGAAACCGCCGGTGCTTAGAAACATTGCACCAAGCAGATTGAAGCCAAGCCATACCTCTTTACAGCACGTAATCAGCTTGTCAATGAGCATCGTCTGCCCGTTCTGGGCATCCTCTAGGTCTTTCCTCAACTGGCGATTCTAAGTCGCGAAGAAAAACACATGGCCCCCGGCCTCAGGATACAACGCTCCAATGATTTATTATGGGTGAATGCATACCTCCTCTTCTTGCTTCAACGATCGCGTTTTCTCGCCCTCCGCTAGCTGCTTCTGCTCAGCAGCACGCGCTCGTGATAGCAGAACTTCAAGCTCCTTCGAGCGGATGACGCATTCAAAGTGCCGTTCCCGAATCTCGTACTGTATGAGGATTTCTTTCAGCCGCCCGCGGATGCTTAGAGAGGGGATAATCAATTAGTTTATTTCCACCAATTAAAATTTTGGCGAAAAGGACGTACACCCCATCAAAAATCTCTTCAATGGTGCGCCGAGTTCTGGCATGTGTATCAGATGTGGGGGAGAAAAATAAACAACTACGTATCTCGTACTCTTGTGGGTCCTCATCCCAGTTTTTTATTAGCTTTTCGCGGCGGGGTTCCACATGCTCTTCCTATAAACTCATAAAATAACAACAATGCTTGTTAAAACGAATCTACTCACCCATTCCTCTGACCCCTCACCTCCCTCTGTCAGATCCATCAACTCAACAGCGAGAATCTCATCCCCTTCATCAATTCCAATTTCTTCTGGGGTTTGATCAGCTTCGAGCATTCGGCCATTGAAAGTGAAAATGAATTGCATTCCAGAATTCGGAGCTGATGACCCAGTGTAATGGGTACTGGCTGCCTCTGTCTTCGCTGATCCATTCATGCTTCCCGTTCCGTTGCCATCGCTCGGATTTCCTCCCGTCCGCTCCATCCGCTCCGTCCATGAGTTGATCAGCCGGGAGAGTTTGGTTTTGCGCGATATCTTGAAAAATAGCTCGGCACGGTAGCGGCATACAACCTTGACGACGATGTCGGGCATCTCACGGTATTTTACGTCTTGTTGTTTCGCCTTGTCTGCACGTTTGGCAAAATCGGTTTTCATATGCGAGAGCTGAGGCAAGTTATTAGACATGTTTCTCGAAGAGTCAGGGTGGGGAAGTTCTTGCCTCTTCTTGGGCCTCCTCCACGCTCTGTGCCAGACGTTTCCCGTCTTCCTTTAAACCACCATTAAGTTGAATTGAAATGGAAAATGGAGAAGGTAGAAGGGAAGCGTACTCGCAGACGTTTGTTGTCCTAAAAGTTAAATATGATAAGATCATGAAGAATAAGATTGGATTGGTGACTATGACCGTACTTTCTGGAGTTCACGAGCGAGGTTCTCCATTTTGGTTTTCGTCTGGTTCGCCTTGGTCAATTGGCCTTTGGCTGTTTACGCCAAATCCTCTGTTACAGAAAGTTAGGTTAGGGAGAAGACTTGAAGTACAAACCTGCGTCCTTGTCCTTGACCAACTTCTGCTTCTCCTTAGCATGGTCCCGTTCCATGCGTTTCAGTTCTGCAAACTTGGGGTGTGGTTAATCTGAATAACCTGTCCAAGAATGTTGATTTGAAGCATAAATTTACCAATTCAATGTATTTGCTATGAATGGCATTCTCTTCCAAGCCCTTTACGGACTTCTGAGCCTCCTCGGCTGAATAAAAAAAAGGTCGTTGGCGTTGCACCACTAGGGATCGTTGAAAATTGTACGCACCGTACCTTCTCTCCTCTTCCTCTTCTAAGACCTCCTCTTCTTCTAGTGCGGCTATCCGATTTTTCAGCGACTCGTACATGGTCGCGGGGTCAATGGGAACCTCATTCCGTTTCTTTCCCTTTGCGTTGTGGGAAGGTGTGTGATTGCCATTGATATCTGGAGAACAGGAGTGAACGTGATAACTCGGGGGGCTCAAGTGAGATACTGGCGCACTATTTGTGTGATTTGGAGGTGCAGGAGGTGCTGTGGCAGGTGCCGGAGGTGCTGGTCCGGCTGGAGGTGGTTTGGGGTGTCGTGGAGGCGGCGGTGAGATCTGTTGGGTGCTCGCATCCGAAGCATTCATTGGAGGTGGGTAGGCGAGAAAATTGGGCGCGGATGGACAGTGGCGGGCAAAGTCACAAGGTGAATGACGGACGTGTGGGTGCGTGTTCTTTACCAGGTCGTCTTCTTTGCTCAATGTCCAAAAAGGAAACTCTTCCTCAATTTTGTTTACACCCGTTCAAGAAATTTCCCCAAAACATAATACGAATACACGTTGAAACCATGAGCTTAAATCCCAATCTTTCGGACGCATCCACAGGGTTTTAGAACCTCACAAAGGCGCCACAATTAATTGTTATGAATTAAAATCCACTGTGCAAGTTTTGGGAACTCAGTTGGATAATCTCTTCTGTTGTACAAAGACCATTCCTCTCAGTCAAAGCGAGAGGGCGCAAAAACAACTATATTGATAACTTGCATTCGCCTTCTGTGCGGCCGATATGTTAGTAGTCGAAAGCATTGCTCTGGGCCCGTTGTTTACGCGGAGCGATACAAAAAAAACGCCCACAAGCGGTGCATAATGCGTGAATCGACAGCATATAGATTCTAGAAAAAATAGTATGATGAAGCACCAAAAGAGTTCCATCATCTTGCAGCTATAAGAGACCTGTATTGATAGTTGACTTGAGAGGATCAATTACGACCAAGAGCATCGAAGGGAAAGCTTTTCACAGGCAGGGTCATTCCGTTTTGATGTATATACAGACTGGAAGCAAGTTCGAGACATAACCGAATACAAGAGGCCAGTTTTTGTAAAGCCGGGTCCTATAACGAGACAGAATTCGAGCCCAATGTACAACAGGTTTCCTGATACAAAATAAGTCGCCGTTGGTTTATCCGTGTGATGACCAAGGCACAAAGGAGGTACGGAGTAGCTTTGGCAGGTAAGCATGAATGACCATGCCGACTCGGAGTTAATTTGATTTCAAAGCATGGCATTCAACGCAGACCCAAAGAATAAGAAGTTTCCGTGGATCGAAGAATTTATTAGGGTCCAGTAGCGATATGTGAGGTCGCTATGTGGGCCAGATTTTCCTATCAATATAATTCAAGGAAGAAGAGGGAAGAGCGGTTGTGGCGCGACCGACGCGTGACAATATTGGAATCATGTGACTTGACGCGTCGTGGTGTTTGGGCATTGCCAAATTTGACCCGTCGGACGACCTCTACACTTACAGCCATTATGCCTCGTTCCCGTATGTTCTCTCATCCGTATGATTAGCACTAATTAACTCTGCATATAGCTTCAGAATCTCCCGCCCGGAAACGGCAGCGGTTATCTTCGCCGACTTACGACGATCAAGTTGAAGATTTGACACAGGAAGATCTCGCCGCCTTTGACGCGATTGAGGCACAGCTTTCTCAAGATGGACCAAGCTCTTCATTTCTAAGACCCTTCAGCTTTGCTCGACAGTTTGATGCCAAAGCACCAGTAACGGCAAAGAATGCAGAAACAGAATGGGAACAATCCCAGGAACCTTCGTCCTCCTATCCCAGCTTCTCTGCTGCCAGCGCCAATATCGGACTTGAAGACGATCCAGACAATCCTTTCAGTCATGGTTTTTCCTCGGCCGCAAAGCTTCCTATAGCTGGGTTCGCTCCAGCAACTGTAGCGTTTGCATCAGCCTCGAAACTCGTTCAAGAGCAGTTTGATTTTGAACGAAGTCCTTCCCCCGAAGCCCCACCTGAGCCGGACTATGATGCATGGTTTAAGCCAGCAGCTGTAGAGGTTACTCCTGCATTTGT
>Ga0307513_10001455_pt1 | contig 34022 bp, 20 predicted proteins | sample 15_EM_MG_FD_202174 | JGI IMG/M metagenome (GOLD analysis project Ga0307513, IMG submission 202174) | Populus trichocarpa ectomycorrhiza microbial communities from riparian zone in the Pacific Northwest, United States - 15_EM | ecosystem: Host-associated > Plants > Roots > Unclassified | place... | reverse complement strand
CACTGGTAGTAACTCCAGTTTGCTTCAAAGCCTTATTACCCTGCTCAGTTCAGAATTCAAACTCCGAGATCTGGGTTCTGCTCACTATTTCTTAGGGATTGAGGTTACTCCTACCAGCATGAGTCTCATGCTTACTCAACAAAAATATGCTCTTGACATTCTGAGTCGTGCTGGTATGTCCACCTGTAAGCCTGTTGATACACCGGTTTCTGCCTCCAAGAATGGACTCCTGCTTAGTGAGCCATTCTCGGACTCCACTCATTTTTGACAAATTATTGGTGCCCTTCAATATCTCACATTTACCAGACCTGACATATGTTATGCTGTCAATAAGGTATGTCAGTTTAGGCATGCCCCTACTGAGAGTCACTAGGCGGCTGTCAAACGTATACTATGATACATAAAGGGTATGTCCTCCTTTGGTCTTCATCTTACTCGTGGTTCCTCATTATCCCTTCATGGTTTTACTGATGCTGATTGGGCGGGAAACATCGATGATCAGAAGTCTACGGGTGGTTACATTGTTTTTTACAGCACTACTCCCATTTCATGGAAATCTGGCAAGCAACGCACTATTGCTCGCTCTTCCACGAAACCAGAATATAAGGCATTAGCTGATGGTACTGCTGAGGTTCTTTGGCTTCGTTACCTTCTAATAGATTTGTGTTTTTCTCCTAGTTTTGCTACCACCATTTAGTGTGACAATTTGGGTGCTACATATTTGTCTGTTAATCCTGTCTTCCATGCACGCACAAAACATGTTGAGGTTGATTATCACTTTGTTCGTGATCGAGTGGCTAAAAAGGAGATACAGATTCACTTTATACCTTCCAAAGACCAATTAGCTGATGTTCTTACTAAACCGCTTCCCCACTCTGCTTTTGCTTCCTTACGGTCCAAGCTTTATGTGGTTTCCTCACCTTCAGCTTGAGGGGGTGTATTATGGAATGTGATGTAATATAGGAAATATTGTATTTTCCTGTATATATTTATCCTGCGCAGCACGCTACATAGTAACTATTGTATGTTGCCCTAGTTATATATATAGAAGAGATGGCTACAGATTATGTATGCCCTTCAATCAATTACAACTTATGCTTCAACTTGGAGAGTATATATTAGGGTTTTTTAAATTGAATCTTCAACTTTTTCTGGAAAAAAAACTTATTCATTATGATCCTTGTCGCACGTCTCCGTGCAGTGTTGATGGCTATTTTCGTTTGATTGGTTCTTGGGAGTCGCCACCTAGTATTTGATTGAAGGTTACTAGGAAACCCAGATGTACTGGTCTTGTCAGAAATTCACGGGTAAGGACTGGTTGTGGCTAGAGAAGGTATTAACACTCCTAGCACCCTTTACATGAGGTAAGCTACTTCGTGGTTTTGATGTGTTAAAGAAGTTTTAAATTTTTTTTCTTTTCATCGGATATTAGGTATAGGAGTTACATGTAAGTTCATAATCTATAAAATGTTGTGACCACAGGAGGTGTTGATAGATTGAATCGGTTTAAGATCACCAAGTATGAAAGTGATAATAGTTTTTATCAGCTTTCTTTTTGTCCAATGTCCGAACCCTTCTGTGAATGCTTATGCGTCCTAGTTGGCGTCAACAGTGACAAGCACTTGGCTCCCAATGTCGACCCTCTTCTTGTGATGTTTGAACCAGATGCATAGAGAGCACCTAAAATGGTGTTAGAAAGATATTAATTAGTAATATTATCTGCTGCAATTCTGTATGAGGGAGTTTGATTTCCTACTATCATCTGTTGGGCATAAATAAAACTAAAATAAATAAGAAGTTTTTTAGCTTTGGCTTTTCCTTAGTTTTCATGGCGTCTCCATATTTATACTTTGTTTGTTGCTTGATCTTGTCACCAGAAAATCATTTGGTTGCTATTATCATTGGTTCATATCATTTAAATGTTCGGAACCAAATGTCAGTACAAGCTATTTTTTTTTGCATATTTTAGTGGGTTTTTAGGTCTTATTTATATATTGGCCTAGAAAGTGATAATAGTTAATTTCAATATGAAATTCTTTCCATTTTATCATAATTTGCAGATAAGAAAGGGCATCTGACAAAAATAGGTTCGAAATAAAGAATATGAGTCATCCCTAATTTTTTATTTCTCAAGTGTGACTGGTCAATTAATCAATTTTAACCAATATCTAAAATTTATTAAAATCAACATATTTTGATGTACACAAACCTTCTCCCACTCGGTTCCTTTTGCGAGAAATGAACAAGTCCTTAACCTCTCCAAATTTAATGAAGGATCTTCTTAGGGATTGATACTGAAGCTATCAAGGAAATCTTGCAAAGTATATCTTCACAGATTCAAAACATGGTTTGGATTGGTGTTAGTACGTGAAAGCTGATCTTTTTATGAAGGTCGGAGTCTAGGGTCTTAGATAGGGGTGGTAATATGGTGGTGATGAGGTTAATGGCTTGAAAGAAGTTGTTGTTGTAGTTTCAAAGAAGCTGTTGCTGTTGGAGAGGTCTGCTACAAGCTGCTGCTGATGGCGTGGAAGGGGTTGTTGCTGCCGTGGAAGGGGATGCTGCTGCAACAATGATTTTAGTGAGTATAAAGAAGCATCTCAACCCAAAAGGTTAAGATGTTAGATGAGGTTCAAAAATAATTTTATATTACTCTCTAATACATCCCCTAAAATTAAAATTTTTTGGGCTTAAAACTTGTATAGATCCATACTACTTTCTGTGTTATTTTTTATCAAATAAAAAAGAGATGATGAGATTTGAACTCGTAATCACTTAAGTAGATTAGTGGTAGGATCTGTTGGTCTTGTTTTGTAGATCGGGTCAGGAGACGGCTCCCCTCTAAATTATGGTTTATATATCAACAAATAACTAGTCAGTAGTATTCCAGTCATTAGTCGAGAAAAATATTGTTACCATCTACTACCTAATTATCATTACCAAACACAAGAAATAAACCATCTCAAGCTCACCTGCTTCATAATCTCTGACCTTGACATCTTTGGTTCCTTTGATCGCGTAAGCTCTTATAATGTAGCCTGATTAATTTTTTGAAACAGTAATGCATTTACATTTTGGAATATAATTTGGATTGGTTTTGGATTCGATTCTATTACGAGCATGATTATTTTTTGGCTCGATGTTTTACATTGATTCAAGAAATAGGATTATATTTTTTGTGTTATAGGTTGACAAATATGTGATTATTGCTCGCATTTTAGCTACATTGATCAATGGCATGAACTTGATTGCTGAAAAATGTTTGATTTTTATTAGATTTGATTACTATTATTGACGTACCCTCCTCACGAGAGCAATGTCACGGCAACAATTCTCGGGCAGTGTCTATTGGAATGGTCTTTGGTTTGGTTGGGAAGTTGCCACCTTGTATTATAACTACTAGGAAACCTAACTAGTTTATTTTAAGAGATTCTAGGTAAGGGACTGGTTGTTTAAAGAAAAGATATTAACACTCCTAATATGCCTTAGCTAAGGTAAGGTGCATCGTTTTTTATTTGTTTGCTATGGTCTGATGAAGTCTATCTCTACTGACTTACTATGACGGGTCTGTTTTGATGAATAAATTCTAATTTTTTAAGTCAATAACTTTGTCTGACAAGGTGAAATATGCTCAATTATTGTTGAGGCTTCTTTCGAGGGAAAACTAAAATTCTGTTTTTTGGTTGTCGCATCATTCCTAATAATATTTCAGATAAAATTCCTTCTGGATTTTATCTTTATATTAGAAGTAAATGAGTTGTATTATTCATAATAATATTTTGAATATTAACCTTATTCAGGTTTCTTATCCTTATATTAAAGTGAGTAATACAATTAGTATCCCTAATAATATTTGGAATATTAACCCCTTTTAGGTTTTTTTTTTCCTTTATTAAAAGTAAATAATATTATTACCCAAATAATATTTTGGATAATAACCCCCTAATGGTATTTTTTATCCTTATATTATAAGTAAATAATATGTTCTTGCCAAAAAAATTTAAAATGTTTTTTAAAGATAAGTCAAAATTCGTTGGAATTTTATGAACTTGTTGTCAAATCTAATGCAATATATTTTTTAAACAATGAAAAAGTGTTTTAAATTTTCTTTAAAAAGATGCTCAAAATAAATTTAGGATTTTCGGCCATATACAAAAAAAAAATTTACATATTTTTAGGTTTTGGGAAGAAGAGGTTTCATTAGTAATCCTGTGGAGGATAGTTGATGGTATCAACAAATTGGTATTAGCATTTTTGAAGGAATTGTCCTTCAACATTAACATATGATATTGGTCAGAAAATTTAGGGGTGGAAAGGAAAATGTTATTGAATCTAGAAGGGATAAAACCATAAGTATTAAAAATGGAATTAGATGAAAAATTGTAAACAATATGATAGCATGTAGCCTTGAATATATATTGTTTGATTACTAATGTTTGTATTGCTTTTTATCATAATTATTTTTTTAATGTTATGTTTGTTTCAGGTCCATCATATTCATGACAGGAGTAATATTTTAGATTCTCTATCTTTTGTGTCATTTAGAACCAAACAAGTGCTGGTGTATTTTGTATCTCAAGAAACTATTATGATTTGGATTGTAATAATATCTTTTAAATTGAATTTCTGAATGCAATTTATACTATCATGTATTCATACTTCTCATGTATGTTTGTTCTTCTTATTTACTCATTCTTAAAATATAGATATTTGAGAGATTGTGGTTGTAGCGATAAATATTAATAAGGATTAAAACCCAGGACAATTGGGTCGTGAATAGATAATGATTAATAGAAGTGTACAAGTTATTTGTCGATAACTTGAGACTTCCCAATATAGGGAGACTCTGTTGAAATTTCCATAGAAATTACAATGAACCTTGCGTCGCACGTGTACGGCGTCGCGACAATCGTTCACCCTCAGGTATGTATATGGTATCTATCTGACAAATATAGAAAGACAAGGAATTCTGTCTTTTATCAGTGGAAAAATGGAACGGGAGTCGTCGCCTAATTTTTGGTTACTAGAAACCCTAATTGGTCTCAGAGATCGGATACTAGGATTAGTTGCGTAAAGGGAAGGTATTACTACCCCAACTACACCCTACCTAAGGTAAGCTACATTGTTTTATTGTCTGATATAAGCTAAGGCTTCATCGTATTTCTAATTGTTGGTCTGTCTACGGTTTAAGAAAGTCCTCCTCGGTAAGGAGATCCTTATCTTATCGGGTAAAACCTAGCCGTTCTAACGTCAGCAAAAGAACTACCTTTTTAATTTCAGGAATATGTTTTATGTATAAATTCATAATTCCTGTTGTTACTCATTTTTGGGCCCCACTGACTAATGGAGATGGTCCATATCCTTCTTGAATCAAAGGCAGGAGTTTAGTTTAGGGTTGATGGGAAATTGACAAAAGCAGAGAAGAAAGAAATGTTTTTTGAACCCTGTTTCAGCCGTCTTCTGCTCTCTTTATCCTTCCCCTTTGCTGCCAAAATTGTCAGGAATATTAGGTTAATTAGGAGTCGTTATAATGCTAAATTCATTCCTTCTTTATCTGGTCTTTAAGGTTAGAAAAATCCCTAAGAATTTGTGCTGAAAACTGATTCTGCTGTTGTCACAATTCTGTTGTAAACCAACTCTGTTTCAACTTCGACCTTGATTCTGACTTGGTTTCTTGTAATATGCGACCATCTCAGCTATATTATTTCACTCATGACATGTAAAAGAATTGATATGCACCTTTAGTGGGTCCTAGGGCCCACTTTTTTTAGGTCAGACTCTTAGTCGTATTGGGATGCTCGGCATTGTCAATTTCTGAATGGGATGAGGAGACCCATTTCGACCAACCAGATTGCGTCTGAATTCTGTCTTTCAAAACGATTTTATCTAAATTTAAATCCCTTATAAAAGTTGTAGTTCTGTACATATAGATTAATATGGGTTTTTGAATCACATGATTTCGATATCATAAGCTCAAGATATTCCCGTTTGAAAATATAGTGTGAAAGCATAGAATCCTGCCGCGAGAAAGATTCCAGCTCGAGTTTTCACACTAAAGACTGATTCTGCTGCCGTCGTAATTTTTTTGCCCGCTGTTCTTAGATCAAACTCTCAGTCATATCAGGATGCTCAACATTGTCAGTCTTCGAATCAGATTAGGAGATCCATTTGGACCAACCAGATTGCGGTCAGATTCTATTCTTCTAAATGATTTTATCTAACTTTGAATCCTTCATGAAAGTTGTAGTATTGTACGTGTAGATGAATTTGGGTTTTTGAATCGCCTGATTTTGATATCATAAGCTTAAGATATTTTCATTTGAATATCTAGTGTGAAAACAGAAAATCCTGCCCCGAAAAGAATTTTGGCCCGGGTTACATTTCTGTTGTTGCTTTTGCCTTTCTTTTTAAAACAACAAAACGACACAGTCCTTCTTATACATTAATTCTCTTCTTTAGCTAAGGATATAAGAAAGCCCCATCTCAATTTAATTAGCATGGTACTATTCATTTTCATTTTTGAGAACAGTACCCCATCTGCAACTGCAACTGCAACCGTTTCCTGTTAAGTTTTTTGAATTCTCCCGTCACAAGACAGCCCCTCTTTTCACGCCAGGTTTGCAGCAGTGAGAGGAAACAGTTTAGCAAGGGAACTATTTTGCACCTCCTCTTGCCAGCTGTGAAAAAGACGCAGAGAGGAGCCTCACCATCATCTAATGGATGAGATTCTATCCCTAACACAGACGGCTGGGATGAGAGGGTTTTAGGGTGGTCAACAAGCTTGGTTTGGATATATAAACTAGTTGGCTATGCAGCTAAAGAAAAAGGAGGAGGGAGAGAAAGGAAGAGGAGAGAAAAAGAGAAAACAGAGAGAGTTTAAACACAGAGAAAAAGAAGAGAGACAGAGGGAAAAAGGAAAACAGAGAGGAAAGGAAAAGGAGAGAACCGAGAGAACAAGAAGAAGGTTGAGAGTAGAAAATAGTAGGAAACAACGAAAGAGAGAGGAGGTTAACTTCAATCTATTCTACCTTGTCGAAAAGGAACTTAAGAAGCTCTAAAGAGTTTTTGAAAAAGTTCCTAACGACAAAAGAGGAAGGTTTTCTTTGGGTCATCAAAGGCAAAATAAGTAGGGCCTGCCCGTCGGTTTGTACTCCATTTTTTTTTTCAAGCAAGATCTGCAGAGGAAAGTTTTCTTTGGGTCATCAACGGCAAAAAGAGGAAGGCTTTCTTTGGTTTTCAGAGGCAGAAAGGGAAAGGCTTTTCCATCTGTCTGTACTTCATCTTCTGCATTCAAACAAGCAGGATCTGCAGGTATAGTTTCCAGCTTCTTCTTCCTTGTTATATTCAAACTTGGCATCTGTGGTTTGTTCTATTCCAAAACTTGTTTCTTCTTCTGCTCTAGATATTCAGTTTCTGTTTTGAACAAAAGGTGTTATGCTTGCCCACTGTTTCCTTCCATGATTTTGAGTTTGGATTATTGTTTATGTTAAAGCTGCGTACTCTTTTCTTGTTCTATTGCTGTGAGAGACCGTTGCTTTTAAAGGTCTTCATTGTCCCTTCCTCCCTCTGCTCAGTGCCTCCTTGACTGGGATTTGTATATGAATGTCTTCCACATAGATTTAGTTTTATCCATAAAGAAAAACGCGAGAGGAGGTCTATTGCATTCGAGGGGGTCTTTTGGCAGGGGTTTGGTTCACATTTTCATTTCTGTTTCTGTGAGAAGGGAGATACCTGGCTGTTGGTCTATAGTTATAGTCTTTAACATATGTAGTACAAAGGCATGTTGTTCAAGTTCTTTCCTTTTGCGTGAAACAAACATGGCAGTACCTGAGATTAAGAAAAGGGGAGAGGCGTGAGTCACGGGTTCTGCTATAGGATTGGGTTCAAAGCTCTGACTTTCATGTGTACATGGACTTACTCCTTTCTATTGAAAATAATGGGTCATGCTATGTATTGTTACTCATTTTTGGATTTCCACATAAAAAATAAAAAATACAAAAAAAAAAGTTTGGAAGAAATAAAAAATAATAGAAGCAATAAAAGGATGTTCGAATGCCGAAGAAATGTCAAAATTGGTTTAGGACGTTCAAAAATGCAAAAGGTTAAAATTTAACAGTATATTTTTTTCACTGATGAGAGCTCTGGGGACAAGGAAAATTCAATTTGGAAAAAAAGAAAAGTTCAAAATCAGATGTTTATGGACTCAATTAAATTTTATCCAAGGTTTAATTGAATTTATAGAGGGTTTGATTGCAAGAAAATTGATCTTTTAAGTCAATTTAGGCTTTTATTGGAAGAAATTAAAGTTCTGGGGTCCAATTATAATTTTGAAGAGTTGATTTGGTCAAATCAGGGGCTTAATTGCATAATTATTGAAGTTTGATGGCCAATTAGGGACTTAATTGAAACAATCCGAGACCAAGGACCAAACCAGAAAAGGCGCTAATCCGAGACCAAGGACCAAACCAGAAAAGGCGCTAATCCGAGACCAAGGACCAAACCAGAAAAGGCGCTAACATTAAGGGATTCAATTACAATTTTGTCGGGGGTTTGATTACAAAACTGCGAAAACTTCAATGGCCAAATCAGAAGAACCCAAGCGGTGCCATTTCCACCATTCACTGTCTTTAAACAGCTGTGAATCTGTGACGATAATGGAAGGAGACGTTAGCAGCGATAATGGAGCTATTCTCGAATCAATGGGGCGGGTATTGTGGCAGACATCCCTCGCCACCGTGATGCACGCCGGCTTACCAAAAATGCTAGCGTCCTCTGGCTATAAAAGCCAGAGGAGGAGCCGCACCAAAAAAAAAAGAAGAAAAAACGCGGGGGGCTGGGGGGACAAAGAGAGAACGACAGAGGAAAGTAAGAAAACAGAGAGGGAAAAATAGAAAAAAAAAAGACGAGACAGAGAGGAAAAAGGAGAACAAAAGGAGGGGGAAGCAGAACAGCAGGGAGAACGAGACAACAAAGAAAAACAGAGGGAAGAGAGGAAAGGCTACAGTGAGGAGAAAAACAGAGAGGTGACAGCGACGAGAGAGGAAAGCAACAAAAGCAGAGGGAGAGGGGAGCATAAGGAAGAGAAAACAGAGGGAGGAAGAGCATAAGAAACTAAAAAAACAGAAGAGCAAAAGGAAGAGAGAAGGAGAGTCTGCACGGCGAAGCAGAGGACACAGCACCACCGCCGTCATCATCTCTCCATAACCAGGTATGTGCATTTCCCTTCTCAGTCCCTGCAACAGAAATGATGTGTATTAGTATGTAAGAAAACAAAAAGAAAACGTGAGGGAGCCAATACATGAAATCAATAGCTCCAGTTGCAACGCCCTGTTCTTGCCATCTGCAAGGATGATGAACAGTGCGAAGGTAATTTAATTACCTTCGCACTATTCATGCACGCGTAAAATATTACGCGTGCATGGATGGATGTTGGGTCACTGGCCATGTTGGGTCACTGGCTTGGGCCAGTGACCAGGGTGGGCTGGCTAGGTCCAGCCCAGCCACACGGGGTGGCTGGGTCCAGCCCAGCCACATGGGCCGGGTTGGGCCCAGCCCGAAAATAAAAAAAATCTTTTCAAAAATCTGTGATTTTACGCAAATATTTTACTGCATTTTGATTAGTATTTTTATACTGTAAAGATACAAATCCAGTATTAAATATCTGGTTTTCGTCAAAAAAAAAAATAAAAATAAAATAAAATAAAATGTTTTGTTTTCATGCATACAGCCAAGTCTCTCTAAAAACAATTAACAAAAATCATATTGCATCTTCATAAAAAAAAAAGAGTTTTTAGCATGCATTTTTGGTTTTAATAACCAGTTTATTAAAGTCACGAGAACTGGCCAATATTTCAAAAATTTCAAAAAAATTATTTTGTTTTCTTTTAATATATGGGGTTACGACTTTATACGTAAGACGTATTCCGCATATTAAATTCTTTTATTGACGTTAGAACGGTTAGGTTTTACCCGATAAGACAAGGACCTCCTTATCGAGGAGAACTTTTCTTAAACCATAGACGGACCAACAACTAGAAAACACGACAAGACCTTAGATTTTATCAGACAATAAAACAATGCAGCCTACCTTAGGTAGGACGTATTTGGGGTGCTAATACCTTCCCTTTACGCAACAAGTCCCCGTATCCGATCTCTGAGACCAGTTAAGGTTCCTAGTGACCAAAATACTAGGTGGCGACTCCCATTCCATTTTTCCACAGATAAAAGACAAGAATTCCTTGTCTCCCCATTTTTTCCAGATTTGCCAGATAGATAGAATCTGAGGGTAGATGTTTTCGCCGCGACGTCGCACACGTGCGACATTATGTTTAGGTTCTGAGTTTGAGTTGATGGACCAAAGTCTGTTTGACGAGATTTGGCTTTGGAAAGTTTTTTTTTCTCTATCGGGTTCCTCCTGCTTTCTTTTACATGCACTGTTTAAGTCTTGCAATGTTAGAAATATATGTGATGGTTTGTCGTTTTAATTGTGATTATCGTTATGCTTATGTTTTGATTATTATAAAAATGTTTTCTTATCTGTTGCATATGACCAATACCGTAACATATTTTAAACATTTCTCTTTAAAAAAAAAATATTCAAAGTTTAAAAGAAAATATGTTTTAGCTTGGATTTCTTAAATACAAAAAATATTTTCTTGCATTTTGGATTTTACAACATGTTTGTAAATTCCAAAGGGTGTTAGCTAATATTCCAAAAATATAAAAATCTTATTTTTGGAAAATTCATCTTTATTCACCATTAATAGTTGGATAAAGAAATCTCAAAGGCGTTAATATCCAAAATATTATTGGGAATAATTTTATTCACCATTAATATTTGGATAAAGAAATCCCAAAGGGGTTAATATTCAAAATATTATTGGGAATAATTTGCTATTATTCACTATTAATATTTGGATAAAAAAACCTCAAGTGGTTAATATCCAAAATACTTTTCTATGAATAATAAGTTATTATCGCTTAATAATATAAGGGCAAAGAAACCTATGAAAGGTAAATGTTCGAAATATTGTTAAGAGTAATCTAATTTGTTCATTTTTTACATAATGGTAGGTTTATGCCCAAAATGTTATTTAGAACAATTTAATTGCACATCCTTGAAAGAAGCCTCAATTATAATTGGGGACATTTCAAATTTTGATTCCACGGTTTATGGGTCGTGAAAGTATGAAATACTAAGGCAAAAATGAGCTTTTAAAGCACCTTGATTTCCTTAGATTTCTAACTTAGTTTTTTTTGTTTCTTTTCCTTGGGATTTATGAGTCGCAAACACTTGAAATACTAAAGGGAAAAATAAGCTTTTAAGCATATTGAATCTCCTTAGATTTCTATTTTAGTTGTCTCTTAGTTCATAGATTGTAAATTTATTTCAAATCAAACACATATTTCAAGAGATTTGCATCGGTTCTCCTTGGCACACTATAAACATATCTAAAGTTATGATCCATATTGGTCGAGGATTTTTTCTTTTAGACTTTGAACCCAAGTCCATTCATTATAACAAACTCATCCTAGGAAAACTAATTAGAAAACACCAACACCATAGCAATGATAAGGCAAACCAAACACCGAGCAGCTTACCTTAGGTAGGGCGTACTAAGGGTGCTAAAACCTTCTCTTTACGCAACCAGACCCTTGCCTTAAAATCTCTAAAAGACCAGTTAAGTTTCCTAGTGATCATAATACTAGATGGCGACTCCCTTTTTCACAAGATAAAGACCCCAAAATCAATCCCCCGCTCCGGGAAGGGTCACCGTGACGTCAAGCTCTCACGAGGGTAAGACAATCCCTGATACTAAAACAAAACAAAATATTTTTTTGGATATTTTGAAATATTAGCCAAGTTCTCGTGTCTTTAATAAACTAGTTATTAAAACCAAAATGCATGATAAAACATATTTTTTGAAGTTTTCTTTGTTGTATCAAAATACAATATTATTGTTTTAGCTTTGAGAGACTTGGTCGTATGCATGAAACAATTTTTTTTTTTCTTTCAACAAAAACTAGGTAATTTAATACCGAATTTGTATCTTTACGGTATAAAAATACAAACTGATATTAACCAAAATGGATAGAAAAAATACACGAGAAAATCACAAATGTGTTTTTTGAAAAATATTTTAAAAATTTTTTAGAACAGGTTGGACCCGGCCTAAAAGAAACTAGGCTGCGATCAGCCCAAAATAAAATGCAATCTATCTTATATTGGGTTGGACCCAACCCAGCCGCGTGGACTGGGCTGATGATCCAACCTGGACTGGTTACTGTGCCCATGCACAGTAAACAGTCCATTATAATTAGCCGGTTACTGTGCTTGTAATTATTTTTCCTTGCTTACAGAAACGTGCATAGTGCACATTCTTCATTGCCCCCTAGCTGATCTGAATACTGCTTGTTTTTCCTTCTTAGAGTCCATTGTACTGCCCCTGGTTGCTCATCTTTTCAAGGAGTATTGAGAAGTGTTGATGTCATTTCTATCAAAGTTGATTGATGTTCTTCTTTATTCGACAATCTTCCTTATTTTGGAATCAACTCTTGCATTTCAAAGATCATATCTATTCAAGTCTAATTATTGAAATGAAATCAGAGAGATGTCAGTTTTGAAAAGTATTCTTGAAAATCAAGCTTCTTTGGTCAAAGACCCAACACACGCCATTCAAAATATGCAGTCCTTTGATTGTCTTGTGTTTTGAAAACAAAAATTGACTGGTTGTAAGATTAAAATGGCTTTTCCATGGTTCTTTGTATCCATTTTAAACTCTGATTTTGGATATATCTTTTGATGGTATGTGATGTGGTGACCTTTTTTTGAATTTCAAAAACAAGATGCTCAAGTCAAATAGCTTAATCCATGAAGCCATGACTCTTATGGAAAGGCTCTTCAAGTTTTGAGAGCTTTATTTATCGGTTTAGATTGCATACTTAATCAAAAAGGCTTTTTAAAGCATGTAATGTAGGCTATGGTTCATGGCTTATGAAAGAAAGTAATTTTACAGGCTCAAAAGATCTTTAAGGGTTTCAAAGACCTAGGATCAACATCAACTCCTTTTTTGTCATTGTCTTTGCAGATGAAATGACATATAACCATGCTAACCTTATCAGAATACTCTAAACATGGGTTATAATGCAAATCCAACTTTTCTTTGATGAATGACCAATCTTGATCATTTGATGACATCAGAGGCTTTATCATGGATACTAGAAGTCATGCTTATAACTCAGTATTTTTCTGGTGTTTGACTTTTGGCGTTTGTTGTGTCTAATAATTATGACGTGATTAATTACAGCACCTATCTTCACTGCTTTGTCTGGATGGTAATGAAAGACCGTCATTAGTATTTTTTGCCCCCAGTCTATATATGTTTTTTCTTTTAGTCCTTTCTCAATCGTTGGATTTTTGTTCTTAACCTTCCCTTTTCCATTGATTCTATCAGTGTCTTCAGAATATCTCTCATTTGCCCCTAGTGTGGGGTGTGATCCTAGTTAGGGTTTATTTTGAAAAGAATATTTCATTTGGCTCAAAATAGGATTGCAAGGGATAATATTTTAAGAACTGTGAAAGGATAACAAAGATGGCCTTTTCTTATTTCAAGTAAGGTCGGTTAGAACCGATGAATTTTGACCTCATCTAGTGCAATGATTTGGACTTGCAAGAATCCTGATTCACGAGCCCATAACTACCGAATCCACTACGTGTCATTATGCATACTACTAAAATTTAGCTACATGGTGTGTGGTTCAATTTTGTGTGTGAGCTCAAAATTTGTTCAGTCACCTCTTGTTGTTTATCATGTCATTTCAACAAACATTGAGTCATTTCTGTAATCAAAACACTTTTAATCTTCAAGATTGATTAACCTTAATCGCATGTTGGAGTTTGATCAAAATATTTTGTCAAAATACCCTTTGAAAGAGACATCTCATGCTTTCAAAACAACAAAGAGACAAAGAAGAGACATGATTCATTAAAAGATGAGATGTGATCCCAAAACAAAATGCGGAATGGGCAAAACTCCATAACAAAATGATTGGCAATTCAGCACCATTCTTGGATCAGCTTTTCTAGCAATATCTGGGTTTTGCCATGCATTTTCAATCACTTGTCATTATGAGGTTGTTCTGGTAACAAAATGGCCAATGACATCATCTTTCAAAAATTCAACTTGCCTCTTGTTCATTATCCTCTAAACTTGATTCTTGAAATTCTTGCAATTGTTCAACTGAATGGCCTTAAATCCCCCTATGATATTCAAATCTCTTGCTTGGATTATACCACATAGGAAATAATGGTTGCATGGGATTTGGCGGAGTCAAGGCACCAAGTCTTGGGCCTGACAGATACTGGTAGACAAACTCGAGTAGCAGAGGGATGTCAATCTTGGCAAAGACATTTGAGCAACATAAGCATAGCACGACCTGGCTAGATCACATAACTAAGGTTTCCCACCTTCAAGGTCATCTCCTTATTCATCTCTCATCATTGTTCTGGAATCCCTTGGCAGATCCTTTAATCTTTCCCATCATGATAGCTTGTTCACTTCTTTTGGTAATTCTCACAATACCATGTCAATCTTCCATTGTTGTTGTGGTTGTTTGAGGATTGTTGGAAACTTTCCAACAGTTAGGTAATCTTAGCAGCGCATGGAATCATGCAGCATTGTCAATGTCGACGCGTGGAATCACGAACTCTCTTTACTGAAGGAGAACCTGATGAATATAAAACTCCTTTATTTCCTCTTTGATTCCTCATTAATGGTGCAGCAAACAGACACTTGTAGAGGATGTTCTACTCTATTGAAGTTTCAATCTTCTTCATGCTTTTCAGTCTAGATATGTCTCTTCTCTGTACTTCTATGTTTTAATGCTAACACTAATAGGAGAAAATTATAGATGATCTGAAACTATTGCATCCCTTCTTGGATTCCCCACTGTAGATCCACAAACAGATCCATAAACATCTATTCATGTTTTTTGGACTAGGAGTGCTCTTCTCTAAACTACTGTTTTTTTGTGCTGCTACTAGTGGGAGAGAGTTTTATAGCGTATGAAACAACTACATCCCCTCTTGTATTCCTTACTAGCATATCCATAAATGGATCTCTATAGAAGGAGTTCTGCTACGTTGAAGTTTGATGTTTTCTCCTATTTTTCCAATCAGGTCTGTCTCTTCTTTATACTACTGTGTTTTTGCGCTGCTACCAGTGGGAGAGAGTTTTATGGCATATGACATGAATACATCCCCTCTTGAATTACCCACTAGCAGATCCACAAATGAATCTTTGTAGAAGGAGTTCTGCTATGTTGAAGTTTGATGTTTGCTCCTGTTTTTCCAACCACGTCTATCTCTTCTGCCTACTACAGTGTTCCAATGCTGAAATTGGTGGGGTAAATTTTCATAGCTTCTGAAACTACTACATCCCCTCTTGTATTCCCCATAGGCAGAGCCATAAACAGATCTTTGTAGAGAGAGTTCTGCTATGTTGAAGTTCTACATTGCTCCTACTTTTCAGACCATGTCTAGCTTTTATGCCTACTATAATGTTTTGGTGCTTAAACTGGTGGGGTAAATTTTTCTAGTGTCTGAAACTACTATATTTGTTCTTGTATTTTTCACTAGCAGAGCCACAAACAGATCTTTGTAGATGGAGCTTTGATACGTTTTTCAAATCAACATTTTATGCTGCAGGACATGAATGAAGTTCAATGAATTCAAAAAAGGTTAGACATAAAAAGCTAGCAGCTATTGGGTGCTATTGCAAGATGATGTAGAGGCAGTGAACAATTAACGATGCAGCTGAACAAAAACAGTGAATGTCATGTGTTGATGGCTGAAGACGTTGTTGTTGTTGTTCATGATTGAAATGAAGGAGAGGCGATGCCACTTTAGTGTTTATGGCCTCTACTGGCAGAGTGTTAAGGAGAAGAGTCAATTATTTTTTTCTATGTTTGGGACATAGACTGATGGTGTTCCCACAAAAAAAACTATGCAAATATTCCCTTTCCATTCTTGACGCTCAACACTTGTTCAAGCAGATTTGTTAGTCTAGCTACTTACCTTTGATACTCTCAATTTTCTTTTAACAATGAGCCTCTATCTAACCTTTTTTTTCTTTTTTCTGTTTTTTTTTTCAGTGTAGTAGACCTTAGGTGGGGGGGACTTATGTTTCAACCGCGAAGCATGCATGATAAATGTATGAGTATGTAATCCATATGATGAACTCACCCTTCGAGGGGTGATATATGGTCGTAACTCTTGTATGATGAAACAAAAATCTTGATTCTTGCCCAAACTCTGCAATGGAAATTTCCCAAGTAACGACCATTATGTCACCCGCAAGTCTTGATTTTAAGATGCTTCAGGAAAGGCTTGTTTTGATGTAAAACAAAGTGTAGGGAGCATACATCCTAAAGGCAAGTTCTAGCTCTTATATGTGAGACGAAAGGTAGGTTGACTACTTAGACTCTAAAAAGGGTCTCTTGTTGTCCTAGTGATCACCCTCATGTAGGCAATATAGGGGCCCAATAGGTAATGGGATGGCATATGCACCAATCATCACCAGTTTAAGCACTCAACGAAGAGTTGGGGTTTATACAAACTTAAACCTTGACTAAAAGTCGTAAGGTAAGCTGCTAGTCCCCCACCTAGCTTAAAGTTTTCCGGTATAAACTCTCACATAAAAAGAGAATGATGCATGAAATAATTCTATACAATGCATGAACAAATATGCACAAGAATTAAAGTGTATAAGCAAATAACAAAAGAAAATGCATATTAACAATAAACCCATAAAACCAAACACAAAAATCAGACAAAACAATGCTTAGTCCATAAGGTCCCCAGTAGAGTCGTCATTCTGTCGCACGTATGCGGCGTCACAATGATCGTCCACCCTCAAGTATGTATATGGTATCTATCTGGCAAATATAGGAAGACAAGGAATTCTTGTCTTTTATCAATGGAAAAATGGAAAGGGAGTCGCCACCTAGTATTTTGGTCATTAGGAACCCTAACTGGTCTCAGAGATCGGGTATGGGGACTGGCTGCGTAAAGGGAAGGTATTAGCACCCCAACTACGCCCTACCTAAGGTAAGCTACATTGTTTTATTTTCTGATATATGCTAAGGCTTCATCGTATTTCTAATTGTTGGTTTGTCTATGGTTTAAGAAAAGTCCTCCTCGATAAGAAGATCTTTATCTTATCGAGTAAAACCTAGTCGTTCTAACGTCAACAAAACAACTACCTTTTTAATATCAGGAATACGTTTTACCTATAAATTCGTAATCCCTGATACTAAAACAAAACAAAAAATATTTTTTTTTTGAAATATTGGCTAAGTTCTCGTGTCTTTAATAAACTAGTTATTAAAGCCAAAATGCATGCTAAAACATATTTTTTGAAGTTTCTTTGTTTTATGAAAATACAATGTGATTTTTTTAGCTTTGAGAGACTTGGTCGTATACATGAAACAAATTTATTTTTTTTTGATGAAAACCAGGTATTTTAATACCAGAATTGTATCTATACGGTATAAAAATATAAACCGATATTAACCAAAATGGATAGAAAAAATACACGAAAAAATCACAAATGTTTTTTTAAAAAATATTTTTTAAAATTTTCGGAACGAGTTGGACCCAGCCCAAAAAACATTGGGCTGAGATCAGCCCAAAATAAAATACAATCTATCTTTGATTCCTCATTAACGGTGCAACAAACAGACACTTGTAGACGGTGTTCTGCTTTATTGATGTTTCAGTCTTCTTCATGTTTTTCTTTCTAGATATGTCTCTTCTCCCTACTTCTGTGTTTTAATGCTAACACTAATAGGAGAAAATTATAGATGATCTGAAACTACTGCATCCCTTCTTGGATTCCCCACTGTAGATCCACAAACAGATCTCTTCCGACAGAGCCCATGCATAGTAACCAGTCCATTATAATTAGCTGGTTACTGTGCATGAGCACAGTAACGGGTAATTATTTTTCCTTACTTGTAGAAATGTGCACAGTGCATGTTCTGCATGCAAGAAGATGAAACGAGAAATAGAGATGGGGGGGATTACATGGAATGGAGGCGCTCTGGGAGCTGGGCTGACGATGGCTTTTGGTGGCGGTGGCAGCGGCAAGGGCTGGGAAGCCTGGTGGAAGCTGTTGTAATGCTTCTTCTTCTTCTTCTGTTCAAAGACACTAGTCTTGTGTCTTCTCTTTCGCTATTTTTTTTCCTTCTCTCGGTTTTGTTCTATTTCTCCCCTTTGTCTCTATTCTTTCGCCCCATATTTTTTTCTCTTTTTCTCCCTTGTTTTTTAGTTCTCTCGATTTTCAATATTTCATTAATTTAATTTATTTTCAGGTTCACAAACATTGAGGCCGCCCGAGTAATATCATCAGCATTTAAATTTTCGATAGAGATTCCATTATTTCAATGGAGTCAGGTATCCAGACATCCTGAATGGATACCGAATATCGATGCATGGTTTAACAAATTTGAGGTTGGTGTTAATTTCTAATTTCCAGCTTATTTTTAATAAATTTTTAATATAATTGTAAATAAATTATTATTTTTATTTTAAATAAATTATTTATACATAGCACAAATTCGAGTGGGACAACGCACTTGACAATGTTGTGAGGAGGGTATGGGAAAATCACGCGGCAACTAGGTAACATCGAAAACAATATGATAATTTGTCACTATGGAAGTAGGTTGCGTGATTTTTGGTATGAAGCACAAAAAAAGGCAAAAACAAACGCGAGAGATAACGGTCTTCAAGGCTGGAACGACATGGCGGTTTGGAAGGATTTCAAACAACTATACATCCCGGGAGATATATGGTTGCAATATGTTGAGCACATGATATCTGATCAGTTCACACGACGCTCATAGTCCGGTGCTAGCAACCAGAACCGACAAATTCATGGTTCGATGACAACGCACACCGGTGGCTCCGTTTCGTGTGCTACACATGCGAAACGGTTGGTAAGATTAATTTAAATGAAATATATCATTAAATAATTTGTTGTTACTTAATTAATTTTTTTCCTTGCAGGCTACATCTCTTGGATGTGAGTCGAGCCTAATGGAGTTGCTTATACAAACGCACATGCGGAGTCAAGACCGCCAAAAGGGGGTGCAATAGTTCGTTGAAACCGCAGTCAACACTTTGTGGTATGTTCGTTCAACCATTTTATTTCGTAAGTTATTATTTTTATTGAATTGAATATGATGATTTCTTTTTTTCATTTTCAGGAGACCTATAATAGCCGGTTAAGGAAGAGATACAGGGACGATCCTTCGACCCATCTGGATTTCGATCTGGATTTGTGGATGGAGGTAGGATCGTTTGGTGGACCCGAAAAAATCAGGTGTACGGGCTCTCCAACACTACGGTAGAGAACTTGCAGGCGGCCCGTAGTGTCTCCACCATTGGTAGCTCTCAATCAGTAACAAGCACCTAATCTAAGGAGTTCGTGGCCTTGTAGCAACACACGGCTCATCTCACCAAGAAATACGAGAAACTCTCGGTGAATTATGAACAACTTCGCCAAATGGTCATGAACATGACATCACAGAGTGGTGATACATGTGCGCCCTCTTTTTAGCCGTATGGTCCCAGGAACAACCAGCCTCCTCCTCCTCCTCCAGCTCTGCCATTGTGCTAATTTAATATTTTTTTGGAAACACATTCAATTTGTAATGAATATTATTTAACTTTATTTTTTTTATTTTTGATGTTTAATAAAATTTTATTTGCATAATTGATTTTTTTACTATTAATTTATATAATTTTATATTATTTATTCTAAATAATTTTTTAAAAAACAAATTGAAAAATACCCAATCACCGATTGATTTACAAACGAGTAGAGTCCATCGTAATTTTACAGAGAGTTGAAAAATATTTACTGGAAATGCCACAATCACCGATGTCTTCATAGACGGATATAGTCTGTCGACATTTTACAGAGAGTTAAAAAATATTTACCGAAAATGCCACAATCAACGACGGAATACATCTGTTAGTATATTTCCAGCGAGAATTTTTTTTTGGCACACATTTTCCGTCTGTAAAACCATCGACAATATTTTGTTTTTACCGACAGAGTTGGGATTATCGACAAAAAGGATGCCGACGGATGTTTTCCATCGATGATTTAGTCAGTAAAAATGTACTAACGGAGTCTGAATCTCACACCGACATGGTCCGTCGGTAAAACTGTGAAATCTTGTAGTGTAATGTCTTTCTCATTGGTGTTCTTACTGAAGTGGTCTACATGAAACAACCTCCAAGTTTTGTTTACTCTACTCTTCCATCTCATCTGTGCAGATTGCACAAGTTGTTGTATGGTTTAAAACAAGCACTGAGGGCATGGTACACTCGTTTGAGTGATTTTTTGCTCTCCATTGGTTTTCTTGCCTCTAAGGTTGACAACTCCTTGTGTATCTTGTCTGATGGAACTAATATCTTTTATCTTCTGGTGTATGTTGATGATATCCTGCTTACGAGTAACAACTTTGCTATGCTCCATTGCCTAATACAGTTACTAAGCTCTGAATTCAAGCTTCATTACTTAGGCACAGTTCACTACTTTCTGGTATTGAAGTTTAGTCTACAAGTATGGGTTTGATGCTACGTCAGCACAAATATGTTCTTGACATCCTCACTCGCGCTGGTATGACTTCCTACAAACTTGTTGATACTCTAGTCTCTCCTTCAAAAGTCACTATACTGCCGGATAATTCATTCTCTGATCCTACATGATTTTGTCAAATAGTGGATGCTCTTTAATATCTTACCTTCACCCGCCTAGATATTTGCTTTGTTGTTAACAGAGTCTGTCAGTTTATGCATGCTTATACAGATTCTCATTGGGTCGCCGTTAAGCGTATTCTACGCTACCTTAAATGTATGACATCTTATGGTTTCCATATCACTCGAGGTTCTTCCTTTGCTCTACATGGTTTTACAGATACAAATTGGGCTGGCAGTATTGATAGTCGCAAGTCTACGGGTGGCTACCTTGTCTTCTTTGGTCAGACGCTGATTTCATGGAAATTTGGTAAGCAACGCACAATTGTTGGCTCCTCTACTGAGGTTGAGTATAAAGCCTTAATAGACGGTACTGCTGAGGTCATTTGGCTTCAATATTTGTTAATAGATCTGCAAGTTCCCTCCGTCTCTGCTCCTACCATTTGGTGTGATAACCTTGGTGCCACCTATCTCTTAGCGAATCCTATTTTCCATGCTCGTACTAAGCATGTTGAGGTAGATTATCACTTTATCCATGACCGAGTTGCAAAGAAAGAGTTCAGATTCCTTTTATCCCCTCTCAGGATCAACTTGCAGGTCTTCACCAAGCTGCTTTCTGCTGCGTCCTTTACTACTTTTCGTTACAAGCTTCGAGTCAATCCTCCACCCTCAGCTTGAGGGGGCATATTATAGAATGTATAGCATGTATATATATGTATAGGAATTAATGTAGGATTATTCCAATGTTGTGATTCCTACAGTTATTGTCGTGTTCCAGCCATATATATATAAATAGGAAAGGTTGGCTAAGGCACAACATATGTCATTCTATTATTCTCAACTTAAACCATCTCATGCTCACCTACTTCACCATCTCTGACCTTGACATCTTTGGTTCCTTTGATCGCGTAAGCTCTTATGATGTAGCCTGATTAATTTTTTGAAACAGTAATGCATTTACAATTAAGAATATAATTTGGATTGGTTTTGGATTCGGATCTATTGCGAGCATGAATATTTTTTGGCTCGATGTTTTACATTGATTCAAGAAATAGGGTTATATTTGTTGTGTTATAGGTTGACAAATATGTGATTATTGCTCGTATTTTAGCTGCATTGATCAATGGCATGAACTTGATTACTAAGAAATGTTTGATTTTTATTAGATTTGATTACTATTATTGTCGTACCCTCGTCATCCCATTCTCGAAGAAAATAATAAATATTTCTCATCTTATTTTAAGATAGGTACTGCTAAATTCACTATAATTATTTTATTCCCACTAACTTTTCTAAATGATGAATAGTGGATTTAGAACAACAATATTTTGGTCTAGAAAGGGTCGTCTTTCAATTTTACCCTTGAAGTTCTAACATTTAGCAATTAGGCCTTTATTCATGGAAATCTTTTTTTATTATTATTTCATCCCTGGATCAATTGCAATTGGACCCCTAGATTCCGACGCCATTTACAAAATAGTCCTTAGTTTCTAATTTAATCAATTTAGTCCTTAATTGACTCTTCAACTTTTAATTCTTTCAAAATTACCCTTGGAAAAATCAATTAACCCCCTTATAGTATTAATACCTATTCATTTTGGTCCCTAGATTCTAATTTCTTGTAATTTTGACTCAAATTAGCCCTAAACTTTGTATTTCTTTAATTAAGCCTCTGAAGAGGTTTAATCTGATCAAGCATGGAAAGACAAAAGATGGACTGAAATAAGGTTAAAACACAAAGAATCCTAAAATATTTTTTTATTTTTAAAACATTAATCTAATCAAGTCTACCTTTTAAAGAGTTTTACAATCCTTTTTTATAGAGATCCAATGCTTCGATAACTGATATAGTGGTTTTGAAAGATTAATGCAAGTGGAGGCACATAAATATAGCTGCAAGAATAGAAAGACAAGATAAACTGAAATAATGTTAAAACACAAAGAATCCTAAAATCTTATTTCTAAAATATTAATTTGATCAAGTTTACCTTCTAAAGAGGTTTACAATCCCTTTTATAGACTAGAAAAATCAACCAAGATTAGAAACAAAGTTGGAATCCCAAAACATAACGGAAAATAACATAAAATCTAAAAATAAACAATAAAGTTGTGAAAAGTAAGGAAAAATAACAAAATTATCCCAAATAATAACTAATGAGCCTATTTTATGGAGATCCAATGCTCTGATAACTATTGAGTGGTTTTTAATGGGAAAACAGCTTATAGAATCTTCTGTAAAAATTTAAATCCGATTTAACAGTTAGATCTCTTATTATCGTTATTTAGGCCACTATTCTGGTTTTGCGTGATCATGCTTTTTCTTGGCCTAAACATCTCTCACTAGTACATGAAAATATTTGTTAGGCCATCTATATATTCCGTTTAGGGCAAACAAATAATTAATTTGCTGTTCAAATGCTTTGAAGCTCTTCAAGGTGTGATTTCATTGAATAATTTCGAGTTTAGAATTATCACCTCATTTTGGAATTGTCCCAAGCACAAGGATAAAATGATGAGCCATGGGAAGCATCTCGGATTAAGAAATAATAAACGGAGTTCAAGGTAAAACAATAGCTTAGAAAAAAGAGAGTAGAGATTTACAATATATGTAAGAATATCAGCGATCATGACCATGAATGGATCATTTCTGAATTCTATAACCAAATATCCTTCACATCTCTTTATCTAAGCTGATAGTCGGTGAAGATTTAAGGAAAAGCATGATTCTCAATCTGAGCTATGTGAGCAAGTGTATCTGGTAAAAACATCTTATCTCCCATGAAAATGAGATTAGTATGCCTCCCTTTGAAGTTTACTTTTTCTTGATCTTTCCCAATCCTTCATTATAAATGGGACCCATCAAAAACATATAAGGATGTCAAGCGTATATTTATGTTGTCATAGCATCAAACCCATTCTGGTGGACTGGACCTCAATGCCCATGTAATAATGAGCAGTGCCTAAGTCGCAAAGCTTAAACTCTAAGCTCAGCAACTATATTAAGCGGTGAAGCATAGTAGAGTTGCTACCCATAAGTAGAATATCATCAACATAAACCAGGATATCAACACCAACAGAGAAGATAAATAACAAGGTGTCAACTTTGGAAGCATGAAAGCCAATAGAGATCAGAAAATCACTCAGATGAGTGTACCAAGCCTGTAGAGCCTATTTTAAACCATGTAGTTACTTATACAATTTGCACACATGAGAAGGAAGGGCAGAGTCAACAAAACCTGAGGGTTGTTTCATGTAGACCTCTTCGTCAAGAACGCCATTGAGGAAGGCCTTATGGATATCAAGCTGATGAATTTTCCAATTATGCGAAACCGCAATGGAGAAGACTAATCTGATGGTCGCCTACTTGATAACAGGATTGAAGGTTTCAGAGTGATTAATACCTTCTTGCTGAGTAAAACATCTAGCAACTAGGAGTGCTTTATACCTCTCAATGCTACCATCAACACAACATTTTATCTTTTGCACCCATCGACTACCAACAACATTCATCGAAGGATGAAAGTGAACCAAGGAACAAGTGTCATCAAAGCACAAGGCCTAAATTTCCTCACGCATCGTACTATGCCAAGCCTTATACATGTCAACATCATAAAATGCAGTGGGTTCATAGGTAGGAGGAGACACTACCCAGCATATTAGAGCAGAAGAGGTAGCTTCAGACATATGAGCAAGGTAGTTTTTGACAACTGAGGATGAAGGACCATGGGATGCTAACGAGCGGTAGGTCGAGGGGGAGAAGAACCTGAACTCATGAGCTACTGGAGAGTATACGAGGAGAGACCAACATAGAGTTGTATATCAGCAGAAGAACCTGTCGAAGGATCGGATTGCGTAGCCATAGAGAGTAAAGAACCTGCATCATAACCAGTCTTCTCTGCAGTAGCAGAACTAGAAGCATGCAACTGTAAAGAAGGAGAACCTGTTCCTGCACAATGATCATTAAAAAAACAAGCAGATGGTGATAGAGGGGTAGGGTTGGGTGGCAATGGGATGGTGGCAGATATAGTGGACGAGTGGTGGATCTGAAAAGGTGCGGTAGGTGGCCGATTAGAGCTACTAGTTTGGTGAATTGGTGGGGCAGTAGGGTGAAAATTTGAAGAAGGATTCAAGGTTGGGAGGTGTGTATGTTATAAGGAGGTGAATGGTTGTTGCACTATTTTTCAGAATTTGCAAAAGGAAACACATCTTCATGAAAACAAACATGACGGGAGACATAAATATGTTGAGACGCTAAATCAAGACAACGATAATCAAGATCAGAGGAACTATATCCTAAGAACACACATGTAGATGAACAAAAATCCAACTTATGAGCATGATATGGACACAAAAAAGGAAAACAAAGACACCTAAAAGTACGTAGAAAATCATAATTAGGAGTACGATGAAACAAACACTCAAACAAAGATTTATTGTGGAGGACAAGAGTAGGCATGTGATTAATTAGACATACTGATGATTCAAACGCATAGTTCCAAAATCTTAACAGAGCATGACATTGTCCTAGGAGGGTAAGGTTGGTTTCGACGATGTGCCAATGGCGTCGTTCAACTATGTCATTTTGTTCATGGGTATGAGGACAGATTAACCTGTAATAAATACCAATAGTCTGAAAGAACTGGTTTAACTTATGATATTCACCACCCCAATCAGTTTGAACAGATTTAATTTTACGTGAAAACTAACGCTTAACAAGTGTTTGAAAGTAATGAAATGTAGAAAACACATCAGATTTTACAACAAGAAGATAATATCATATATGTTTGGTATACGCATCGATAAAGATAATAAAGTAACAAAAACCATCAGAAGAAAACATAGGAGCAAGGCCCCAAACATCACTAAATATTAAATCAAGTGGGGCAGTAGTTTTGTGACTCGTAGGTCTCAATGACAGATGCGACGACTTGCCTAGCGAACAAGCTTGACATTGAGCAAGAGAGCGTCTAGAAGTACCAACTATTTTATTTTTGAAAACTAGAAAATTTAAAATACAGGAAGTAGGATGACTCAATTGACGATGTCGTAAATCAACAGTCGTAGGGACATAAGGAGACCAATAAGCTTGAGGGATGGCTGGCAAAAGACTCATACATAACATAGAGACCATCTTTACTCTGACCGGAAAGGAGCACTTCCTTAGTGATGAGATCCTTTGCATAAAACACAGATGCATGAAATTCAAAATAAACATTATTATCATGACAAAATTTCTGAACAGAAAGCAGTGGTTTGGTAATATGAGGCACATGAAGAACATTAAATAATTTAAAAGTGCTTAGGGAATGTAACGTGGTATGTCCAATATGAGATATGGCAAGGCCCTTACCGTCACCATCTTGCAAATGATCATTACCAATATAAGATGCAGAATCGGTCAGAGTTGCAAGATTAGGTGTAACGTGTTGGTTTGCATCGGTGTTCGAGAACCAAGTACTGCCAGAACCATTACCAATAACAAAATGGTAAAAAGGTTGTTGGCCACTACCCCAAAACTATGTACATAGTGGAGTTGTGTGGCCGAAGGTGGAGAATAATTGACACTTGACATTCTACTCAAAAAATCAATGAGAAGGGCACCTATTCTGTTGTCAGTTGCTCTACCTAAAGTCGGCAGAAGCAAAGGAATGGAAGCCACAGTAGTTAGCCTTGTTTTTGTGGTTGTGGTGGTTGTTGTTGGGACGTTAGTTGCCATGAGAATGGCCCCTATTATGATTGAAATTGGGGTTGTGCTAAGATATGGCAAGGTGAGTTGAAGGCAGTGCCAGTAGCGGTGGCTGAGGCAGCAGATGTGAGCTTGTATCCATGGATTATAGGGAGGTCTTGTGTAGAAATTCATGGGTAAGGAGATGGCTATGAAGGTCGACATATGACAGTGGTTATGTCTTGGTCTTGAGGTTGGTTACTAAGTCTTTGAACTCACCACGAAGGCCACGAAACACATAAGATTGAAGTCTTCAAGAGAGATAGGTCAGCCAACAACATTCAATTCGTCAAATAACTATTTTTCTTGTTGCATATACATAGCCGCCAAGCATCACCTTGTTGAAGATCTTGAAATGACCCATGGAGTTACATAATGCGAGAATTAGATGAAGACGCGAAAGCTACTTCAAGAGTGAACTAAACACAATGCGAGGTATGATAATCGACCACAAAGTGTAACACATCCATGGAGAGAGAGGAGAGTAACGCGCTCAAAATAAGTTGATCTTGTTCCTTCCAACAAAGAAAAGAGGGTTTGATTGTCATAGAGAAACCAACAAAACTATCAAAAACATGAGAGGCAGAACACGACACTAAGCCATCAACAAAGTGAAAAACACCCTGACCAAGAAAGTATGGATGGCTTCATCTGCATTCACCAATAGAGATAATTTGTGTTTGTAAGTTTCAATGAAACAACTTGTTGAGTGTTGGACAAAGCAACTATAACTGGAGTTGATGTCCCCATAATGTGAAGAGGAATGGTAGAAACATAAGAAGAAGAGTCATTGTTCTGTTCTGCAAGCGAAGGAAGTTGTTGTTGTGGGAAGGCACCACCGATAGCAGCCTATGAGTAGTCGGCCGACTGGGTTGCAACGCTGGTTTGGTAGAGCCCAATTGGCAATTATTGCTTCTTGGTGACGACTAAAGGGCTTGAAACAAGCACATCTTTCTTTCTTTTTTATGTTCATCTATATCTTTAACTGAATTAAAAGTTGTCTATATATCCGTTTCTTAGAGAATTTTGATTTGAGGGTTATGCAATTTTCTTGAGACTAAATCCAACGTTCTAGTAAAAAACAAATTATTCATATTAATACTAAGCAATTCATGAAAAAAATACGTTCTTATGATCCAATCTTGGAGTTAAATTTGATTGCATAGGTTAAGAGCACACCTACTAACTAACAAGGTCAACTCATCAAGATTGGACCTGGTGAATTTTTAACTTGTAGTTGAAACAATTCTAAAATTTCAAACAAATTAGCAAGTAAATTTTTTAAAAAAACAAGCATAATTAGTCACCTAAGAGCCCATATGAAACTTATATGGCTTGATAACTTAGGCCTACTCCACTAGCAAGACGCTCACATAAATTCATTATAAGAAAATAGAAGATTATAGGGTGTTACATAAAATTGCTTTCTTACCTAAAATCATAAAGTAATTCAAGACTCACTTATTTTCTTTTATCTCTAGTCACTAAAGTGTAAGGAATGGAAGCACTCATAAATAAATCTTGCCCTAAAATATGACAATTTTAGGCTTTTATATGGGCTAAATACATGGGTATTTTTTTACTTACATCAGCCTATAATTTAAGATAAACTCAACAAATCTCCACTTTGTCTTAAATTGAGGCAACTCACAAAAAATAAACTTGTCTTTGATTACCTCTCAAGTATTACACAATTCAAACAAGTTGAAGCAATACTTAAACTTGAATGTAAAGTTAGGTTTCATCAAAATATCTGCATGGTTGTCATCTGTAGCAATTTTCTTAACTAATACAACACCCTGTGACATGATATCTAGAATAAAATGGTACCTAACAAAAATATATTTGGTCATTTCACGATACATCCTTTTAGCTAGATGAATAATGCTTTGGCTATTACAATGTATAACAATCAACTCATATGACAAACCAAGATTACTAACCAAACCTCTCAGCCATAAAGCTTATTTCACTACCTCTGTTAATGCCATATACTCAACATTTATTATAGACAAGGCAATTATAGATTGAAAAATTTATTTCGAACTATGGCATACCTCGCAAAAATGAACACATAATTTGTAAGTGACCTCCTCATATCCAAATCATTAGTGTAATCTCAATCTACAAAGCCCTCAACACCATATCTAGTGCCATTACCCCTGTCATATACCAAACAAATATTTGCAGCACCTCTAAAATAATGGAGTATCTATTTTATGGCTTATCGATGAACTTTTCTTGGATTTTTCAAAAACCTAGTGACCAAACTAACTTGCTTGTAGTATTTCATACCTAATTGTTCAAACACCATCTCAAGATACTTTCTCTATGACAAGTATAACTTGCTAGCACTTCAATCTCTGTGTATCTTCATATCCAAAATCTTTTTAGTTGTACCTAAATTCTTCATCTCAAACTCACCACTTAATCCTTCAATTTTATTTATTTTTATCTTAGATATGTTTTTAAGGCAATCAACATGTCATTAACATACAATAACAAGTACAAGAATAAATCATCAGAGAGCTTCCTAAAATACACAAAGCAAGTATAGTCACTCTTGAAGTAACTATGTCCAAGCATAAAAATATCAAACCTTTTACACCATTGTCTCGATGACTACTTCAAGTCATACAATGACTTTTTCAATAAGCACACATGGTTTTTCTTAACTTGAGCAATTAAACCCCCTAATTGATGCATATAGATCCTCTCATTTAGTTTATCATGTAAAAAGGTTATTTTCACATCTAGTTGTTCAAGCTGTAAGTCAAATAAAGCAACCATAACAAGCAATACCCAGAGGGAACTATGTTTCACAACTAGAGAGAATACTTTATTGAAGTCAAAAAAAAAAAATTATCTAAAAATCTTATCAACTAGGCATGCTTTAAACCTTTCATCCTCAACCCCTGGGATTCCATCTTTCTTATTATAAATTCATTTACATCCAACAATCTTTTAGCCTTGTGATGGTTTAACAAGCTCCCATATCCTATTTTTATATAAAGATTTAATCTCCTTATTTATAGCAAGCATCCACTAAGAATATTTTTTGTAACAAATTACCTCTTTATAAGAATAAGGCTCATAATCATCAAAATTATTTGTAATATGTAAGACAAAATTAACTAAATCAACATATTTATACTTAACTAGTGCTTTTATTTGTTTTCTTTGTCATTTGTAGCAATATTATAGGGTTGTTTTTCAGATACAACTTTATCAATAATATCTCGCACCACTTTCTCAAGAGGCTCAATTAAAGCATTTTTTGTACTGTCTCTAAAGCTCTAACCTCAAGCTTCATATAATTGTTATTACCATATTCCATCTCAACATTAACACCAGTAAACTCCTTTTCCTTGAGACTTATCAAAATTTATATTTTGGCTACTAATAAACTTAGGTAACTTGGTATCAACACACCACAACCAATATCCCTTCACCTTGTATACATAGCCTAGAAATATGCATTTCCTCATTTTTTATCCAAGTTTATCTTTCTTAAAATAAGTACAAGCAGGACAACCAAATACCCTCGATTTATATTAATTAGTAAGAGAACCAAATCATACCTCATATGGAGTCTTCAACTCTAAAACTATCGATAAAGATTTATTCCCCAAATAACAAGCCATCCTAATTACTTTAGCCCAAAAGTTCTTTGACAATCTTGCCTGTGAAAACATACAACATGCTCTTTCCAATAGTTTCTTGCTCATACATTATGTAACCTTATTTTATTACGGTGTATTTCTGACAGAATGATGTCTAGCAGTTCCTTTATCTCACCAAACTGACCTGATTAGGATTTCAAACAATTATTAGTTCTTTGATGTTCTTATCATTCAGCTTTTCAATCAAAGTTTTCCATTGCTTGTAATGAGAAACACATCGTTTTTTCTCTTTAGAAAATACACCCAGACCTTTCTCGAATGTTCATCAACAAATGTCAATAGATAATGTGATCTACTTTTTGATATAATAGGAGAAGGACCTCAAAGGTCAAAATGAACATAATTCATAGTACCCTTGATATAATGAAAAGTCATACAGATTTTTACCCTGCACTATTTACCATAAATACAATGCTCAAAGAAGTTCAATTTACCTATTTTCATACCACATAACAAATATCATTTGCTTAAATCAATCAACCCCCTCTTACTTATATATCATAACCGCATATACCAAAACTTAGTACAAACACTATATGAATCAACTAGAGATGACATATTACCTAAATCAATAACTATTGAACCTTAAAGATGGTGAAGGCTATCAACCAGTTTTCTTTCATCCTGACAAGAGCACCCTTACAAATCCTTAGAAGTCTACCTTTAGTAGAATAACCATAACATTGAGAATAAAATATTCTTCAAGAAATTATATTCTTCCTTATCTTTGGAACATACCAAACCTCAAATATCCTAACAATGCCATCTTACATCCTAGTTTGAATTGCACCCACACCAACAACAAAAAGTCTTTTATTGTTTCATAATAAAACAGTATCATTAATAACTTTATAAGTGTCAAACCAACTTCTATCAGGACAAATATAAAATATGCAACTTGAATCAAGAGTATACTCATCACCCAAGCTACCAACATATACAACCAAAACACTTTCAGTGTCATCATAAATTTCCCTTCACTAGCAACATTTACAACATCAAAAGTTTCCTCCTTCTTTTCTTTATCTTTCTGTTTAACACAATTATTCTTAAAGTGTCATACCCCATAACATTCAAAGCATTATGTTAATATAGACTTCAATTTTGATCTAGACTTGCCTCCACTACCTAAACCCTTATTAATTAGTATACCCCTCACAATCAAGCCCTTTGTATAATCATCATTATAACACTCTAACACTCACTTTTTTTTTAACTCCCTAGAGTTTAAGGAAGCTTTGACATCTTCTTAACTAAGATTATCATTTCCATACAACAAAGTAACAATAAAATAATCACAAGATTGAGGTAAAAAACATAATAAAATCAAAGCAAAGTCTTCATCTTCAATCTTAACATCAACATTTTACAAATCTAAAATCACTATATTGAATACTTCAAGATAATCTTTAATGGGCATACCTTCTTTCATCCGGAGAGTATACAACAAATGTTTTAGACAAAAAAAATTGAATAGCACTATGTGCCTATTCCATAAGATCTTTTTTTCTCTTCATCATACATCCCTTTAAGCAAATTTTCTACACCTCTTGATGCCTTTAATAAACCTTATTGAACTAACAAGGTGTGCATCTTAATAAGTCATAGATTAAAGTTGTTCCTACCAGTAAATTTTTCTACATCAAACTTCATCATTGATGTTACTCTTATTGCCATCATAAAAGCTGTTAGTTTAAGCTTTTGGGTTGGATTGGTTCTTTAACAAAAGCAACTGATAACTATGCAAGCTCTGCTATTAGTTTGTAATGGAAACAACCTTAAATTCTCAAACCAAATTGACAAGTAGAGAAATATAAAAAGACAAGCACAATCAATCACACAAGAGAATAAATGAGATTTACGTGGTTTGATAATTTAAGTCTACTCCACAGGAGAGACGATAAGATAAATTCGGTATAAGATTACAAGGTGTCACATAAAATTTCTCTCTTACCCAAAATCCCAAAGTAATCTAAAAATCATTTACTTTATCCTCTCTATAGCCACTAAAGTGTGGAGAATGAAAGAACTCACAAGTAAGCATTACCTTAATATATGACAACTTTAGAATTTTATATGGACTAAGTACAAGTGTATTTCTTTTCTCACTTGAACTCGCAATTTAAGACAAACCCATCAAAATTGGTAAGAGAATTGATCAAATTTATGCAAGTTCGCATTCCTTGTCCAATAGCTTTTGGATTCTTATACTTTATCGCCTTGAATTATGGATCATCCTTCTTCACATGTTGTGAGTTAGTGACCTTATTCGAACTTATTGATTCGCTTTGAAGTTTAGGTAGCTGGTCCATCATAATTTGAATTGTTTGTTAATTTCAAGCAAGTATCTAGTTTTATTATTTTGAGAGTAAGAAAAATTATGAAATTTTTAAAAAATTATAAATATAGTAGATCAATTTTCAGAAATTTTAGAGGGACCATGACCCCAAGCTATAACTACGCGTCACCCTTGCCTGTAAGAATTCCTTGTCCATAAAAAATGTATATGGTTTACGGTAAAATTAGCAGTAAATGTCATAGGAAGATGTATGTGGTAGAAATGAACAGAAGTGTAAGGTGATTCCTACTATCTTGGAGGAAATCTGTAAAGGAGAAGGGCTGTGAGGAAATGACGGAACTGGTCATCAAATTTATCTTCTTATTTACAACTAATTATTCCGAAGATTTATTGTAGGAATTGGTTAGATCCTCTCGTGTTCTTAAAGAAACATGATCGGCTATTGTTGAAATTTTATTATTGAGTTAAATAAGAGAAATAAAATAATAATGATAATATACTAAATCATGGTATTTCAATTTCAATTTTATGAAAACAATTGACTGGAATTAACCTTCAAATCTATAAATTTTAGACGTCAGAGTAAAACTAAGAAAACTTCTCAATTTGACTGAAATATCCAGTCATTCCATTTATTAATTATGTCTAGTTAAAATTAGCGTTAGTTGATATGTGAGCAAAGGTATCTAGTAAAAATATCTCATCTCCAATGAGAATGGGATAAGTAGTCCCCCCCCATTGATGCTTTTTACATTTCTTTACAGGAAGAAGCTCTGAGCATGCTCAAAGAAAATGCTTCAAACATGATGAGGATTCTTTTCCCCTACTTTCCATATTTAATATCTTAGCATAGAAAAGATAAACAAGAATATTAATGCTTCTGCAACATAGCGATAGCAAGCATCGGCTTTTGATGAACTTTTGAGGACATGAAACTCCCACAAAATGGGTCTAATCCGAAAGAGTTTTTTTTTTTTCTTCTTTGTTATTGTAAAACAACTATCTTGACCTATACTTCAGTTTTCAGATAAGATCCTAAAATATAATTTATATTATTTTTTAATATACCTTTCAAAAGTTTTTTGAATTTAAAACTTGCGTACCCATCACTACCTTATATTTAATTTTATTAAATAAAATAAGAATAATAATATTCAAACTCATAATATTAATAATATTCTGATAGAATATTAAAGAAACATCTTAATATGAAAACATAAGTTTTTGGGTAATATCTCATCATATGATTTCTATTATCACATGGAACTGAAAGAAATCCTTAAGTCCTCTTCAGGATACTGCTCCAAGAAAATGGTCTCTCAGTGAAAGCCCTGAGGAATCTGAGGCATATAATATGATAAATTTTAATCTTAACAAGTTAACCCCTGGGGTGGGATCAGAACCTTTTTTTCTATTGTTGTTAACCTAAGGAAAAGCCACAGCTAACTGTCTGGACTATGGTATTGGGATTGAGAGTTAAGTGTCCAGAAAGCCTTCTATGGATAACCACATGTCCATATCCATAAGATCTCAATTGATTGTCCATTA
>Ga0307513_10001454_pt1 | contig 34024 bp, 42 predicted proteins | sample 15_EM_MG_FD_202174 | JGI IMG/M metagenome (GOLD analysis project Ga0307513, IMG submission 202174) | Populus trichocarpa ectomycorrhiza microbial communities from riparian zone in the Pacific Northwest, United States - 15_EM | ecosystem: Host-associated > Plants > Roots > Unclassified | place... | reverse complement strand
TATTCGCGCGGCATCACTGCCAAGATATTTATTTTTTCCCACATAACACTCAGTCACGGGTCCTGTGCGGAGGGCAACAATGATCCGAGTCGCCGTGTGATATATACTCGAAAAACGGTTAAATAAGTACAGAGCGACGAACGAACGAGAGAAGAAAAAAAGGCCAAAGCATATTATACATCTTACATAGCAACGCTGAAGAAATAAATATCATCGAGGTATCTCCGCCATCGAAATATTATCCGACATGTATCGTTGTGGTCCCCCTGACCGTGGTCGGAGTGCAAGCACTCGGTCGTCAGAAACTATCAAGATTTCTTCTCGTCCCACACCCTGTGGATGACGCGGGTACTGGTCAGGGTATGAGTGATGTGGATGGTGAGGAGGTGGTTGTCCGGGATGAGGACCATAGGGGTTATACCCAGCAGCACTGCAGACAAAAATAAGTTTGTTGACTCATCAACCCGAAAATGAAAGACGGACCCGTGTTGCTGATATGGATTGTATTGGTTTGCCGATGATGCGTTCGTCACAGAAGGAGGGGTATCGGCAAAGAGCAAACGCAAATTCGAGCCTTGGATAACTTGCGACAACAATCCGGTCTCGATATGTCGTATCTCCACAAAGGAAGGTTCAAAAGCGAGCACGTATGGTTCATGCAGCGCTGATACCAAAAACCATAAGGCCGACATCAAAAAATGCTAATTCAGATGACATACCAAAGCCGGTTGGCATGCCCTCCCAATGCACCATAAAGTCTTTCCGCGATCGACGGCCACTTTTGTTGACATAAAAAGCAAATTCTACAAGAAATTTCGGCAAAATAAAAAACCAGAGAAAATGTAAAAGCTCACCATCATAACAAAGGAGGAAATCATTTTGAATCCGATAAATAGCCATTGGGCGCAACGTTTCCTTCTTCCTCACAAACTCCAGAGACTCATCATTCGGGTCCAACAATCCCTGCGTATCCAAACTCTCCAAATCTACGATCTCAAAACCCCGCGAACATCCAACACACATCTTGGTCTTTAGGTAGTGAATAGATGTCGACTCAACTGGGATGTAAAACTCCTACAAACCCACAAAATGACGTGTCAGTTGAGAACGCACTCCCATTAAAGGCGCTCTTACCCTGAACAGCTTAAGCGTATCATTCCCACCCTGCAACAGTTTCTTGAATGTTGGCTTCGCACGGCCTCGGATGTTCTGGTCAATCGGCTCGAGCGTTTTGAACGTGCTCGAGAGCTGACTCGACTTGACGATGCATACTAACACCTTGTTCAAGCAGAACCCAGCCTTGAAGAAAGATGTATGTGACGATATCCGTTTCGCGCGCTTTAGGCCAGCCATTGGATCCAGTGGGTCGAGGGCTTCCAGTGGGAAAGTGATGACTTGACGTTCTAATATTATAGCGTTGTCAATCACCACAGAAACGGACAAGAAAAACGATGAGAACACACCTGACAGGACAATGAGGAGCTGATAATCCTCCAAGACATCCACCTGGAGGACGTCCAACAGGGCCAACACTTTCACAGGATCTTGGTTCGGTTCGCGGAGGTCGGAAAGATACACGCCGTCATCCGTGCCATATACCACTCTTCGCCCACCGCCTTTAGATAAACCCATTAGACCACAATTCAAGCAGAAAGATAAGAAAAACTCACTATAAGGTGCCGCACAATTGACCTTATTAGGCCCCGAAAAGAACCCTTCACTCAGGTTAGAAGTATCAAAAATAATACTCCTCTCCCTCATGGTCTGCTGTTGCTTGTAGATGACCTCCAGCCATTTTTTGTGGCTCATGGGAGATGTAGACCACAGCATGAGATTGTAATACTTCCGCCCCAGATGAATGAAGTTTATCCAGTGCTGGCCCTTGTCGTGCTTGATCGCAACGGCGGATACAACAGAGGGAACACCACGGGTTCTGTCGAAGGAGGACCTTCGAACCAGAGCCTGTCGATTGCGTTGTGATCGCATAGTACCATTGTTGCCATTTTCTTCAGGGGGCGAGGTAATCAAGAGAAGCTCTAGTGGTATTGGCTGGTAGTTTATCGAGAAAGAAGTGATGAGGATTCAATGCAAAGAGTAGAGATAGTGAAATCACCCACCCGCCGATACACCCTGTATTGCTCATGTTGCTTCGTCTTGACCAACTTCGTGAACAATAGGGCATGATCAAACAGATAGACCTGGATCTCTCCGTCCCGCTTGTTCAAGCTACCCTTGTACACCATCTCTCGACCTTCGTCGCGGAGTCGCAAGTTCTAAAATTTCCAAGTCACAGAAGAATGAAAGTCAATTGAAAGCCCCAAGTGAAAATGCGCCGCAACATCCGATCGCAAATGCAAAAAGAACACGAACCACTTCCTCTCCAGGCTTGAATATCAGCTGTTGATCCAACTGCAGCAAATTGAATCGATTCTCCGTCTTCCCCGTCTCGGTATTGACCTTCGCCAGGAACTCGCGCACCATGACCACCACCTGCGCCAAAGCCTGCTTGTCTGGGCTATCGTTTGGCGTATGTTTGAGGACAGCTTCAAGCAGTAGTGGGTATCGTGCGAGGCGCGTTGTCGGTTTTGTCAGGTACGCATTGAGTTCGAGTTTGCGTGATTCAGGAAGTCGTTCGGTGACCTACGTAGTGAACAAGAGATTTAATAAATCACGATCACCACACATAAATGCGGGAGGATGATGTGCCACAATGAGAATCCACGAACCTCAACAAACGCCGCAAACGCAGGATTCGAGTTCTTCTCCTTCTCAAACTCATACTTTCCATATAACTGATGCGCGCCATATGACACGAACGGTGCGAAATGTGGCACAACATCCAGGAGAATATCTCCAATCCGGTCCACTACCGCGTACTGTTTCTGCCGTTTCGACAACGCGTCCCGCAAACGCGTGTTCACCGCAATGATATCATGCACATTCCAAAACACCTGCGCAAGAAAGTCAGTGCGCCGTGCTTGCGGGATGATATCATCGTCCTTTAGTCGGTTTATCCAGACCTATAAGATATCAAATCATTGTTAGGTGACCCGTGTGATAATGTGGTGTATAAATAAAATTACTCACGTCGCGTAGGTATTCCATATCGCGCACAAAGTCCCTCTCCGTATAAATGACTTCATTGATGGATTCCTGGCGTCTCTTCTCCTGATCCGATACACTGTTGACGATTTCCTGCGGCACAGAATGAACCCACAGCGTTCCAGCGTCCTAATTCCGAGTCAGCATTAACAATGTCCAAAATGTTCGCCAAAAAAGTACTCACCGGAACGTCATTAAGACTGTCCCTGCTTATTTGCTTGGATAGGCCAGGCTGTGGCTTCATGTTCAACCGTGCTTGCTGTTCTAACCGCCGCGGACATGCGATACTGTAACATAGCTGATCCTTGGAGCATGTCGGAGAATAACAATCTGTAAGAAGAGTAAACACCCCAGAAGGAAGTGTAAACTCGTCCGACGAAACAGAGTCCTTCCTTGTGCGAGGCTGCGGTGACGCAGGAAACCGCGATGGCGAGGCACCACCCTAAGAGATTCCCAGATATGAGAAAGAAGTTAAGTAAAAAGCACATAACTGTACACCCTACCTCAAAATATGAATGAGAGCTGTTGAACAAGGCGGCATTCGGCTTGTCCACATGGGCATCTGCTCCTTGAAATTCTCCGCTGACGAACGGGCTCGGCAAGATCGTTCTGAATTGATACAATTCGTTGGCACTGTCCCTCAGCCGGTGATCATATGTCACATCGTGAAAGAATTTTTGCGCATCCAAAGCGCGGCCAAGGAGGAGAGCAAGATTGCGGTCGGTAGTCTTAATGACGTAGGCGATTTTATCGACGGCTTCGCGTCCGTCGAAGGCATCCTTGTACGTGAGTCCATCTTTGACGCGATCGGTGATGGGTATGCGTTCGCGGAACGCTTGGGCCACCCGAGAGAGAAGTGCGGGATATACAATGGGTGTTTTGCGTACAGGAGTTCGGAAAGATGTCGGGGAGGCTCGGCCCTCAAGCATGGACGATACATTAGGCCTAGAGCCACGCTTTTGGTCCACACTGGGCCGAGTGGCGTTTGGGCTTGCAGACATGGACATTGAGCGATCTTGGGAAGTGCGATTGCGTTGGTTGGTAAATTTGGGAATTGTGCGTACGGAGTCGGAGGAACGGCGAGTACTGTAATTGTGATCGACTAGAGTACTGGGGGGTGGAGAGTGGCAGTGATCAGCACCTGAAGAAGGCGAAGAAGAGGAATTGGCGACTGAAGAGCGTATTGAATGGGCTGCAACTGTATCGACATGGAGGGGTAGAGTCTACGAACTGATGAATATGAAGCAGAGGTAGAAAAAAGAAGGTGGCGTACGGGATACACAGAATCCGAGGCAGAAGAGTGTCTTTGATGTTGATAAGATGAAGGTTGCACTGTTCAAGGCAGTTAGCAAGGAAGGGGCTGGATGAAAGAAAGAAAGGAACGCACAGGACGGCTCTGAACGGGCCCAAGGAAGTTCACTACTGTCATCTGCGGTGAAGTCAGGGGACGTGCTGGTATTCGCAGCAGCAGCAGCAGCAAAATCGAGACCTAATCTGCCGTCATCATGCTCGAGACCTATACCGAGCTGTGGAAAGTCATTGGTAGAAACGGAGCTTCCATTCAAATTCGATCTTGGGCGCTGGAGATGTCGAACTGAGGGTACAGGGGAAACCCGCTGGGAATTCCATTGCGGTGGATTATTATGATCTGGAACATTCATGAATACCTGCTCCTGGTACGCCTGTGCAGCGGTAAGACCCTGAGGATGTGGAGCAGGCGAATGGTTGGGAGAGGCGTTTGGGATGTAATCTTGGGAGCTATTGTTGGAGACAATCGATCGTGCCCTAGCTAACGCTGGATTATGTGGCGGGGCAAGAGAGGGTGAAAAAGCTTGGTGCTGCGGGGCATAAGGTGGGTGTGGCGGGGGATAGTAGGATTGGTGGGGAGGTTGGGGTTGTGTGTATGAATTGTAGGAGGTACGGCGCTCTTGGGGCGGGTACTGCGGATAAGGGGGTTGCTGGTGGGAGGGACCTGGACGACCAAAGATTGACTCGTACGCGGCGTGTCGTTTGTCGGGGGGCGGTTGGCGGGGCCCCAGGGGCTTGTCCATGGCGGCACTGCGAAAAGAACGCAACGGATGTCCAAATCCGGTCACTTGACCCAAACGTCAACAACGCCTGTTCAACGTGCTCAGCTCACATCGTCATCTCTATCCACGGCAACGTCACTTTACCGAGTCTGCCTATGGGAAACTCGTCATGTCGAAACCTTCCTCACTGTCTTCTCCATCCAGAGGATCCCACACCTCTCCGTCCAGAGATCAACACTAAAATTGTAATCACCTGCATTCTTGGATCGAGAAACATGTATCCTCCACTTAGTCTGCCTTCACATATGATCCTTTCACGGGATATCAATGACCTTCGTGGATGTCCATCCAGACTCTTGTCCACGACTGGGGATTGATAATTCCTTTCGTGCTTCCGCCAATGATGCGGCCTGGGCCTGATGGCCAAGAAAGTTTCATCCGGTTTTTCACCGCCAGGTGGAAAAAAAGTCTTAGCTAAGGAGGAGAAAACGATGAGGTCTCCGTCGATAACGACTTCCAGTAGGAATGACTTGAGACCAGCTTTTGCGATTGGGGCGGGCAGCTGTTGTTTCTTCGTCACGACGACAATACCAAGATTGTCTATCTTCGTCTGGGACCTTATGGGACATTCAGTTACAGTGAATATGCTCCCGGGAGCGTGGCTCTTCTTTCGCTGCGATATGTTTTGGCTTGTTGATAATCCAGAAGAATGATTCAAGAATCGAGTCGGTCGGCGATGACATCCCGAAAAGTGCTGAGCGCTGAATCGATGACTTCCCTTAAGGTTCGCAGCATGAGTACCTCTTCATACAAGCTTCATGGACCAAGGAGCTGACGTCATTTTGGTGTGTAGAGCACCGTCGGCCACCGCTCACGACAGAATCGGGGACGGCCTCGAACACCTTGAACATTTGACCTTTCACCAGAAGTTAGAAGCACGAACACTTTCCCCTGCTGTCATAAAAAATCCCCGGTCAGGATTCACGCGAGCTCCCATTAGCTCTGCTATTGTGTCCAGACTGAGCTCTCTCATGGTAGAAGCACGAACATCTTGAACATTTGACCTTTCACCAGAAGTTAGAAGCATGAACACCTTTCCTCTGGTGTCGTTTCCGGCGACAAATCGCCGGTTAGAGTTCACGCGAGCCGCCATTAGCTCTGCTATTGTATCCAAACTGAGCCTTCTCATGGTAGAAGCACGAACATCTTGAACATTTGACCTCTCACCAGAAGTTAGAAGCACGAACACCTTCCTCTGGTGTCGTTTCCGGCGAAACAAATCGCCGGTCAGGGTTCACGCGTAAAAGTAAATAAAAAGGAAGTGTTTGCAAAGCAACGACTCAGCCATCATACTCCTCTAACTTCACATCCAAGTCTATCTGATAATGTCGGACCCAAAGGACAAACTCGAGAACGGCGTCTACATCCTGCGTTCCGCAGCAAGGCCTTGGTTGGCTCTTCAAATCGGAGATAGAGTCGATCCCAACACCGAAGCCAGAAAGAGTTGAGCCAATATAACCTGCTCACTGAATTCTGCATCTGATTGCCTTTGTCTTCATAGTCACTGTTGAGCAGGTCGATGAGAACAATAAAGCCCAGCAGGTATATTCTTCTTCTCCTGCGTTCCACTCATACTACATCTCAAATAGTGGCGGTCGACGTATCAAGGCGTTGGCGATTTCGGTTATGGTCTCTACACCATCGAATCACAGGGCGAGGGCCTTGAAGGCTATTATCTTGTTAATACCACGGCTAAGCAAGTGCGAGCCGAACTGAGTGATGGACAGTATTTGAAATGGTGGTCCGGGTACAGGGGCAATGACCAACTAAGAGTGTAATTATTCTGATTTTTTTCATATATCCTATATATCCTAAACTTCTTATTTCAGTTTCCTCGTTGGCGGGACGGATGCTATCAATGCCCTTAGCTATGAGGGTTTTGCTGGCACCGAAGTCGAAATTGTAACGCTTCCTCCGCCACATCCTGGTACAGAGGGAGGAAATTGGGGCAGCACTTTCAATATATGGACGCCCGCCAAGGTCTGTAAATCACAATATATGTAGCTCTGAAACTACTATTCATCCTTGCCTTTATTCAGGTCGAATGAGGCGGTAGATCTGCTCACTGCCACTAATTGCTTGCTCAAAGCATGACAGTATTTTTCTTTGCGTTGTCTAAATTTCCCTCTCTTGTATCCCGAAAGTCCTTTTTAAAAAAAGCAGCTGTGCGAATGTCCGTTTTCATTTACTTGTACTTGTATCGTCGCTCGCGTGAATGTCACTATTGTTTCCACTGTCCACTTATTTAAATAGTCTTCCTAGCAGCAAAGTCAAGTTCCAACGTTATTAGCCTTTCGTCTTTTGTCGTTCGTACTTGTTATGTCCACCGTTTTGTCTGAGTATATCAGCCATCGCGGCGCAGGGATTGGGACAAACCTTTCAAATTTGACAGGTACACCCCCCGCACTGGCAAGAAGCATCTTCAAGTTTGTCTGGTGATCTTTCTAGCGGCCCTATTTCAAATTGGTAATTAATGGTATTTAGCCCATTCTTTCGACGACTCGTCACTGCGTATTCTCGTAAATGATACGCGTCTAACGACCAAGAGCTCCTTCAATCCCAAATCTTCGTCACTCTCCGGCAGGATGAACCCCCCCTTCCTAAAGTTGCGTCCGCCGAGGCGAGGGAGTACAAATATCGGAGCGTGTTATCGGGTCATCAAAGGGGTTAGTCGTAATTTCGTCAGGATACCATTCCTTCTCTTCGAACAGATTATCTACAAGGCAGTCAAGCATATGCATATTGGGCTTCGAGGTCATTTCCTCGGAGTTGTCGTAGAGGGACGGATCGATCCCCGCATTTTCCAGCTAGGATCGAGCTTGACGTTAGGTGAGGCGACAACCCGTCATACAATCCCCCACTGGCTATTTTCCAGGGCCACCTCCCCATGCTCTCATCTGTCTACCTTCGAAATATCGACAGTGATGGTCTCGATTTTGCATTTCAGGGGCTGAGCACTCTCGAAATACGGGATTATGGAACCTGGCCAACATTTTTCAAGCTCAAGGAGATGCTGGACAAGTCATCCTTGCAGCGGTTGGCCCTCCATGTGAAGCCGAAAATTGTGATGCAGCAAATCTTTACTGGCGTCCCCGAGAGTATTCGCGATCTCCAAATTCTCCTCCCCGAGCTGCGTACCATCGAAGTCTACACATCCGAATAGCTCACATCCGGGATTTCTACCCTCGTCCACCTGTTCGCCTGCCCAAAGCTCCAAGACTTGTTCGTGCGCGAGAACACGGCCTCACTCATAGAAGTACCTGTCCGAACAATTCTTCACCATTCCAAGATTCCATCATAAGTCTACACCTAGCTGCATGTTGACATTACATACCCATATTTGCCTTTTTTTCTTACTTTCACTTTTACGTTAAGGAATTGCTCAATTGGGCCAATCTTCGTCTTATCCGCTACATGACAGTTGAAATCTAGTTAGACAATGAGTTCCGACCATCCGGTGAACTAAAATCCAGTCTGTAGCAGTCTGGCTGTGATTCTCAGAAATAACCAATGGTTGGTTTCAATGTGAAACTGGTCTTGTTGGAGCAATTCACACCGTCTACCAGTAACCCAGAGCCAAAACTTTGCAAACAAGGCATCCTATTGACAGTGCACCTATGTCGAGTACTCCATCTTGGCTGTAAAGGTCATCAGATATTGTTCAGCAATAATTCAAGAAAAAGGAGGCTTACTCTCATGTTTCTTCGCTTCTGCAACTTTACGGGCAGCTTTGGTGAGATCTTCTTGGTTCACGTACTCGCGGTCGTCTCGGATTGCAAACATCCCAGCTTCCGTCACGACATTTCGCAAATCAGCACCGTTGAAGCCATCGGAGAGCTGGATGTCGGATGTCGGTTCAGCCAAAGCAATAATAAAAAGACACTAATGTAAATAGTACAAACCTTGACAATAGCCTCGTAATCGATATCGCCGCCCTTGTTGACAGGAGCCGCATGGATCTTCAGGATTTCCAAGCGCGCTTGTTCGTTGGGTAAAGGAACTTCGATTTTACGATCTAATCGGCCAGGACGGAGAAGGGCAGGGTCAAGGGTATCAGGTCGATTTGTCGCCATAATGAGTTTCGTTTTGCCCAAGGAGTCAAATCCATCCATTTGGTTCAAAAGCTGAGAAAGAAATCGATAAAACGAAGGAAAACGTCCAAAGTGAAAACGTACCTCCATCAGCGTTCGCTGAATTTCACGATCTGCACTCGTACCCTCGGAGAAACGGCGGCCACCAATGGCATCAATTTCATCCATGAAGATAACACAAGGCTCATGGTCTCGGGCGTATCCAAACATCTCGCGAACAACACGGGCACTCTCGCCGATGTATTTATCGACAATAGCTGATGAAACAACTTTCAGGAAATTGGTACTGAGCGTCGCGGCCACCGCACGAGCGAGCAAGGTTTTGCCGGTTCCAGGAGGGCCGTATAGAAGCACGCCCTTCGGGGGTTTAATACCAACACGAAGAAAAAGTTCAGGGTTCATTAGAGGGAGTTCAATAATCTACGAGATAAATTTGTTAGGGCAGTGATTAAAGGGAAATTTTGGGCGTGAATACCTCCCGAAGCTCCCGGACTTGCTCGCCCAATCCTCCGATTCCAGCAAATGAGGCACCCCCGGGATCTTCCATGCTCATCTTGTACACAAGAGGATCTACCTCACGGGGTAGAATTCTCATTATCGTTAATGTTGTCATGTCTAGCGAGACACGCGTCCCCGTCTTCAGTTTGGCAACAGGAAGGGTTGGTCGGTAGGAGACGACATAGCGTGGCCCTGAAGACGCCTTCACAATGACTACAGGGATGGTCAGCCTAAGAAAGAAATAATAATTTCTTCGTACATACACCGATCTGAATCAAGCTGCTTCATGACCTCTCCGATTATTTGACCGACGGATTGCACGGCTTTGATGTCGTCTTCCGTCTTTTCGTAGGCCTTCTCCAGGTCCTTCAGTAAGAACCTGACTAGAACATAATTGGCGAATTCGAAGGTCTTATGACAATTATGATACTTACGATTTTTGAGGCTCTCACTGCTCGCTTCATGGCTGCGTAATTTCTGTCCTGCGTTGAATACCTGATGAGATCGAGATGAAACAGTGAGTTACCTCGCGATATGTCTTTAGAGCATCCTTCCTACGCTGATCCATGGCGCCCGACGACGTTGAGGGATGTGTGTCCATGACTGGTGACTGGAGGGATTCAAGAGGGATTGCAGCTCGAGACGCGTAAGCGCGTAAGTGTCCTTGCCTTCCTTATTTGGTGGTTGGAACTTGACTAGGGTTGGCTGCCCATCATTCATATCGGCCTGATGGTCTAGTAGTATGATTCCTTGTTAGGGCCCTTTAAGGGAATTTCGAGGAGGTCCCGGGTTCAATTCCCGGTCAGGCCCGACTTGATATTTTTTTCATCGTGCTCCAGTGAAGGGTAAGTTTCCCTGGTTATTCCTTCTTTTGAATTTCGGACCAATTCCCCCTAAAATGGAGGAGAGGCACTGACTAACGATATCATAAAGAATTAACCCAAAATTACCCTCTCAAACCATTACTAACCGTCAGTAAATCCGGCCGTACGTCTTTTGTTCTATCAGATTGGCCTTGGTGAGACTAAAGGGGTTGAGAAGGTGGATGAGGGAGCCGACGAGGATATTCCCTATTCTGAATATTTTCCAAGGGTGCTCAAACTTAATTTTTGGGACTCCTTGGCGTGGAAAGGTTAAATTTATTTATTTCTGGCTAGCCTGACTTGCGAATCGCGGCACTGTTTGAAGAGTTTTTCCGCCAAGTCCAACACCAATGATAATTTAGAGCGCAACTCCGTGTCCTTCCGTGTCGCCAGTCTTCAGCTGCTACTTACACGTATGACCCTTTAATGGCACATTGCGAACCGTGTTAATGGCCAGTAGAATTAGTCTCTCCTAGCCAGATTGCGATATATGTGAAGTGCCCTACGGTTCACGATATATGAAGTCACACCACGACGATGAATAGAGTACAATAGTACATTTTATTCAATTAGGGAGGTCAATGACAAGCGAAAGAGACAATGTCTCGATCTCGGATGACTCGGTCACTCGGAGATCAAAGTCATTATCCTTCAACTTGAAGATCGTGGTTTTCGATGTCTTGACTACCAGTCTGGTACACTGGCATGTGTCTGACACAACCCCGCAGTTATTCGATCATTTTATTTATCCAATTTTGTTATGAATCGATTGTTTAAACCACAATACGTAGAAAAAAACAGGTTGAAACAGCGCTACAACAGGAAAAACCATTATTGTCCTGCAACATAGATTACTTAGATACCGGCTTTCAGAATCATGGTTACCGCATATTCCATTAGATAGGCGCCCATAACCATCACGTGATGCCACACTTTTTCATCTTGGTTGTAATCCAATTGTAATCAAGATGTAATTTAAAAAATGTGGGAAATACTATGAAGACGCCTTTTGTTGTTCATTGACAGTATAAATTCTCTTGTTCTCGACATTGCCCACAAAGTACTCCATAGTTGCCAGGCTGTGCTCGGATCCTTGTTTTCCGAGCCGTAACGCTGTCTCAGACTGTCAATTCTATTTACGTATTGAACAATTAAGAACTTCTTGATAAGTGCTCTGCCTTGTATCTTGATTTCTATAAAATTTGCTAAACGAAATTCTCATCTTCATTCAAGTTTCCATCCACTCGAGAAAGCCATCGTACTACTCAAATCCTCAAACCAATGACATCCACCCCTTATCAGTACTGCGACGAGAAACCTCGTAAGTACCTTACTCTCAATTTTGGCTTCAATGGTTTTACCATGTTTCATATACAGGAGATGAGGAGGTACTTGGATAATCAATGTCCTCTGTACATGTGGTTGTGATCATTCTTTTAGGTCGATGTCAAATTTGCCGCCTCCAGCCACGCCTCACCACCGGGGCAGCCCAACTGCACTCAGCCCACCATGCCTTTGGGGGCCACGGTCGAATATGAAAAATTTCCCACTAATGCAATGGGACCTATGACTGGAACTGGCGACAGCATACCGCGTGGCAGTGCTCAACACTGGCATAGCTGGGTGCCTCCTAGTAACAGCCAGTCTACCTCAGGCGGCCGCATCCCAGCCCAACTTGAAGGACCTCCCCTAGACCAGACCCCGGACCCTTCGAGCAGACCCGAATTTAATCAGGGGGAGTCGGGCGCTAACTTTCACTCCGACTCGGGCAGGCAAATCATCAGCGGCTGCATCGAGCCAGAGGTTAACAACAATAATTCCTTCAATAATAATTACTACGATCGCCAGGTTGTTAACAACGACAACCGCAAGCGTGCTAACAAAGGTCGTCGGTCCAAGAAGCGCCAGAAGGACTCCTCATAGCGAGCTTTGATGGAATTCTACTACATACCTACACACAGAACGATTGATAATTGATTTGGGAAATTAGCTGCGTAATATGCGCTGGAGAGCAAGAAACCTAAGGCGACCCATGACGTTCGAAGCCAGAACCATAATCTTCTATGCCAAGGGTCCTATCAACTTCGTTGAGCCAAGGTAGGATGATGAGCAGTGATACAACCAAGTTACCTCGGTTGTCCTTTCCGCCGAGGTTCGAGCTAACTTCAAAACACCTTCGGAAGTGAAGAATAAATTATGGGGTACTTGGAAAAGAGGGTATAGCTCACCTCGACTCTTGATCACCTCATACAGGACAAAGGCTCGTCGACCACAGCCGCGGTTGCATCGTTTAGATCCTGCGACAAGTCGGAGATTTAAACACTAAGCTCACTGAGAGGTATAAACTCACTCACCAGGCAGAGCATTATCTGCGCAGCAATGTCAGGTTGATATCAGGTGGGGGTGGAATCCATGCTGGAACAGGCGCGCGAGGAACAAAATATGGTGCAGATAAGAAATGGAGGGTCTACCACGCTGAAAAAAGTCATATGTTTAGCGTCAAGGCCAGTTTCATGTCGAAACCAATACTTGGGGACGCTCAACTCCCCCGATTTCTGAGGACTAAGTAGCAATGCACAATGACATGATCACCGAGTGCTTTTTCAAGTTTCCCATGTCTTGAAGATTTTTTTACTTGCTCTACACCTTGCAGCAGGTTGACGTTAGACTTTCATATCGAGGATTTATTCACTTGCGCTAATCTTTATGTTATCCGCTACATAACAATCGAAATCTAGTTAGACAGTGAGTTCCGAGCATTGGGTAAACAATGACATTATAAAAGAAGAAAGTAAGCGAGACCGACATTGCCAACTGCTCTTCAAGATCTAAAACCCTGATTCACTTGTCCCGCTAGGTGTTATCCCCCCAGTTCTTCCGATTCACCGAGCTCGAGCTTCTTTAATTCGTGGACGTCATGAAATACGTACTCAAAATTTTTTGCGTCATTTAAATGTCGCCAGAGTGCGGTGGCGAAGAGAAGAGCTGCGTGCCATTGGCACTCACAGGGCTGTTGGGCTAACCTCTGGATGCTGCCCTGCAATGAACGTTTTCCACGCAGCACGGGTTGCGGCCGGGAAGATGTAAGTTGATTGAGTGGCGCCATTGCCATAGTAGATCTTGTCTCCTCCTGGAATGACGCCTTCCAGAGATTTTTTTTCGCCGCCAACGACACTGACAACTCCGGATTTGCTCTCCTTAACAAGTCCGGTTTCATTATTTCCAAGGACGAACTCGCGCAAAAATACGAAGGCCTGAAAAGTGTGAGCAATGAACAACCCGAAAATGCCAAGAAACGAACTGAAAGTGGATTAGTCCGTGGGATCAAATGGCCAGCACCGAGGATTAAAACATATGTCCAGCCTCGTTCTTGATGAACGACGCCACCCAACTGGCCCAAGCCATTTCTCCAAGGGGTGGAAGGCTTTCTGGTGAATCCTTGGATACCCCCAAAGGTAGTGTTCTATTTGTCGGGGTCATTTGATAAGTAATTGGCTTGATACCTGAACATACCTGGATCGCGACTGACAAAGGCTCGTAAATGCGACAATACAATACAAGTGATCGGGGGAATACCTTCTGTTCCCAGGTGAGGGATAAGAGCATCATCATTGCCAGAATATAAGACAATCCCGACACCCCTAGACGTCGCATTAGCCGCGAGATCGTTGAATATGTTGATGGACCTAAGACACCCAACCAAACATCAGATCTAGATTAAGGCGAAGTGGATATCTGGGGCATACGTTGGACCTAATTGAGAGGTAAAATTACTCAGGAACGTCCAATTGCAAGTGACATGTGAATTTGCTTACTTGGATCGTCGACGTCTACAAAGAACGGTAAAAATAAAAGTAAACTCCAGGAAAGAAAACATATTGCTTACTGGTTCCAAATGGGAAGTCAAAGAACATTTGCCACTCCTTGCTAGTTGGTGCATGTAGAGCAGATCTTGTTCGAGGGTCTACAAGATATGGGTTGAGTATCCAGCGCCTGTATGGAGGCACGCTCACCATTCAAGAAGACGCTGGCGTCTGTTGCTACTTTTGGGTTGAGAGCATCTGGAATGTCATAAACCTAATAAAGAGCCGTTGGTTCGAATTTAGAAACAAAGAAAGAAAGGTGAGGTGTACATTAAACGGGGATCCTTGAGGGTTATCTGTCAAGTCTAATAGACGCCTGGGTCATTAAAATGGATCTGAAGAAAATAGCTATAAACGTACTCCAGGGAAAGGTGTAGTTGATGGCGTAATCAATGAACATGTCCAGAAGGAAGCAACCGTACTGCAAGTAGGAAATGAAGAATCAGGGTGACGCATGTAGGTGAAATTAGATGAATAATTACCCAAGGGTCGACTGTCCCATTTGTTCTAAGAGAAAGGTCTCGTTTCCACACCTGTCTCTCGGCCTCGCGTCTCTCAATCTCGTCATTGCGTTTAACGCGAGATGCTGATGCCTCTGCTGCACGACGGGCAACCTCCTCAATAAACATCCTTTTGGATAACTTTTGCTTGGCTGCAAAAGGTATGTCGCGTTGCGTTGGGAAAATAAAGTTCACGTCAGGTATTGTCCCTTGTTGTGGATACGTGAGGTTGATGTTGAATCCACATAGCGCAGTTCTAAGGAGTGATTAGAAGAGCCGGTGGCCATGCGCTAGGGGGTGCCCGCTTACTGTTCCTTGAAATACTTGTAAACTTCTTGATCATAACCGATGATTTGAGGGTACGTTTCGAGGACGCTCAACTGTAAGGCTTGGTTTTAAAATCTAAAGGGAATTCGGACACCATTTCTTGAACTTACAGCAGGCAGAAATTCAAAAACCTGTTCAGATGTATACGTTCCATCTCCGATTGCAATCTTGGCAACAGTGACAGGTGGGTTTTCCATATCGAAGTAAGCTTTGAGGATGTATGGCTAAGAAAACAGCGACATAATGCAAAGCTAAGGGTCGACTGCAGTGGTTGTGACTTACAATATACTGACCAGCGTAGCTTTCGCCAGTGATATGGAGGGGTCGAGTGGCCAGGCTGGGAAACACTTTGACCAGGTTGCCCAAGAATCCCATCTACAGAATATATGAGGAGTCTTTCCTCAAAGTAGACATTAAATCAAGCTTACGAAGTCTTTGCCAATTTGATCTTCGTCTGGGGCTGCATAACGACAAAATATTATCACCAATTGGTGGGAACGGAACCATGCACGGAACTTACCATAACCTCCCGAATCTGCGGTTGAAAATCCAACCCCACTGAAGCACGTCAATGCAGGCCATTATCTCGGGAGGTGAGAGACGCACACTGGCTGATCAATCCAGAAGTAATCTGCTAATTTATCCCAGCTATATTTGTTGGGTGAGGCAGAATAATCTCCTTGAATTTGTATCGGGCCATTCTGGAGAACAATGATTATTTTGGATAACAGATAGCATGGGACTCATCATCACCTCAAAGAATAATCCTAGAAGGCTTGAAGATCCGGGGCTGTTCGTCAATATAATGAGATGATGTCCAGAAACCTTCAGCGTTGGACGGACCCTCCATTCAGCCATATACCCCAGGGGTCGCGATTAGCCGGACTCAAGGGCGCCGTGAGTGACCCTTTGGATTTTTCAAACCCGATAAAAAAGAGGGTATCGTTAGGATGGCCAGGGCGTTGAACGGGAATGTTGCCAGCAAAGCTTCTTCCCAAAGGAAATGTTACATTCGGTAACTTGGCCGTGACTTGAAAATCTGACGAACGGTGGGAGGTTAGCCTGACTTGCGCCTGTGAAAGGGAGTCACAAGTACGAACATTTCTGCCACTGCGGGCTGAGATCTCCAGATGGTTTGCCAGGATAGTCTTGAGGGAATGTGCTTGGAAGACTAGTAGGGTCCTGGGAGGCGGCAAAAGTAAGACTGGATAGTAGGGTTAGAGCACAATATGCAAGTCGTCGACGCGTCATGTTAACACAGTTACGAAGTCAATGGAGGGATGGTGGATATCGGGAAATTTGTAGGGTCTTATATAGAGAGCGAGGACCTGCGAGGACATTACGTCCATATGAACATGTGCGGGGACAATTGGGTTGCCAAAAAATATTTTTGGCCATGCCAGAGACCGTACTTCGTAAGAATTCCAACACAGCGCATGAGCAAAAGGAGCAAGCGAATGAAACTGCCTATTGTCTTTGAACCCATTGGCATCATACAGGCGTAAAAGAACGCGGACTTAGGACAAGCGAGTCAGATTCTGTCAGAAAGACAATTGGCTTCTGATCAAGTCAGGTGATGGCAATTCCCGCAGGTCGCAGGAATGATCAATCCTTGACTTAACCAACAACATGGGTAGGCGAAAACGCGTACTGGACGACGGGGATGACTCAGACTCTAACGACAACTCGGACGATCTCGACTTTGATCTCGATAACGACCCGGACGCGCGAGAAGAACGGGCACTATTTGAGAACCCATATCGAAACAAGCGGAAACGAACTAACGGGAAGGAAGATGCACTGTATGGAATATTTGGAGAGAATAGCGACGAGGAGGATGGTCCGAGAAGAGGAAAGGTCTCTAGAGCGAAGAAGAGTGATTGGGCGAAAGCTCCAGCCTTCGTCACTGGGGACAAGCCCGTAAAACTGGAGGAATCAATGGCAGTTGACTCAGACCACGCCAAGGACGAGGGCTCCGATGGAAACTCGTTGGAAGAGGATGATGTTGACGGTGAGGATGATGGATCTGAAGGCGAGAATGAACCTCGAGAGGATGCAGAATATTCTGACGATTCTGAACCCTCCAGAGCTCCGTCTCCCCGTGTGCGGATAGAGGACGAAGAGGATGAGGAATCACAACCGATGCATCGTCTTGGTGGAATTGGATCTACCACAAAGGACACTCACGAAGTTCCGTCATTCTCCGCTGCAGGTGGTATTGGTTCTTCACAACTTGACCAACAATCTTCTGGATTCTCTAGAGGGGGGATTGGATCTAAAACATCAAAATCTTTCCTCACAGAACAAGCGGCTTCACCTGATTTATCCAACTCGACCCCTTCCGCCTTTGCAAGTAGAAGTCAGAGCTTCAATCGTGCTGCCAATGAGTCGCCGAAACCGGTGGCTTTGCCTACAGCAGAACTTGCTCATTTCAGCAAGCTGCAGGGATCTTTTGGTGCCCGAATGCTCTCAAAGATGGGGTGGCAAGCTGGCACTGGCTTGGGCACCACCGGAGATGGTATCGTGATTCCAATCGAAAGCAAACTCCGGCCTCAGAAGATGGGCATTGCATTCAAAGGATTCAAGGAGAAAACGGAGCAATCTAAACTGGAGGCAAAACGGAGAGGGGAGGTCGTGAGTGATGAAGAAGACGAGAAAACTAAGAAGTTCAGAAAGAAGGCCAAAGAGCAGCAAGAGAAACGATCCGACGCATGGAAACGCCCAAGGAAAGTCAAAACTAAAACCGAACACAAAACATATGAGCAAATCTTAGCTGAAGCAGGAGAGCCAGCGTCAGTCTCAGGCATTGGCCAAATCATCGATGCCACAGGTGCAGTGGTGTGTCATGTTTTTGGGTTACAAAAAGCTATTCTAACTGTCTCCCAGCCCAGAGAAGTCTCCAGTCTCGCTGACATCTCGCTAAACGCTTGGTCACCATCCAACGATCCAACCCGAATCCCAGAAGTGCGGCATAATATAAAACTCATCACAGATGCTTGTAAAAGCGACCTCGATGGACTTGCACGCGAAGCTAAAGCACTGCAGGAGCGGAAGAAATTCGTCGTCTCGGAAGATGTACGCCTACGAAAGAAAGTGGAAGATGAGGCCGAGCGTAAGTTTATATCTCGGCCTTGCTCATCGAATACCATATTTACCTTACTCCGCAGTGATTACACGGCTTCAGCAAATACAGCAGGTTGCAAACGACATCAACACGACCGCGAAAGAGCTCGCTTCTGTTTATGAAGTGTCCCTCGAGCCTTTCTCGCCATCAATTCAGAAACTGATCAATGAATATGCCACCGAATACGATCGGTATCGCTTGGACGAAGTTGTGGTCGCCGCCATTGCCCCAGTCATGCGACGGATGGTGCTTAAGTGGGACCCCTTGGAGGACCCAGCGTTATTTCTATCCACCTTTAGATCCTGGAGACGTGCCTTGAAGATCAACGAAGAAGAGCCTCCTGACACCCAGATTGATATGTACGGCTCCAAAACCACTGTCACTCGCCCAATTCAACTGTATGTCCAGGGGTTTGATCCCGTTTCGCAAACAAGATCTAATTTGTATTTTAGGGAAAAATCGATGACCCCATTCGAAAGCCTTTTGTGGGACATTTGGCTGCCCAAAGTGCGAACTTCAATCAACAACGATTGGTTGCCGGACAGCCCTCAGTCAGCCGTCAGACTCTACGAAGTCTGGTCCTCGTTCCTACCCCCTTTCATCCACGACAACCTTCTTGACCAACTTATCTTGCCAAAGATACAGAAAGCAGTGATGGACTGGAATGCAAGATATGCAAAGGTTTCGTTACAAGCCATTGTTTTCCCATGGCTACCTCACGTTGGCTTAAGATTTGAAGACGTGATGGGAGATGTTAGAAGGAAAGTCAAGAATCTGCTTCGAAGTTGGATCGTCGACCAACCGATACCAGCGGATCTGGCAGCTTGGAAAGATATCTTCGATCTCGCCGAATGGGATGCCATGCTTCTCAAATATGTTGTACCAAAACTTGGAGCAACTTTACGGAACGATTTCCGTGTCAATCCTCGCGATCAGAAAATGGAGTTTTTGCAACGGGTCCTCGCATGGTCAAATATTATTCGGCCCACCATCTTTTCACAAATCTTGGAAACGGAGTTCTTCCCCAAGTGGTTGGACGTACTTCACATCTGGCTTATTCAACCCCGCGTCAGTTTCGAAGAGGTTGCTCAGTGGTACTCATTTTGGAAGGAGACTTTTCCAGAGGACGTGCGCTCCCTGCCCGGAGTCAATCGAGGCTTCACGCGTGGGCTGCAGTTGATGAACAAGGCCATCGAGTTCGGACCTGATGCACCCACCAAACTTGCTAAACCTGATTTCCGAGGAGAACTTTCAGAACCTAATTCACCTGCCCGGGCGAGAAATGACGAAAAACTTGCAAGGCCGTCAGCTCGCACCTACGAAATTACCTTCCGTTCTATCGTGGAGGAATATGCAGCATCCCACAATCTCCTGTTCATTCCCACAGGAAAGGCCCACGAACGTTCGAGAATGCCACTCTTCAGAGTTAGCAGGACAGCAGATGGGAAGAAGGGCTTGTTGGTGTATATTTTAGACGATGCTGTGTGGGCACCCAAGGGCGATGAGATCAACCCAGAAGCTGCGGAATTCAAGGCAATTAGCTTGGAAGACATGGTGTCAAGGTCATCATAATAATTTGTGTAGAGCTTTATGTAACAGTCGACTCCATTTTTTATTGCGTGGTTCTTGCGGAAGGAAGGACTAAAAGAGATTCAGCTTTCACTTATATTTGTTGATCCGTATTGACCAGCTGCTTTGCGAGACGTCCAGAATGGGTAATCGCGGCATCACCCAACCTTTCCGACAATTAGTACAATGAGCTCGAAGAAAAGGTCTGTGACTTGTGTCGAAATTTTGATATGTAGCTGATTGAGAATCACTTAGCTCCAAACTTGACCTATTAGTACGCGTCCGATATTCAAATCCACTACCTCCTCCCCCATGCCCTCCAAAACTTTTGAATGTATCGACAAACCCTATGCGATATGCCCGTCCTGAATTCTTGAATACCCTTGCGAATGAAACTCCACTTCCAATGATTGTAGATGCTGAGTGCGGCATGCCATTAGACTTGGGCAAATGGGAGTGTTTATGGGAGGAGAAGGGAGATGATTCAAGTATGTTATCTTGGCCAGCTTGTCGCCCAGTAACCCCAAAGGTGTTGATACGAAATTTACGAGATAGGTCTCAACCCCGACCCTAAAATCCTTCCAAAGCTCGATCCAAGAGACGCATTCCTGCTTGCAGACCCATCATCATTGGCAGGCGCATACCCTGTCAACGGGGGTAGTCATCCAAATTCAAGTAGTGCTGCAACACCTATTGCCAACGTGACATGGCTACGGAAGACAGAGTATATCAGTAGAGAGGGTGTGCAACGTGCCGCGGTACAAGAACAGTGCGTTTGTTCCCTCTGTTATGATCATTCTTGTTGACATCTTGGCAGAAAGCAGTCAGCGTCGTCGACCATCGACGTTTCAAGAAATGCCCAATTGCGCGACATTGAAGTTTCCTTCGCAGCCTGCAATGAGTTATTCTCGCTCGATGAGCTACGACACCCTAACAAACCAGATGTCGTGGCTGTTGAATCATATCCACTGCTTCCAGACGAAGACATTTGGGCAAATCAATACGACTTGTTTAGATTCTCTGAGAGACCCGGAGATAGGCCCCTCGATGTACGTACCTTCCTTCCTCGACTCTGTAACATTGTAACCTTTTCGAAACCAGGTTGAAGACCCACGTCTGGATTGCGCAATTCTGCGGCCAATGAAAACAGAACACGATTCCTTCCTTGCCTTTTATCTTACCCAAACCGACGAAGCCGCTGTCACGTTCAAAGAGACGCGCTTTGGGCTGGCGCCATATGAGGTGCCGGAAAATGAAGAGGTAATTTTGAAAGCTGTTGATTTCCAGTTTGTCCGCTGACGCATATGCAGGAAACGACGTTCCACTTCGTGCGAGACTATGAAACGGTCAAGGTCGAACAAGAGGTTCCCAATGAATTCTTACTGGTTTTATACGAAGGCGACAGTGAAGATTCACCGGACGCTGCTGATAATAAAAAGCCTCGCAAGGAACGGGGAGCATATTACAAAAATATAGAGCGTAAGATGCATTTGAAGAAGAAACGCGTCAATGTAGGGATCGATTGCATAATTTTCGTCCGCTTCCCGTGCTAAAAACCTGGATTTCCTAGGCCTACGATGAATACGAGGACAAATGGGAAATCATCCGAGTCCTGCACGCTCCCATGAGCAAGGAAGAGGAGGACGAGCGGGAGGAAGCGCTGGCGGAAGTTGTTGACCCCATGTTCCTACTGAATAGGGCCGATGTGGATGCCGACGGAGAGGTGGATGACACTGGTGGAATTGAGATTGTCGTAGAATCATAGCCAGCACGTTCGCGTGGTTTAACTCTTGACTTTTTCTATCGATGTATGAGCAATTATCTACCCCTGGCGTGCACATTAAGAATCCCACTCGGTCCTATGCCAAAAATCTTAGGGCTTTTCCCAGGTAGCGAGCAACAAAGGAAGGCCCGACAGATGGTTGACGTGAAGAGATTATGAATGGCAATGTATTCATTCATCCATCTTCACCCAGTATCTCAAACTGTCAGTTTTGTCTATATGTTCATAGCTCATCGAATTCATGGGGCATAACATACAAACGATGGAGGTGGTGAAAGAAAATGGGACCATAGAACTCTATGCTTCTGTGAGTTCGCGCAGCCGACGGACAGTGCTGAACAAGGGAGATAAACCAATCAGACTAGGTTTTATCACACCAAGCAAACGTTTACGCACCTACGGACGGTAGCAGCCGCCGTTGTTGAAACAGTCCACGCTCCTCCAGCGATAGTCTTTTTGCAAGCACTGCAATGCCAGATTCCAACAGCCGTCCTCTTCACCGAGTCCTACAGTAGCCAAAAAAGTCAGATCTTCGTCTTAACAAAAGGTTAGATAGTTAGTTACCTTTCCGCAGAAAGTGCAGGTGTATCGCGCATGCTGCGAGATTTCCATCTTTTTGACCTGCTTACGCAGCGAAGCACCATAACGCTAGACATCCAGACGAATTAATTTAGCTTGAGGGCGTCGATGGCTCGGAATCAAACTCACGGTACCGTATTTACCAGTGATTCCTACTTTCTTGGTGCGTTTTGTCTGTAAATCCGTCAGCTTTTATGCTCTCGGATTGTGTTGGAGTCAAGTACGAACCATCTTGAGGAATTTAAAGGGTTGAGTCGAGTATGCGACGCGAGGTGTGCTCAACGATAATTGGGAACTGTCCGTGAGAAAGTGCCGGCAGTTTGCGGCAACTGTATAGCCAACCCAAGCCACATGCGCCCGGCCCGACCTTGTTTAGGCGCTGGTGGCACGCCAACAATAAGTAGACTCGAAACTGGTCTCTGTAGGTTCAATACTTCTTCAGACGACCGGGTGGTGATTTTCTGAAACGGATCTCCCTCCCAATATATTCATCATACCAGAAAGGCTGAGTCGAGACTAAATATTAATCTACATTCACAGAGAGAAACCCCGAGTTAAGACTCATCGGGAAATTAAATTAAATCGAGGGGATCGATCCAGTAATCAAGAAATGAGGGATATGGTGTGTATCAATATGTACTGAAAGAAGTCGCCATAGGCGTTGGTATCAGATAGGATGTTCACCCTCAAGCTAACAAAATGTGGTTTGGGGAACGAGTATGAGTCCTACACGTTTCCATGTCGATGCCTCGAAGAGATTAGAACGCGTTGGCCTCACCACCATACCGAGTAGGTAATTCGTTAATGTCAATGTGCTCGGAAAGTGCTTTCTTGATGGAGTGGTGGCTCGTGCCAACAACAGACATCTTGGCGAGGGTGTTGGCAGAGAGGAGGGGCTTGAAGGCCCAAAATATCCAGTTCAGGAGGGTTGGTACGTTGATGAACAATTTCTTGTGCTGGGGGTAAGGAATTTAGTAAGGATTTGGCAAAGGTGTTAGCCAATATCAACAAACCAAAAGTTCAGGATAGTGGCTTTGGAAGAGGTTGGTTGCCTCTGAGGCCGCAGCTTTGGAATTCGCATCTCTGCTCGTTAAGCTCACGCCTTCATAGTCTGTTGCAAGGCTCAGAGAAATTCTTAGTTCAAGAAAGATATAATTCACCATGAATTTGAACAGTTTGATCAACTTCAAGGAAATCCAATTGATCGACGCTTCTTTCCATCAGCGCAATACGCCAGCTGGGCAAGGTTGATCAGTTGAACCTTCAATCCCTGAAATGCCCAACATTACCGAATAAACCTGTCCACATCGCCAAATACTGCCTTGAGGTCCTGGTTGCCTCCATATACGTTATATCTTTGGCCAGGGCGAGTTGATTGAGGAACGAAGTATGATGGGGTGGTTACTCACACGACCGGCCTCCCTCCCTTGTCGCGTCCAAACAGGTGACCAAGATTGCCAAAGACTTCCTGAGGAAAATCTTCCTTGAGGGCTGCTTCTATATTGAATGAAGCCCTCCACCGGAGAGTATTTATGAGCATCGCCCCCGCCTCTCGAATGCTCAGATTCCTAAATTCTTGTTGTCAGTAGGGATGAGGAGCGCTCTGTAGGGGTCCAAACCTGGCCCGAAGGAATTTCATAAGGATTACGCTGACGCGCGGGTCCTGTCGTGGATTCACTGGGTCTACACTGATCCCCCAGATAGTAATCGGCGTGGATTCAATTTCGGACTTTTCGATGTCAGGGAACGCGGCTGCAAATATGGCGGGCAATTCATTCTATAGTAAAAAGTACCTGAATATTGGACACATTTAGGAAGCTTGAAGACACGTACGCGAAACTCAACAAGCGCTTTCCATTCATCGACGGTGAATTTCTTGGTAAGCGAGCTCTGGGGTTCATCTTGTGAACCTTGAACGGAGCTGGATCCCGCGATTGCTGTGGTACTAGGAGCAGGAGCAGGAGCAGGTACCGGTGTATCTGTGGGCTTGCTGTCCACTCCTCCAGCAGGTGCACTGGAATGAGATGTAATTTCAGCAGTGTTTGGAGGATTCGATACAGGGGTCGGGACTGGAGCTGGAGCAGGAGCAGGAGGGGATGTTGTGGTCGGAACGAGGGTGGCATCAGGTGCAACCATCGGTGCTGGAGCGGCCAACACTGGAGGGGCCGTGGTAGTTGCAGGTGCCGGAACTGGAGTATCGACCGCTAATGCAGTTGTTGGGGCAGGGGGAGTTGTGGTGGCGGTGGGGGTATCGACAGGTGGGGCATGCGGAGCAACGACTGTTTCTGTATCAGCAACATTTGAGGGGGCTGGTGCAGGTGCAGGTACTTCCATGGTGTGGTGGTCAGTGGAGGAATCTGATAAGATGTGATTACCTAAGATGTGAAAACACAGCCATTCTTTATTCGTTGCAACAACAATCGCCACCCCTGAATGCTACCATTTACCCAGTAATACCCATCCCCCTTGCCATGCCGCCCCCGCCCGTCCATGTCCACGATTACCCATCACGTTTCCCCTCAACACACCACGAGAACCCACGGCTTAAAGATCAAGGTTGGGGGCTATACGCTGGGCGACTCCCAATGTACAGTCCTGTTTGGACCAGCGACAAGTCATGGATTCAAAGGATAGCCAACAACTTCAACGCGTCACTAGCGGCGCTGCCCCATTTTATTTTGCGTCTTGCGCCATTTTCAAGCAGACGATCGATGAGGTCCTTGGTAACAGGACGACCTTCAATGACCTCCTCACATACATCTTCCAACTTCCTCTTCATCCTATTGTGCGGTCTTTGGTATACGTCCTCTGCCCTATCATCCAACACCGGAAAGGCCATCTTAAATCAGTTCCGGTACCCTATCACCTTGACCTTTGTCCAGTTCGGCTTCGTCGCTTTTTATTGTCTCTTGTTCATGTCTCCACTAGTCCGCTTCTCAAGGTTGCAGAAGCCTACTTGGGCGATCATCAGGAGCACCCTTCCAATGGGGCTATTTCAAGTTGGTGGTCATATCTTCTCCAGTATAGCTATCTCCAGAATACCAGTTAGCACTGTCCATACCATCAAGGTAAGCCGCAAACGACTTTTGAATTTTGGACAGAAAAACTTAACCGAACTCTTTGATCAAAAGGCTCTTTCTCCCTTGTTCACCGTCGCCGCTTACGCCTTACTTTTCGGAGTCAGCTACTCAAGCAAGACATACTTATCCCTTCTACCTCTTACCGTTGGCGTCATGCTGGCATGTTCATTCGACGTATCAGCCTCCAACACTATCGGTCTCCTCTGCGCCTTTGGCTCCGCCCTCGTATTTGTTAGCTCAAATATTTTCTTCAAGAAAATCATGCCTTCAAATGCGGCAGGAATGTCGTTGACATCATCCCACAAGCTCGACAAGTTGAATCTTCTCCTATATTCATCAGGAATGGCGTTCTTGTTGATGGTGCCCATCTGGATTTACTACGATCTTTCTATCCTGCTGTCCGGCAATTCAACAACAAGCACTCCGACAAAAGGAACTCCCCCACCCCATTCTGTGGCGTATTACTTTTTCATGAACGGGACTGTTCATTACGCGCAGAACATCATCGCATTCGTCATCCTTTCGTCCACCTCCCCCGTCACATATTCCATTGCTTCGCTTATTAAACGGGTCGCTGTCATCTGCATCGCCATCGTGTGGTTTAGTCAATCCGTCCACCCCATGCAGGCCTTTGGAATCTGTATGACATTTACGGGGCTTTACATGTACAACAATGCAAAGGGCGATGTCGAAAAAGGTGAAAAGAAACTGCGAAGGATAGAGGCTGCATGGGACATGATGTTACCTACAACAAAAGAAGACTCGAAGATGATGCTTGGAACGGATACCCCTCCCGAGGTAAGCTCAGAATATCAAACAGCAGAGATACAGGCTGTTGGGTCTGGGTCGGTATACGGACGCACGAGAGGAGTTTCCATATCTGCCTATGGGCAGTCGTCTCAGCAACACCATAGACCACCACCTACTGCATCGTTGCATATCAAAACTTCGGAAAATATGCCGACAGTGAAGGAAACTGTCGGGTCGCCGGTAGATTTATACCCCTCGCCACCCCCATCAAACGATTCGCCTCCTTCTGAAACCATTCCACTGCCAATTCCTCATGGACATGGACAACACGATAGAAAGAATCCGCATTTGCACCATCATCACCATTACCAACCGCCAACTGTTCTGGCATAATTAAATCTTCATTTAATCAGTGAACTGACGATGCTCCGCGAACAAGCTACGCACATTTTTTAACTTTTTAATCCTAGTTGGTGTGCATATGTAGAGTGTATCACCTCCTAGTCAACTTTTCATCTTATTTACGATGTCTGTACTGGTATTTATTTATATTCCAAATAAAAATGAGAGCTTGGAGGCTGAACGTGACGAGACTGACGTAATATTGTGACAAAGTAACGTCTCGGTTTTCCACACGAGTCGCCAAAAGCCTCTCGACAACGGGCAAGCCGACACCCTCCGCCTCCATCAAGAACACTCCAGCACAATATGGTGCGTACATTCCGTCCAGATGGTACCCAAGAGCACGTCTTGGCGCTTGTTTGAACGAAATTCTGGTTCCAATCGATGGATGCACCAGCTTCGCCTTGGATACCTTTTACCGACGTGTTCTTGGAAGATCCATACCCTGCTTGCGGATTGGAACTGATCCTCTGTTTTTACTAGGCTCGCGGACCCAAAAAGCACTTGAAGCGCCTGAGCGCCCCTTCTTCATGGATGTTGGACAAGTTGGGCGGAACTTATGTACGTTCACATGGATCTCTGGAAACTGGCGGAAGACCCAACCTTTCGTTTTTTCAACCTTATAGGCTACCCGCCCCTCCCCTGGTCCCCACAAGCTCCGGGAATCCCTACCCCTCACAGTTTTCCTCCGCAATAGGCTAAAGTACGCTTTGACTGGACGAGAAGTCACCTCTATCGTCAAACAGCGCCTGATTAAAATCGATGGAAAAGTCCGCACCGACCCAACCTTCCCTGCTGGCTTCCAGGGTGCGTTTCGCATTCATTCATCTAAGAGGCAAGTCTGACGCAGTTATCCTTAGATGTTATCTCTATCGAAAAATCCGGAGAGCACTTCCGTCTCCTTTATGATGTCAAGGGCCGTTTCACGATCCACCGCATCACACCTGAGGAAGCGACCTACAAGCTCCTGAAAGTCCGTCGCGTCGCTATCGGCAACGGTGGAGTTCCCCACATCGTCACCCACGATGGCCGAACCATCCGTTATCCCGACCCCCATATCCGTGTTAACGACACCGTCAAGTACGACATTGAACAGGCAAAAATCACAGACTTTGTTAAGTTCGACACAGGCAACATTGTCATGATCACTGGCGGACGTAACATGGGCAGGGCTGGTGTCATTGTGCATCGAGAGAAGCACATTGGTGGTTTTGATATCGTTCACGTCAAGGATTCTCTTGACAGGACATTCGCTACCCGGTAAGCTAAACCTTAATTCCGTGGAGAATTTTCACCCTAACCATGTTTTAGCGTAACCAACATTTTCGTTATCGGTGAGGGTATCAAGCCTTGGATATCGCTGCCCAAGGGCAAGGGTACCAAGCTCACCATCTCGGAGGAGAGGGATGTCAGAAGGAAGCGTGCTGCGGAGTAAGGGTTGGGATTTCTACCGCTTCCTTCTCTTTCGTTTATGCCCCCTGTCAATGCGCAATTTCACTCATGTCACTCAAAAACCATGATTCTGTCGACCTGCCTAGCCGGACTGCAGAAATAAATCTATGATTCCTGCTGACATTTACCAGTAATCTGGGTGGTGATGAGGTACAATTATGTCCTTGCCACGCTTCTTCCTCTCTGTCTCCCATTTCGCTACCCACTTTGCCATCTTCGCACGGCTGCTCTCGCTACCTACATTTACGGTTGCGATCATCTTCACCCAGCTAAATGACATGGCAAAACATGTTAATTCGTAAAATGACGAATGTTCTGAATAAGGAACGGGATAGAGCTGCATGGTGGTTGTTGACTGTTTCGATACCTTGAGATCGGTGTACGTGTAGTTGTGGATGGATGAATCAGCCAGAATACTCGCGATGGATGGAAGCTGGTTGGTCCCTGCAGCTTGAGAAAACCTATACCTTGAATCAGTGAGGGATTCAATAAAATGTTTCAGTTACTTACGTCCAACCTGTCGGTCGAAACCCGATAACTTTGTTGTAGGTCCCCGGGAAGCGGTCAAGATAGACCTTCAAGTGGTCAGTGGCGATTGTGGAAAGAGGGACGAGGTGGACGATGGCGTCCTTTGGATTTGGGGTCAGAAGAGCATTTAATTCTGGATCCTCTTGACATTTCAAGATCGCGGTCTTCCTAGCGTCGCAATAAATTTTGCTGTCTAGAGCATGCGCGATTGCTGTACACCACCGTAAATTGCTGATCACATCACATACTGAGTTTCGAACCTCACCTTTGACTATCCTCTCTTTGCCGATGGAATAGGTACTGGTGATGTAGGTTAGTCTTGGACTGATACAAAATCTAAAAACAGCATAAGCGAACCCAACAACGACCAACGGTTTCGAGCCCTCTTTGTCCTTCCCTTTAGTTTCGGAAGTCGACACCCATGACAGTATCGTGGCTTTCATTTCCTGTGTCGGCTGCCCTCGTACGAGGCGCCTCGCGAGTTCTGCGCATGCTGATATCACCAAAGGTTGTGGAGGAAATGTATACTGTACATCATTCCGAAGTCATTCAATGTGCAAAGATGAATGTGGGCTTACTTTAGGGTCGAGATAGGTCGTGTCAAGATAGACATGATCGATAGTTTTCTCCTTGACAGAAGGGTGGTTAATATGCCTTGGAGACGCACGGAAGTCACCACAATGGAGATATCGAAATGTCTTCGAGGAGCCAATGAAGGGCGACTTGAAATTGCTGTCGCCGGCGTTGACGGTTTGAGGACCTTCGAAGAAAAACAGACATGAACCTGGGCAATGGTTTGCTTCGATAAGGGTCACCGTTACGCCTCCGCTATTGGGAATTAGAGTCGGGGTATCCATTGGTAATGGGCGGACCCATTTCCGGTCAACGGAGAGCATATGCACGATGAGGTTTGCGGTCCCTTGGGAACAATATATAGGGCCATGTTTCCAAGTGGAGGACAGGTTCGTATAATGATCGGAATGTGCGTGTCTGTTAGAGGGAAATCATGAATCAGTTAAACAACAGCTGAAAATGCAAGACTGACGTCAGGAAGTATGCAGTCACTTCGGGTATCGCCCCATATCTGAAGGCGTCGACGGCCACAGGCATCCCTTGCAAAACCTTATAGAACGGCGCTTTCCGACGACCTCCATTAGATTTCTGGGGGAAACTAGTCTTGCGCTCTGCCACGGACGCCTCTCGCCAGACCTCATTCTCCTTGAAGGAGGACATGAGAACTGAAAAGGCGTTACCGCTGGCACCCTTGCCATTGTTAGGGCGCTTCCCATCGCAGCTGAGAAGCACTGGAGGCCCAAACATGCGCGGCGGAGAGTGTAAGGATGAGTGCCCTGCTTGAGGTGCTTCAGATGATTCTGTCTGTAGCTCAGGTCCACCATCAAGAAATGGAATAGAAGATGTATCATCAATTAAGGACGCGTCCTGGGGATCACACATGCCTGAGCTCAATTGTTGAGGAAGAAATTTTGAAAACTGACCACTTCCCAATCATCCGAACTTGCCTCGGTTTTGCGAGTGCTGGGACCAGGCATGTTGATATCTACAGATAATTCGCCTTTGACGCGTCCATCTAATTCAGAATCTCCTCCCTCGTCGTCTCCAGTTTCCCAATTGCCAACAGTGAGGTCGATGTCAACATACTCTCTCGTGGGCATGGAAATTTCCTTCGAACTGGATGCAACGATGGGAAGGAATGAGGAGGTTCTACCTGAACTCTCAATAAAACAATTTGTTTGAGTTTCGTGCAAGTGTGGTTCCTCGAAAACAGAGGTCCGTTGTTGTTCAACATCTAAAGATGCCTTCGGTAGGAGGAGGATGGGGATTCCAAAGGAAATGTGATCTTGGGAAGGATTTTTATGTGGTTTGCGTGGGCGACTTTGAGAGTTTACAAGTCCAGTGCGATGATCAGAATTCAGGGGCTTCCCGGGTGAAAAGAACTTCGCTTTAACCGATGAGTCAAGAATCTGGAGGTTGGAACAGTCTTCTGTATTCCTGGGGCTCAGTTTTCGGCGCTTGTAGGACTTCGTTTCGACAAATTCGACTGCATCTTCACTGTCAGAATCTATTTCGATAATTTCTTGTTGCAAGGAAGCGCGCGCAGAGGACCTTGCGACTGCCTTTTGCGCGGTTTCGCGTTCGACCGCGGAAGAAGGTCCGAGAGGTGTCGATTTAAAGAAGTCGTGCAAGGTCTTTCTCTCGCGAGTGGGCTTTTCTCTCTTGGATTTCGTGGATGGCATGGAATTGGAATTGTCACATGTAAAGACACAGATTTCTAGGTTGAAAGGGTTCAGTTCGCACCAGTGGCGTTCACGGCCCGAGGCTCACAGTCATCCCTTTACCATTCCCCAACTCCTAAAGTGTATGAACCCTGAAGCAGTCGATAGTCCTTATATTACTACAAAGCATCGATATCGCAGACCGAATTCATACATGTTCCCACCTCAGGGTTCCAATCGCCGCGATTGGAAGTGATATTACTCTTATCCATTCTTCGATTCACAGCTCTAAAGGAAGTAAATCCGTGGAATCTGGATAATGCCAACATCTCGACGCAGGGACAGTCTTCTGATTGATATGCCTTGTGCACCATATGAAGCATAAATACGTCTTCATTTCACATACCCCCTAACTAATTCTTTTCCCAAGCTTTCTTCTTTAACTCACAATGCGTCACCGTCTCTTGTCTCTACCAAGGCAAAACTATCACAGAATACAGTGGATTTCGCCATATCATTTTGGCTACTCGCGGTCCGTGTCTCCTGCTGTCGTTTCAGCCCGGCAATCCCACTCCTTGAATGTTCTCAAGGAATCAAAGACCTTGAAACCTACCAACATTCTTCACCGAACCCCATGGCAACCCCCTATTGCCTTGGCCGCTGAGGGAATTTACATTGATCTCGAAGATGGACGAAGGGTCATTGATGGCGTTGGCGGCGCTGCAGTTGCGTGTCTGGGTAACAGCCACCCAACGGTAATGCAGGCAATTAAAGATCAAGTGGACAAAGTTTCCTGTATGGACCAATTCAATCCTCGCTCACCCTTATCGTCGCTAAAAAATTCGGCCTAGATGTCTATAACATGCAGCTATCCAACCAGCCCGCCGAGGCGCTTGCGAAGAGACTCGTTGACACTAGTAACGGCGCATTCGCCTTGTGTGGGTTCGCTTCTGGAGGTTGGTGTTCTTTCGGATCATAAAATTTATGATATTTAACTCTATGTAGGGTCCGAGGCTATGGAGAGTGTCCTGAAGCTTGCAAGGCAGGTACGTAACGACGGTGACCCTGGAAGTCTTTTATCGACAACTCCCTTATCTTAGTATTTTTTTGAAATTGGTCAACCCCAACGCGCCAACTTCATTGCGAGACAATTGTCATTCCATGGAAATACACTTGGGACATTGTCTTTAGCATATCATCCTATTCGCCGTGCTCCTTATGCCGATATACTCGATGATGATCATTTTCACCATGTTTCTCCGGCGTATGCAAAGCGCTTCCAACGTGCAGATGAAAATGAAGAACAATACGTGGAGCGTCTGAGAAAGGAACTGGAGGATAAATTCCTTCAGCTTGGACCAGATACAGTCATTGGATGTATGGTGTTTTCCTACCGAATCTTGCTGTGACTTACGCGCGTTTCGCAGTTGTTGCAGAGACAGTTGTGGGTGCTACCACTGGAGTCCTACCAGCTCCTAAAGGCTACTTCAAAGGTATTTTATTTTCATTTCATTCTTCCATAAGGTACTTCCTTGAACGTCTTGCGCTATCAGCTATGAAGTCTGTTTGCGACAAATACGGAGCGTTATTCATTCTTGACGAGGTACGCCCCACATCTATATTCCTGATTTTATATTTGATGGTTTGGGGTCAAGGTGATGAGTGGCATGGGACGTATGTCATTCCCTGAACCCATTTACATATCACAGTAACAATATTTTCACGCAGGAATGGGAACCCTACATGCTTGGGAGTCTTTCGGGGATAATGTTGCGGTACGGCTAAAAATTTCCTGCAAGAGCGATCAAGTTCAAAGAACTTCTAGCCTGATATTCAAGCCGTTGCAAAAGGGTTGGGCGGAGGGTACGTAAACCCGCCCAGTCGTATTTAAACGATTTGGCAATGAAAGGATCGTAATAGATACGCATCGATTGGTGCCATCTTGATGTCGCAGAAGATCGCCGATGGCATACGCGATCACGCAGGTTTGTGGAAACATGGTCATACCTACCAGGCAAGTTCGTCAACTTTTCAGCCAATGCAATACACTCCATAGGGTAGACAGGCACATCCACTTGCCTGTGCCGCTTCATTGGCTGTACAAAATGTCATTGAACAAGAAAACTTGCTAGAAAATATTCGTAAGCAAGGAGCGTATCTTGGTAAGCCTTCTCCTTTTTCAAACCCACATCACTTGCTGACAAAACCTTGTAGAGAAATTACTGAAGCAACGCCTTACCGGACCAAATAGGCTAGCGGCACCCTATGTATTCGATATTCGGGGTGGCGGGGGCTTCTGGGCTGTCGAATTTGAGCTTGGGACAGCCAGCTTCAAAGGAGACTCGTTCGCAATGCTCGTACAAGCGCGTGCACTGGACAACGGTTTGATCGTGATGGGGATGACGGGAGGCGCTAATCTTCAAGGGACAAAAGGCGACCACGTCATCCTCTCACCAGCCTACAACATCACGACAGAGGAAATCGAGAAGATTGCTGATATTTTTTCTCAGAGCGTGGAGGAGATATTGAAGGAATATAATGTACAATAAGCAGATGTAGATGTACTTGAGTCAAGCGCTGATCGCATTTGCACGCCACCTGCTTATATAAGGACCAAAGATTGCTTTAGGGCGTTTCGTGAAACTTCCTTCCACCCACCACACTGCTTGTGCATAGTCATTTGCCCTTCTACGCTCAGACTCCAGGATCGATGGCTGGGTGCATGCACTAAATGGATTTACCACCAATCCAACATCAAGAAGCCACAAGCAGCTCTCTCGCATCAACCGCTCAGTCGAACCAAGACTCCACCAGAGTGTCTACCTCAGAAACCAAAACGATACGCTCCAGTGCGAGAGTCAAAGCTGCTAAACAGAAAGCGAAGCAGTCTGTCCAAGATAAAGATCGCGATTCCTCAAATCCGGAGCAAGCTCAGGGCACCTCGACCATTTCCCAACTCGAATCCATCAGCACACGCACCTCCCGTAGCAGCCCAGTTAAAGCTAATCGTTCCCGTGAATTAAGTGCAGGAAAAGGGAAGGCAAAAGAAGTCGCAGCAGAATCCTCCCGTAGTAACAAACGGTACGCAGCAGGGTGACAGTACGGGAATCTAACTGACAATACCATGTTCAGTCCCCGGCGAAACCCCACTTCTGCAGAGATCCCTCTTACCATTCGCGAGCCAGTACG
>Ga0307513_10001453_pt1 | contig 34031 bp, 34 predicted proteins | sample 15_EM_MG_FD_202174 | JGI IMG/M metagenome (GOLD analysis project Ga0307513, IMG submission 202174) | Populus trichocarpa ectomycorrhiza microbial communities from riparian zone in the Pacific Northwest, United States - 15_EM | ecosystem: Host-associated > Plants > Roots > Unclassified | place... | reverse complement strand
ACATAAAAACCAACCTCTTCGTCGTGCTCCTTGTTTCCGCCGCTGGTCTCGATGAGGACGAAACACTGGGCACCTTCAGTCTCCTCTTCGCTCAGCGCTTTGCCTTGCTTGTGCTTGACCGATACGGTGTATGCATTCTTGTCCATGTACTCGAACGCGGAAAGGATTTCACCCATATCCCGTTTGACGATTTTGTAAAGAGGAATGACCTTGTCAAAGCTCGGGAGCGCCAAGAGGACGGCGTTCGTGGCTGCTGGCATCACTGGGGTCAGAATCGAGACGCCAGTTACAACTCCGAGAGTGCCCTCGGCACCGATGAATAGTTGCTTCAAGTCGTATCCTAGGATTCGTTAGGTCGCCGCCCCCCCATAGCGAATTAGGCGCTTACCCGTGTTGTCTTTTCGTAATGTCGACAGTTGGTTAAGGATGGTGCCGTCTGGCATCACGACCTCGAGGCCAAGAACCGCTCCGTGTAATGAACCGTACCTCAGGAGTCGCAGACCGCCCGCATTGGTGGAGACGTTACCGCCTATGTGACAACTAAGCACGAACAATTGAGTCGGTTGCGTTTAACACGAGTTGGGAGCAGCGCGTACCTCCCTTTGGCACCAAGATCAATTGGCATGATGTGGTCATGCGAGGCAAGGTAATCGGTTAAAGATTGTAAAATGCAGCCCGCATCTGCCACCAGTATCCCTAATTGTTAGGTCAGATAACCAGGCGTGGAGGGTGGGATAAAGGGCGTGACTTTACCGGATACTGGATCAAATGACCTGATTTTATTCAAGTTCGAGAGACTGAGGATGACCTCGTCCTTCACAGGTACACTCCCTCCAACGAGACCGGTGTTTCCGCCTTGAGGGACAATCCCAATCCTCTTCTCATTGCAGTACTTGACAATCTTGCTCACTTCCTCAGTGGTTCGGGGTTTGAGCACCGTCGTGGACTTCCCCTTGTACTTCCCCATCCAGTCATCGTTGAACGGGGTGAGTTCGTCGGCGGGGGTGTTCGACGGGGAGAGGGTGGACAGGATGGAAGACGGAGCGAGAAAGCTGGAGAAATGCGCCAGGTCTTGCTCAGTCATAGAGTTCAGGTTCGATGACACGGTCGTAGAGGCCCATCTTTGGCGTAGTGAGATAGAGGGTGTCCTCCACGCTGGTGCACTGGCGAGAACCCTTCGTCGAGCGACAGCGGAAAGCATGGCAGCTTCAAGTCAAAGAGCAACGGGACCCACGATCGGCCCTTGCAGTTGCTGGTTGTGATCCATCCTGGATTCATCTGCATCCGACATCCGAGAGTTCCGATGGACTCAACTCGCGCAGGATCCTCTACGCCTTCAAGGAAACGCTCGAGGTGGGAGAACAGCGAGGAGAAGGATATCCCAAGAGAACCCTCACCGAAACGCGTCCCAAAACTCAAGCGGTCCAAGATCATCGAAGCCAACCCTTCTTCTCCTCGGCCCACACAACCACCCAGACCTCGTCCAATACTCTCTACGAGCAAGTTGCATAGCGTGTGTGTTCCACCGCGGACGTGCCACCCTCCTATTCTCCCAGCTCGCTCCGTGTTCACCTACGAGAGGCTGAATCAAATCGAAGAGGGCTCGTATGGGGTCGTCTTTCGCGCTCGCGATCCACAAACCGGGGATATCGTCGCGCTCAAGAAGCTAAAACTCGACGAAGAAAAACACGGGTTCCCAATCACCGCTTTGAGGGAGATAAATGCGCTCATGGCTTGTCGACACGAACATGTTGTGAACATCCGGGAAGTGGTCGTCGGAGAGACTTTGACTCAGTGAGTTTCGTGTCGGTTGCGAGGAATCCCCGACCCTTCTAATACAAGAAGAGTATACATTGTCATGGATTTCATCGAGCACGATCTGAAGAGTCTGCTGACCGTCATGCCAAACACCTTCCTACAATCAGAGATCAAAACGCTGTTGTTTCAGTTGCTCTCCGCCGTTGCCCATTGTCACAAAAACTGGATCCTGCACAGAGATCTCAAGACGTCCAACCTCTTGATGAATAACCGTGGTCAGATCAAGGTGGCGGATTTTGGACTCGCCCGACGCTACGGTGACCCCATCGGTGTAGGGGGGTTGACCCAACTCGTCGTCACGCTCTGGTACCGGTATGTCTCCAAAACCGCCCGTATTACAACAATAGAGACACAATACTGCGCGACAGGGCACCAGAAATCCTACTCGGGGCGACCATCTACTCCACCGCCGTAGACATGTGGTCTGTCGGTTGCATATTCGCCGAACTCATCCTCAAGCACCCGCTATTCCAAGCGAAGGGCGAAATTGAGATGATATCTATGATATTCAAGCTGCTTGGCCCACCCAGTCGGAACTCGTGGCCGGATTATTACACCCTACCGCTCGCCAAGACGATTTCTTTGCCACCCACCCAGCCACCGCAGTTTCGCCAAAAGTTCCCGTTTATCAGTGACGCTGGGATCGACCTAATGATGAGGTTTCTGACTTACGACCCGGAGTACCGGATTACAGCGGAAGAGGCCCTCCAACATCCATACTTCAAGTACGTGTTCCTCCTGTTACCCGACGGACTCGATGCTTGAAGCTTTACAGTGAATCTCCTTATCCCAAACACCCTGACATGTTTGGTTCGTTCCCCTCCGTTGCTGCCGGTGAAAAGTAAGTTGTCTACTGAAATGTCTGGAGAGCAGTGTCCTTACAAAAAGTTATAGGCGGCGCAAACCGTTCGAGAGTCCTCCTGCGCCCGGTAGAGTGCAGGATTACAAGTTGGTGACCGAGTTTGACGACATATAATGTGTGTTAGATGTGCCTGTACTTAATAGCGATGACGTCGTGTGCGGGTGCTCTTGGGAACGGAAAATAAAAAAACTCGGATACGGGGAGTCGAACCCCGAGCTGCCGCGTGAGAGGCGGCAATGTTAGCCGTTACACCATATCCGACTGCGTTAGCTTCCTTTGGAATACGTCTTATGTCCTTTTCTGACCGAGTAGATGGGAGGAGAATTCCTCCATGATACATAGCGATTCGGAGCATTGGGGACAAGAGAGGGTAGCGAACGGGATTATTAGCAGATACGATAAATGTCACAACAAACGGTTCGGCCTTCATGAACCTTCCCCTCCGCTCACCGGGATCAGATCCAACTAATAACTTAAGACAAAATACGAATAAACACGAGGGATCTAGGAGCCGGGGCAAGTATCAAACGGGCGGATTCACCCGTCGCTTGAATCAGGTGACTCTTTAGTTTCTGTGGGCGGTTTGCCCATTCCTGGTAAGACGACCTTCCACGTTGCTTTCTCAGAGATCAGTTTCTTGACCTTTATTCGAAAAGAAAAGAAAAATCAGATGGCAGCGAAGGAGTTGTACCCAGGACAGTCTCACCTGAGCTTCAATAAGCTCGTGCAGCTTCGGCACGTCGGCCAGTTGGGCTCGAGAACCCATGGTGGAGGTCATCTTGAGATGCAGTGAGATGGACGAAGGGGGTATACTGATGGTCAGCGCTGGAAACTCTTCTGATGTCACGGGGGGTCGTTTTGAGCTGGTCATGGGTTTTGGAGGTGTGAAGACGATCTGGAAATATTGTGAGCCAACTGGGAGGGACCGTGGAAAGTGAAATACCACCCACCTTGCATGAGAACAATTCTAGAGAGATGATGAGCGAGAGCGGCAGCTTGGCGAAACCCGAAAACGGGTAATTGAACAACACCGTAGTAGACAGTGAGACGAACGCCGTGTCTGTGTAACTTAGGTCGAATTCGACTTGCGGCTGAACGAGCGTCAGACATGCGTTTTGTGGGTCGAGAAAATTGAGACGCATACAATTCCACCGATCGTCTCGGTAATCTTTGCGTTCGAAAATTGCGGGGCGGATGCACCCAGGTCTATCGAATGAACGCGGATGGGACCCTAGATCGTATTTGCGATTAAGAGGGTGAACGTTGACAGTTATGGCGGTTGCGTACCAGTAGTGACTGTGGCCGGACTTGATTTGCAAGGTCTTGGACCCGCCTGAGAGCGACCTTCTCCCCATCTAACCCTCGTTCCGAGGCACGCAACTTGCATCGGTATTCATCCACTATCTTTTTCAGATTCAACACAAGCCTCGTGGGTCAACCCAGACCCGTTCCCGAGGCACGCGACTGCTCACCTCCTTCAACAGAACGTTCAACCACTCCGCGGACTCCACAGAATCTCCATCACGTTCCTCACCTTGATTTTTTACTTTCGTATGAAGGAAAGTAGTCCCGATAAACTTCTCGGCGGAGAAAGTTGGCCTGAAGAGGGGTGCGTCCTCTTCGGGGGATTCCTCGAGGAGTTGTGCCGATTTTGAGTCGAAGAATAGGTATTTGAGGATGAAGTAAACAAGGAGGAGGATGGAGACCTGGCCGAGGATGAGGCCTTGGGTAAACGTTGGGGTCAAGGTGAAGACGTAGTTGCCCATTAGTGTCGCAGCATGAAGGTGGTGCGGGTGGTCGGCAGCTGCTATCCCGATCGTTACGTATTTACGACAGCTGGCAGCCGATTGTGAACAAAGTTGAAATAGACAAGGTGATATCGACCCCTTACACTACAAACGAACTTGAACGCAACTGTGGGATCTACAGTTAGTTCGTTCACCCTCTGGCTCGAGGTCGGCGCCACATAAGTTGAGCTTGCGGGACTCGAGTGGGGTAGCTTAGGGTAGCTTAGTCAGCGAGTTCCTTTTTTGGAAGCACGCGTCGCTTGTCTCGTTTCTGCGAGTTGGCTCACGCATGTCGGCTGGACCAGCTGGACTTGAGCATTCTGAAAAAATCTCGGAACAGACGGATTCGACATTGCCATGGGGGATACCTTCATAAATAACCGAGCGAGAGGTCCAGTCCCTCACAAATCTAACAAGGGAATGGACGAGTCTTGAACACGTCGGGAAGAAGTCTTGCAGGAACTTAATTCCAACTGTCCCCGTGCCCACCGGCGCGCAAGCGTACGGACGGGGCACGGAATACCCTCTCTGCCAGGGTGGATCACAAAACACAATCCTTTCTGCTGTTCGGAGACAACTGAGGGTGGTCGGACCAACGAGAACAGTGAAGTAAGGTGTGGATGGCGTCCGTCTCTTTCTCGAGTTTGCGGAGCCAAACCAATGGGGGTGGTGTGCTTAGAAGGATATTTATGAAACGCTTGCCTGAGTCTGCGGCGTGCGGTCGAACCAATGGGAACGATGAAGTAGGGTGCACATCGGACACGGCTCGTTTTCGGGTGTTCGGGGTGTGCATAGAAAAGCTCCCGATCGGTTGACCAAATAGACTCCCGTCAGGAAAATGCCGAGCAAATCTCCACCGAGATATTCTGAAACACTTCACCGTGGGACTCCCCGCTCATGATCATCCCTTGTTCTCGGCCCGGGGGGTTGGGAGAACGGACACATAACTAAACCAGCGTTGGTACTGGATATATAAACCTCTGCCTCCAATCCCTGCGAGATGACAGCACCCCAGTGTAGCGAACATGCCTTCCCAAGGTCCTCCCAGTACACTTTCCCTCCGTCCTCAATGGCTAGGCTGCCAGCTTACCGAATCACTAGACACCCAGTTCTGGGTCAGCATCTGCGCCATGGAGGTTACTTCGAGTGAATGCCTCACAGAGGTTCGGTCACTCCTAAGCTGCCGATCCAACATAGATGTCGCCAGGAGCCTCCAGGGAAACGAAGCTCAAATGTTTGTCGATTTTCTCGACCGAGTAAGTGGATCATCTGGCGCCCCGTCTCGATAGCTAACAGCGCTAAACACAGGTTCTTGCGCGCGCTCTTCTTGATGAAAAACACCGACAGCGGTGTTTGCGGCTCCTCTCCAAGATCTGCAAAACCCACAGTATCATACCCGCCTCGTACATTCTTCGGCAAGAGCTCATACACGTGGAAAGGATCCGCTACCATGGTGGATTTGCAGACGTGAGTAACGGAGAGTACTTGGAACGTCCTGTGGCCGTCAAACGCCTCAAGATCTACGAGGGGGATCACAAGAGTATTTTCAAGGTACCTTTCATCAACCCCACGCGCTGTCTATATCATTGCTCAGCTTCTACACAGTGGTTATGTCGAGAGATCATCGGTTGGAAGCAGTTATCCCACCCGAATATCTTGCCCTTGTTGGGGGTTTCTGTGTCCGCAGACCCACATTGCTTCCTCATTCTCACTGACTGGATGTCCAACGGGAACGTCGTCGAATTTACAGGATCCCACCCAGAGGCGAACCGCCTTCAATTGGTGAGCTCACTCACCATTTCCGTCCGGTATTCTTTTCACTTGTTGATAACCTTCAGCTCTCTGAGGTCATGTCTGGTGTGGCATACCTTCACGAGTTCGGGATCGTTCATGGCGATCTGAAAGGGGTAAGTCCGATGTTAGTGCGCCTTTCATCTCGTTAACAAGTGATGCAGGCAAACGTCCTTGTCGACAACACGGGAATCGCTCAGGTTACGGATTTCGGCCTGATGACGATGGTCGACCTGAGCACGGTCGTCTTGTCCAGATCTGCCGTTTCCTCCGGGGGGACACTCTGTTGGATGAGCCCGGAGCTCCTGAATCCACCGGCCTTTGGTTCCAATGGCTGCCCAACTCGCGGATCGGATTGTTATGCCCTTGGGATGGTAATATACGAGGTGAGCTCGGTGTACTCGTCACGATGGCCACCCATTCACCCATCCCAGGTTCTGACTGGCCTCCGACCATTCCGTCATGTGCCCCCCCTGACAGCCGCACTCGCCGTGCTGAGAGGCGAGCGTCCGGAGAGACCTGTTGATGCCGAATCTCTGGGGTTCTCCGACACACTTTGGGAACTGGTACAGTCGTGTTGGGACGAGTCGAGTTCAACCCGACCAACCGCCCAACAGTTACTCGACTACCTTACTCCTGCCTCTCGCACTTGGATCCCCCCTCCAGTGTACCCTGCCATCGTGGTCGACACCCTCAGCGTCACCTATTCGGATCCATCTGACTCTTTGAGGGCGTCCCCAGAGATCTCGGTGCACGATGTGTAGTATTAGGGACCGGTAACTCAACAGAAGTTTCCATCATATGATCTTTATTACTGTGCTGCCTCCTTTCCTATATACTTGGATGGTTTATTTCCCCATATACGCCATATCGTCGGGTCTGTATATCGCGGGTTATTGTTGATCGTCCTCCGGCGTGTGATCCCAATGGGTGTTCGCGACCAAACGATGGGTTTTCCTGGGGATAAACAACGGTTGACTTCCACTTGGCTCGCTCGTGGGATGCCAGTCGAGCCCATTTATCCGGCGCATTTGGGGGAGAAGGTTCCCAAGCTGTGGGCGGGATCAGATCTTGGTACTGGCAGGGCGTCAGTTACGATGACGGACGCCCTCAGTCTGAGACGGGCCCCGGGTCACTCGCGAACTTACGGGTAACGCTAGTTGACATTATGCCCGAAACGATCCACATGACTGTTCCCAGGAGGCTCTTTGGGTTCATTCCTCCAGGCTGCGGACAATAGGAGTGGTCAGCATTGCGGATATGAGCAGGAAACGTGGGGAACTCATGTATAGCACCCCGCACTAATACATCCCTGGACACGCGGACGACCTTGTTGGGACCATATAATGGGGTTATGCAGTTCATCCGTATCTCGTTTCCCAACCGTTGCGTACGTATATCTGAAGATCGAGAAGTTCACCTCAAGGAGAGTGCCGGTGCAGGGGCACAACTCAGATCGCATCTCATAAAAGTCTGAGTAGGGAAAGAATGGAACCCTTTCTTACGTGGGCCGTGTGCTGTGGATAGGTGACGGGGGTCGTTGCAGCGTTGATGGATTGGCCGTCCGCCGCCCCGCCGACCAAGGCTTGTTCTGGAAACACTCCCTCTCTCGGACGACCCATTCTTATGTCACCGAGCACCTCAATTCTCCCTTTGCACGTACGGCTCCGTGTACTTGGGAAGTTGAACTCGCATTCGCGGACGAACCCAGCTAGTTGTTCGTTCTCCATAGCGTCGCAACGAATGGGGGACGCAGGTGGTGAAGAAGGGTCCGAAACCTCACAGAGATGAGCCACCTCTGTATCACGACGTGCCCCACGAAACAGTGTCACCCGAGAGTGATGGATCTACTCAGTGACGCGTTAGGTAGAGAGTGAGGACCACGAAAAAACTGCGTGCGATCGGCTCCTAGATCGCCGGATCCTTCGAGTTCGTATGGTCTCATCAACGGTCCCTGAATCCCTCCGGGTGGCCTTAATGAAACTTTCCACTAAAGCTGTTTGAACAACAGTCTGATCTAGCCTTGCGCCTAGTCAGTCTAGTCAGTAAGACCCGGCCCCGGAATCGGTCGCAGACGGAGACGACCGGGGGCGCGCTTGTGCACACCTGAAGGTATACCCTTCATGGGGAACGTTGGACAGAGTCGACGAATCCACAACCAGCTCAGCGGGGCCCAATACCTGACGTTGCGTAGAGATGCGCAATCTTCAGCCAGAACAGCTCGAGCGGACGGTCATCACTCGTCGACGATGTGGCGGAAACTTCCGCGGGACAGGCGGCAACCAACTCCCCGACCTGGCACCGCAAGACTAGGATTCTACCTCACCTACACTATGGCGGTCAAGGTAAGTGGCTTGGAAGCCGCGGTATTGCCAAACCAACAGTTGAATACGATGGGTAGTATATGGGATACATGGACGCGAAACAAGTATAGTGCGGGAGACGGGGAAATAGACGACCCAAGATGCAGATCAACAACAAGTAGCGGGACAATGAATATGAAATGATACTGGCGAGTAGAGGAGGTCAGTGAAGAGGGGTGGAGATAGTGTGACATTGAATGAGACCGAGGTAGATACGATGAAGAGGCAAGGTGTTGGCAACTTGCAGGAAGGCGCATCTAAAGAAATCAATGGAACCGCCGACGCTACTATCCAGTCTTCCGAGCTTAGGGGGGAAAGTTAATACCCATAGGGAGCAGCGCCGTTTCCAGGAGCTCACCATTGTTTACCCCCATATCGATATTCCGGAGGAGCTCTCTACAGTTCTCCACGTCCTTCGCAGCCCTGATCTTCTCATAAACGTCGGCGGCGCGCAGAGCCTCAGACCTTGCCTCCTCAAACCTACGTTGTCGGTATAAAAAAGTAGCCTGCAGTTTTGTCGCACGACCTAGGTAGTATGCATTGTTCGCCGCATGCGACTTGGCCCGTCCGATGTGAATGTACGCATCGTCGAACCTGTATTCGTCGAAAAACACCTCTGCAAGGGAGTGGTGATTCCAGAACAACTGGGTGTCCCAGTTGAAAGAGGATGCAACACCGAGCGCTGTCTCGTAATGGTGAATGGCCTTCCTTGTCTTGCGCCTGGAACGATATATGTGGCCAAGAACACGGTGAGATTCGCAGACCGGAAATTGATCGCCGTTCTTCGGGATGAGATCGATCGCGTGGGATGCAGCTTTCTCTGCGGCGTCGAGCTGGGAGTCCTCGTACAACAACCACGCGAGGTCTTTTAAACACCGTGCTTGTGCCACCGGATCACCAAGCCGTTCTCGGATTCCCAATGCTTCTTTGGCCTGTTGTATCCCCTCTTTGTAGAAGAGTAGCTGCCGATTTGCACCAGATAGGAGCCTCAACGTATGAGCGACCTCACGGTCATCCGCCCGATCTCGATGGAGCTTTAAGGAATAAGTAAGGAGCCGTTTTTCCTCCATAGAATTTCCAAGGAAATCAAACAACGTCGCAAGCTTGAGCAAGCATTGCGGCTTGGAGGGATGGTCGTCCCGGAGCCTCTCGACCTTCGGTCCCAACATGACCAGCCGTGGTTTGTGCCAACAGAGATGCTCCATGAAGTGGGCGCAGGTATTCCAGACGTCATCCGATTCCGCATCAATGGATGTGAAGACATTGAGCAAGTGCTCAACATTCACATCCTCTGACAAAATCCATCGTGCCTCCTCGAAGCCGGGAATGGCGGGATCAACCTCCACCGACAATCGGCTGAAGTAACGTCCCTTGGTTGCGGAGAGGAGCGGAGACAACTTGGGATCCTTGGGGCAAAAATAGTCCCGGAGCGGTGCGAGCATTGTGACAAACCCATTGTTTCGATATGTGAGGGAAAGAATGCAGCACCCGTCAAAGACATTTGCTTTGGTTGAGATGGTGGGAAGTAACCAGTCAATGTTGTTCTCATTGACACCCTGAGGGAAGAAGGCAATTACCCCGAGTAGCTCTCGGGCACCAGGGCCAAGTTCCTGGAACGTGGGCGAGGCGAGCGAAAGCTCGATCGCAGCAGCGAGGCTCTTGTTATGCTTTGTCTGTAGTACACCTGTTTGCTGACTCTCCCATTCCTTCGTAAGTCGGTCCATGCTCCACTGGTTATGGTGCGCGACGGTAGCGAGGAGAGTGATCGAGAGTGGATGGAAGTCGAGTCGTTCCAGGATATCGTTGACCAAATCGGACCGTTCGCCATGCTTGTAGATCCGGTAGAATGTGTCGCGCGAAGCCTTCATTGACAGTATCGGGATGCTGAGAGTCTCGCAGTCTGGAGGGACGGTGGAGATCCGGGATGTGATGCAGAGACATATGGTCTCCAATCGACTCAGCTCCTCCACAACGGTATATATCTCCTGAGCGTTCGCTCCTTGCGGGTCGAGAATGGATTCCGCGTTGTCGAGGACGATCAGGATCTCCCTTGAAGATATGAACGGACACAGGGGGGCCAAATTCTCGGGGCTTTCGATGCCTGCTCCGATCGCCTTGGAGAGCCGAGCGAGGAAATGGGCCGGCGCCGCTGGGAACTGATCGCATCGGATAAACCGACGATTCTCGCCAAACCGTTGCTTGATGCGATCGTGATGGAGGACTTTCAGAGCGATGGAAGTCTTGCCGATCCCGCCAGCACCGACGAGAGCAACCGGAGCCAGGCTGTCTGCCAGATCGACGATCTTCTCGATCAACTCGTCACGTCCAAAGAAGATCCTGGGCGGCGAGGGGGGTGATTCACCAGGCACCCTAAATGGAAATATAAGAATGTGGTCCCACGATATTCGAGATCGCCAACCTAGTCTGGGCCTAGCCAACCGTCACTGTCTGTTCGGGTGATGGGCACAACTCGAACGTCACTTACCACCTTATCTCCGCCCCTAGTATCATCGGAACCCTTCAACATATTCTGTTGCATGCCGGAGACTATGGTGTGGGTATTCAGAGCCAACTCGGTCTAGAGGGAGGCGATTAGCGACAGTCGAACAGAGCCGGCTGAACGTACATTGAAGACTTGAAGGATCCTAATGAGGTCAAATCTCCAGGTCGCGATGGTCTCCTTGTCATTCTTCGCGTGCGCAAGCCGGGAGAGTAAACCTCGTTCCCTTTTCTCAACGATCCTGCCCTGGATTGCCGCCATAGTTCTGAGATCAAAGGCACAGTAAGCAAACCATGTACAATATGGATCGACGGTCAAACTCACGTTGTTAATTGTCCAATCGCCTCGCACACGGATCGGCTGAGCTCGTCCAATCGTTGTCCGCCCACTCCATGGTCAAGGGCTCCACATACATCCGCGCAGGCTAACCCGAGGTCAACGTAGTCTCGTTTGTTGACCATGGTGTCCTGGCCGCGTATCAATTTGTGCTACCCCATCGCAGAGGAGGAGGAAACATACCTTGATCAGCGTGAGGAGGGCGCTGGCGGAACCAAAAACGGCCTTTGCTGGGGTGATGTTTGCGAGCTCCTTCGCGAGATTCAAGCCTTCAATGGCGATATTCAGCGACGAGATTACTCCATCCCTCCCCTTCGGACGTTGGGACTTGGCTTGCATGGCCGAGACTTACGGTGGCAACAAGAAAGCGGTGAGGTGCACAGGCCGTGAGGAAGGATCCGGGGCTTGATGGAAATAGGCGGCCGCCCCTTATGACATGCCTCATGCAAACAAAGCCATTCAATGGGGAATTCGTGGCTGGTTCGTTTTGAGATGTATGATCGAAAGAGCGGTTGGGATCTCTGCGCCTTCCTTACTTAAATATTCGGTTCGGTATACACGCCTACACACGAGTGCAGCCCAGCGGACAGTCGCACACTGAGTATGTGGAATAATAATCCGTTCTACGAGTGAGAAAGGGACGGGAGCTAAAGGGGGGGGGGGCTGAGAAAGTGTATCGCATTTCAAATATATGGTTGGGGACATTCAGATTTGACCAGTGATGCGAAGTGACAGATGTGACTTTGAGCCGTTTTTTGCACCGGGGAGAGTAACGCGTGACACATAAATGCCCATAAGAAAGCCCTTGGAAAACCATCTCCTCCTTGGATGTGACAGTTGCGGACTGAGTTGCACCTAGTTTTTATCCACAGGGGCTTCATCTACAAAGATTAGGTTTCTCTGTCTTGGTCGAATCTGAATGTCTTGAACCTTAGCAGGTCGAACAACTGAAGTCTAAAAAACTAGCCACCCACGGTATCGGGTCGCGGCGAAAGCTCACGCAAACAAATCTACCCAAGCATCAGATCAATCGTCCGAGCCAAGAGGTAACGGGATAATTAATATAGTGAGGATATAGTGATAGAGGTCATGAAACGGTCCCGAGAGAGACGTCTCCGTCGGTGCGTAACTCGGTGTCATGGTTGGACGCTGGCTCGAACTGCACCCGCGAACATTTCGACGGGTAATTTGCCTTCGTTCACTGGGACCTGATGAGTGATACATATAGTAGATGTGGGAGGAAGGTCGCACCTCGCAAATTTCCAGGATAAAGCAAAGACCTATGGCAGCAGACTTGAGCGGAGGGAAGGTATCTGCAGAGTCTATTACCCCACGGAGGAGTAATTTGGCAAGGGCGTACGCACAGTAGACTTCCAGCCCAACTTGCTCCCATCCACAGCACGAGTCGGGAAGGGTCCCCAGCACCCGCCGGATCAACTCTCTTAATCGGCGTCGGTCCCTGTTTCGCCTAGTTCATGTTCACTCTCCATTAGTCGGTAGCTTTATTCCCCCCTTCAGTCCGGAGAATAAATCCCGTATGTCGTCCATGTCGGTGCCGGGTCAGAGTAGATGACGACGATGGTTGGCTCCGTGGCATTGGTCCAGTTCCACTGCAAGCGCTCGCCGCGGGTCCAATATACCGTTATCCTGCAAGTTCTCAAGAGCGTCCTCGTATTCATTCCACCGACCGGTGAGGTGGGTATTGCAGATATAATGAGAAGGGGGGTTGAGATGATGGACGACGTTCATCGCCCATCCTTCCTTTTGTAGGGCGTCCATTTCCCGCGGGGTGTTCTGAACGAATTGAGAAGGCAGTTGGAGCAGATCATTGGGAGACGAACCAGCCAGGGTCATAGCTATGATCGCGGTACGCCGTTTGCACATTCCTGGTAAGACAGCCTTCCCCGTTGCGTTCTCAGAGATCAGTTTCTCGACCTTTATCCGAAGAGAGAAAAAATCAGATGGCAACGAGGGAATTGTAATCACCAGTCTTACTTGAGCTTCAATAAGCTCATGCAGCTTCTGCACATCGGCCAAAAGTTAGGCTCGGGAGTCATGGTGGAGGTCATCTCGAGATGTGGTAAGATGGACGAGGGGGTATGCTGATAGTCAGTGCGGGGAACTCTTCTAACGTCATGGGTGGTCGTTCTGTACTGGTCATGGGTTTTGGAGGTGTGAAAACGATCTGGAAATATTGTGGATCAACTCGGAGGGACCAGGGAGAGCGAAACACCACCAACTTTGTATGGGGACAATTCTAGGGAGAGTATGAGCAAGAGCGACAGCTTGGCAAAACTCGGAAACGGGTCATCGAACAACACCGTGGTAGGCGGTGAAATGAATGTCGCGTCCGTGTAGCTCAAGTTGAGCTCCACTCGCGGCTGAACGAGGGTCAGACATGCGTTTTGTGGATCGAGAAAATTGAGACGCATACAATTACTACCCTGATCGTCTCTGCGATCTTTGCGTCCGAAAATTACGGGTGGATGCACTCAGGTCTATTGAATGAACACGGATGAGTCCCTAGACCGTAATTGCAATTTGAGAAGGTGGTCGACGACGGTTATGACGGTTGCGTACCAGCAGGGGCTGTGGCCAGACTTGATTTGCCGGGTCCTACACCCGCCTGAGAGCGACCTTTTCTCCATCCAGCCCTCGTTTCGAGGCACACAACTTGCATCAGCGTTCATCCAGTATCTTTTTCAGATTCGACACGAGCTTCGTGGGTCGAAGTTTTAACCCAGACTCGTTCCCGGAGCACGCAACTGCTCAAGTACTCACCTTCAACAGAACGCCTCGACCACTATGCGAACTCCGCAGAATCTCCATGGCGGTTCCCTCGATTCTGTGGCATCGCGACGGCATCAGCTGACGACCGTAAAAACGGCCACTCCGCCGGAAGTCTTTCAGCGCAATAGGAATTCAAGTTTCTGAGACAGAATACTGTATAATGTGCTAACGTCGAAGGCACTGCGTGCGACTCTCCTGTACGACGCACACACGAGTGAGCGAGGGTCGATCTGACAACACTCCACCTAATGTAGGTAATGTGCCGACAAAACTGGAACAAGAAAGTGCAGCAGCGAGTAACAAAACAGTGGGTGACTATCCGTAAGACTAGAGATATCTCTAAACATCGTAGAAGGGTGCCAGTAGCCGAGATTCGCGCTGCCCGTGACCCGACATGACGGACGGGGTCCTGACAGTTCCCTTATAAGTCCTTTGATATTCATCTGGAGTCGTGTGTACACGGCGTAGCCTTACGGACAGTCACCCAGTATCTATGATGTTAATTTCCCAAAAAATGCATCGAGCAAAGCCCCGTCGGTACAACTTGGTACGGTGGCGTGAAAGCCGCAAGTTTACTGAACTCGCACCAGCAGTGATTATATAATCCCCAACACCAATCCCCGCTCACCCGGCAAAATATCTCCTATCCGGTCAACATCTCATCTACAACCTCCATTCCATCATCTATCTTGGGGCAAACTACTTCACCACTCGAATGCGAGATCCGTCCAACGAATGGTGGGATTATGATGAGATGTGGAGGTTCGGTGCCGCCCAACGTGACGCCATTCAAATCACGGCAGATCTCATACCCAACGGCCACCGCTGTGCAGCTTTCTTGATTTATCGTTGTAGCAATAGCTAATATGTACAATTCGTCCTTACCAGCTATATTCTTCGTTGGGTTATGCCCCTTTTCACGACCCCCTACGGGTTTCTTGTTATCGCATCTTTTTTTTCTATAATATTTCAATAATCGGCGGTGGGCCATATCCCCCACCACCCTGTATGTCTATCCTGCCTATTCCCCGCAGCATCCATTATATGTGCAGATTGTTCTCGCCGTGGCTGCAACGGTGTTCTTTTTGGGGGGGATAAACAGATGTAAACAACGCCACCGGAGCTGGCGCGGGTTGCCCATCGCCATAGTACTACCATAAAAAGCATGTAGTCACGTGAAACGCTCTCACGATCACATGGTGAGGATTCCTAGCCAATGATCAGTGCGATTACTAATGCCGCAGTGATGCCAGCTCCTGCTTTCGAGCAGTTTCAGCAATAAGATCTTAAGGAGTCACACACGTTAGATATTGTGCATGGGGTGTACGGGACGTACGGGTCGGACACTTTAGTACGCGGTCACGGGTTTTCCGTTGACACAAAGACACAAGTGGCCCCGGTTGGGCAACAAATGTGAATTGGCAGCGGCGACGCGGAAGGCTAGACGTTGGCTACGTTTGAATAGCTATTGCAACAGGAAGTTGACGCGCAATTGAGATGCGTCTCGAGTTTTATATCAACCACTTTTAATGAACGTCATGTACACGAATGCTATCGCCTGGGCTGGAGGGGCAAGGCTAGTGCGACTTCTCATAAAATGTCCTCGTCAACATTTTTTTTTCACTAGGATCGGACGATCCAGAAACGCTTCTAACTGCGAAGTACGGCTTAGCACGAGTGGGATCGGCGTGGGCCTCACCGCGGAAGAGAAAGGTGCCGTTCTCCGCAGGACTTGTTCGACAGCAGATTTTAATTCAGCGATCCCTTCAGCTGATGGGTCGAATCCCAGCTGACGTTATCAGTCCCGGGCTCTGCCGCTTGTCGGTCCTATTGACTTGTAATTGTAAAACACGTGCATTAGGTGGGAAATCCCGACATCAACTGTTTTTATTTTTACAGATCGGAAACTCGCGCCAGGGACGAGAATTAAACGCTGAACATGAACCCGGTATCACGTATGTGGGACAAGCTCTCGCAGTCGGGTGCTGGTTATATAAACCTTTGCCTCCAATCCCTCTGAGATGACAGCACCCCGGTGCAACGAACATGCCTTCCCAGCCAGGTCCTCCCAGTACACTCTCCCTCCGTCCTCAGTGGCTAGATCGCCGGCTTACCGAATCACTAGACACCCAGTTCTGGGTCAGCATCTGCACGATGGAGGTTACTTCGAGCGAATGCCTCACAGAAGTGCGGTCGCTCCTAAGCTGTCGATCCAACATAGATGTCGCCAGGAGCCTCCGGGGGAACGAAGCTCAAATATTTGTCGACTTTCTCGACCGAGTAAGTGCATTATCTAGCGCCATGCCCGGGCGGTTAACGGCGCTAAATACAGGTTCTTGCGCGCGCGCTTCTCGATGAAAAACACCGGCGGCGATGTTTGCGGCTTCTCTCCAAGATCTGCAAAGCCCACAGTATCATACCCGCCTCGTACACCATTCGACAAGAGCTCATACGCGTGGAGAGGATCCGCTACTATGGTGGGTTTGCAGACGTAAGTGACGGAGAGTACTCGGGACGTCATGTGGCCGTCAAACGCCTCAAGATGTACGAGGGGGATCACAAGAGTATTTTCAAGGTACATTTCATCAACCATATGCGTTGCCTATATTATTGCTCAACCTCCACACAGTGGTTATGTCGAGAGATCATCGGTTGGAGGCATTTGTCCCATCCAAATATCTTGCCCTTGTTGGGGGTTTCCGTGTCCGCAGACCCACATTGCTTCCTCATCCTCACCGACTGGATGTCCAATGGGAATATTGTGGAATATACAAGATCCCACCCAGAGGCAAACCGCCTTCAATTGGTGAGCCCGCTCGCTATTTCTCTCCGGTTTTCTTCTCATTCATCAATAACATTCAGCTCTCTGAGGTCATGTCTGGTGTGGCCTACCTTCACGAGTTCGGGATCGTTCACGGCGATCTCAAAGGGGTAAGTCCGATGTTGATGCGCCTTTCATCTCATTCACGGGTGGCGCAGGCAAACGTCCTTGTCGACAACATGGGCACCGCTCAAGTTACAGATTTCGGCCTCATGGCGATTGTCGACCTAAGCACGGTTGTCTTATCCAGATCTGCTGTGTCATACGGGGGGACACTTTGTTGGATGAGCCCGGAGCTCCTGAGTCCACCGGCTTTTGGTTCCAGCGGCTATCCAACTCGCGGATCCGACTGTTATGCCCTTGGGATGGTAATATACGAGGTGAGCTCGGTGCACTCGTCACGGTACTCACTCATTTATCCATCCCAGGTTCTGACTGGCCTCCGACCATTCCATCATATATCCTCCCTGGTAGCCGCAGTCGCCGTGCTGAGAGGCGAGCGTCCGGAGAGACCTGTTAATGCTGAATCTCTAGGGTTCTCGGACACACTTTGGGAGTTGGTACAGTCGTGTTGGAGCGAGACGGGTTCAACCCGACCAACCGCCCGACAGTTACTTGACTACCTTTCTCCTGCTTCTCGCACTTGGATTCCCCCTCCAGTGTACCCTGCCATTGTGATCGACGCCTTTAGCATCACCTATTCAGATTCATCTAGCTCTTTGAGGACGTCTCCGGAGATCCCAGTGCGCGATGTGTAGTAGTAAGGACCGGCGACCCAACAAAAGCCCCACCAGATAATCTTTATTACGCGCTACTTCTCTTCCTGTATATGTATACTTGTATAGATCCCTTCTGCCAGGCTCCATCTCCCCATACGCGTCATATCTTTGGGTCTGCCTACCGTGGGTTATCGTTAATTGTCCTCCGGGGCGTGATCCTAATGGGTGCTCTAATCATTCGCTGACAATATGGGAGATATTTCCGTGGGACTCCTCGATCTGGCGCCGCCAGGTCAGGATTCTACATCATCTACACCATGGTGGCCAGGGTAAGTGGCTTGAAAGCCGCGGCATTTCCAAATCAACAATCGTACACTACGGGTGGTATATGGGATACATGAATGCGAAACAAATATGATGTGAGAGATGGGGAAATAAACGACCTAAGGTGCACATTGGCGACAAGTAGCGGGACAATGAACGTGAAATGATGCGGGTGATTTGATGAGGCCAATGAAGAGGGATGAAGATAGCGTTGACATTGAATGATATCATGGTAGACACGGTGAAGAGAGAAGGTATCGGTGACTTGCAGGAGGGTGCGTCCGAAGAAGTCAGCGGAACCGCTGACGCCGCTATTCCGTCTCCCGAGCTTAGGGGGGAAGGTTAATACCCACAGGAAGCAGCACCGTTTCCAGGAACTCACCGTTGTTTGTCCCCTCGTCAATCATCCGGAGGAGCTCTCTGCAATCCCCCACGTCCTTCGCAGCCCCAATCTTCTCATAAATATCGGCGGCGCGCAGAACCTCAGACCTTGCCTCCTCATACCTATGTTGTTGGTATAAAAAAGTAGCCTGCAACTCCACTGCGCGACCCAAGTTGTATGCATTATTGGCCGCGTGTGACCTGGCTCGTTCGATGTGAATGTATGCATCGTCGAACCTGCCTTCATTGAAAAACACCTCTGCAAGGGAGCGGTAATTCCAAAACAGTTGATCGTCCCAGTTGAAAGTGGATGCGATTCCGAGGGCTGTCTCGTAATGGTAAATGGCCTTCCCTATTTTGCCCTTGGAACGATATATGTGGCCAAGAAGACGGTGAGATTCGCAGACTGGAAATTGATCGTCTTTCTTCGGGATTAGATCGATCGCGCGGGATGCGGCCTTCTCTGCGGCGTCGAGCTGGGAGTCGTCGTGTAACAACCACGCAAGGGCTTTCAAACATCGTGCATGATCCACCGGATCACCGAGCTTTTCATGGATTCCTAATGCTTCTTCGGCCAGTTGTATCCCTTCTTTGTAGAGCTGTAGTTGCCGATTTGCACCAGATAGAAGCCTCAATATTTTAGCGACCTCGTGGTCATCCCCCCGCTCTCGATGGAGCTCTAATGCGTCAGCGAGGAGCCGTTTTTCCTCCATGAAATTTCCAAGGAAACCAAACAACGTCGCAAGCTTGAGCAAGCATTGTGGCTTGGAGGGATGGTCGTCCTGGAGCCTCTCGATCTTTGGTCCCAACATGACTAGTCGCGGTTTGTGCCAGCAGAGATGCTCCATGAAGTGGGCGCAAGTATTCCAGACGTCATCCGACTTCGTGTCAATGGATGTGAAGACATTGAGCAAGTGCTCAACATTCACATCCTCTGATGCAATCCATTGTGCCTCCTCAAACCCGGGTATGGCGGGGTCAACGTCAACTGACAATCGACTAAAGTAATGTCCCTTGGTTGCGGAGAGGAGCAGAGACAGTTTGGGATCTTTAGGACAAAAATAGTCCCGGAGCGGTGCGAGCATTGTGATGAACCCATTGTTTCGGTATGTGAGGGAAAGAATGCAGAACCCATCAAAGAGGTTTCCTCTTGTCAAGATAGTGGGAAGCAACCAGTCAGCGTTTTTCTCGTAGACACCCTGAGGGAAGAAGGCAATGACTCCGAGTAGCCCTCGGGCATCGGGGCCAAGGTCTTGGAACGTGGGGGAGGCGAGCGAAAGCTCGATCGTGGCGGCGAGGCTCTTGTTATGCTTTGTCTGCAGTACACCCGTTTGTTGACTCTCCCATTCCCTCATAAGTCGGTCTATGCTCCACTGGTTATGGTGTGCGACGGTAGCGAGGAGAGTGATCGAGAGTGGATGGAAGTCGAGTCGTTCCAGGATATTGTTGACCAAATCGGATCTTTCGTCACGATCGTAGATCCGATAGAATGTGTCGCGCGAAGCCTCGATCGACAATGTTGGGACGCTGAGGGTCTTGCAGTCGGGAGGGATGGTGGAGATCCGGGATGTGATGCAGAGACATACGGTCTCCAATCGACTTAGCTCCTCCACGATGGCATATATCTCTTCAGCGTTCACTCCTTGCGGGTCGAGAATAGATTCCGCGTTGTCGAGAACGATGAGGATCTCCCTTGAGGATAGGAACAAACGCAGGGGGGCCAAATTCTCGGGACTTTCGATGCCTGCGCCGGTCGCCTTGGAGAGCCGAGCGAGGAGATGGGCCGGTGCCGCTGGGAATTGGTCGCATCGGATGAACCGACGATTCTCGCCAAATCGTTGCTTGATGCGATTGTGATGGAGGACCTTCAGAGCGATGGAAGTCTTGCCGATCCCGCCAGCACCGATGAGAGCAACCGGAGTCAGGTCCTCCGCCAAGCCGACGATCTTCTCGATCAACTCGTCACGTCCAAAGAAGATCCTGGGCGGCGAGGGGGGTGATTCACCCAGTACCCTAGATGGAAACATGAAAATATAGTCCCACGATATTCGAAATCGCCGACCTAGTTTGAGCCTAGGCAACTGTCACTGTCCATCCGGGTGATGGGCGGAGTACAAATGCAACTTACCGTCTCATTTTTACCCCCATTATCCTCGGAACCTTTCAACATGTTCTGATGCATGTCGGAAACCATGGTGTGTGCACTCAGAGTCAACTCGGTCTGGAACAAGATGATTAGCGGTAGTTGGACGGAGTCGGCTGAACGCACATTGAAGACTTGAAGGATCCTAATGAGGTCCATCTTCCAGGTCGCGATGGTCTCTTTGTCATTCTTCGCGTGCGCAAGCCGGGAGAGTAGACCCCGTTCCCTTTTCTCGACGATCCTGCCCTGGATTTCTGCCATGGTCCTGAGATCAGGGGAACAATGAGAAAAACGCGTACAATATGGATCGTTGGTCGTACTCACGTTGTCAATTGTCCAATCGCCTCGCACACGGACCGGCTGAGCTCGTCTAATCGTTTTCCGTTCACCCCACGCTCAAGGGCTCCACATACATCCGCGCAGGCTAACCCGAGGTCAACGTAGTCCCGTTTGTTGACCATGGTGTCCTGTCCACATAAGTTTGGGTCACATAATCGCAGAAGAGGAGGGAACATACCTTGATCAATGCGAGGAGGACACTGGCGGAACCAAAAACGGCCTTTGCTGGTGTTACACCTGAGACCTCCTTCGCGAGATTCAAACCTTCGATGGCGATATTCAGCGATGAGATTACTCCGTCCCTTCCCTTCGGTCGTTGGGACTTGGCTTGCATTGTCGAGATTCCGGGTAGCCACGAGAAAGCGATGCGGTGTACAGACTGTGAGGAAGGGTCCGTGACGTGATGGAAATAAGCGACCGTCCCTTATGGCGCGCCTCGTGCGAACGGAGCCATTCGATGAAATATTCATGGTTGGCTCATTTTGAGATGGACGTGATCGAGTTTGCAGTCGGACTCTGCTTCTTCCTTACTTAAAAGTCCTCGGATATTCGGACTGGTATACACATCCACACACGATTGCAGCCCCGCGGACATTTGCACACACTGAGTGTGTGGAATAAGAAAATGTTCTACGGGTGAGAAAGGGAAGGGGGCTGAAGTTCGAAGGGCGACCGAGGTGTCTCGCGTTTCAAATATAGTGGGTTGAAAGTACTGAAGTCTACAGAACTAACTACCCACGAGATCGGGTCGGGGCGAAAGGTTACCCTAACAAAGTCACCCAAACATCAGATCAATCGTACGAGTCAATGAACAATGGAATAAACGATATAGTGAGGATATAGAACTGACAGTGACAGTGGTCCCCATGGCATCAGAGATGAAGCGATCCCCAGAGAGACGTCTCGTCGATGCGTAGCTCGGTGTCTTGGTTGGACATCGGCCGCGAACGTTTCGCCGGGGTGCCAACGATACTATAGCTCGTTTATTTGCCTTCGTTTGTTGGGGCACCGATAAGCACTGCGGACAGTGGCCTACCACGTTCATACAGGTGTTATCCGGCTTGATAGAATCTAAAGTTTGACTGTGTTCTGCCTTCGCCTTTGAGAAAAAGAAGAATACCGGAGTGATTTGCTAGTTCGTCGATAACCAAGCCTTTTGTTCCATCCACTACTACCCTCTCTTTACTAGATTCACAACTCTAGGCCGCATGACAATCCCGGCCCCCGCTGATCTCCACCGCATAGTCGCCAAGGCCTTTCGGGACAGGAACGATCAAGTAAATATCACACCTCGGCGCGGAACCGTGAAAGGAGACGGGGAGGGACCAAGGACCAAACCAGACCCCTCCGGAGCGGGGGTTAATACATTATGAGGTATACGATCTGCTACTGACGAACACTCCACTGTTCCCCGGGACATGCGAGAAGAGTCAAGCGCACCCGAGAGCGTTTCATGACGGGGATCTAACTGACTGTCCTTCCGCCGTTTGATTGAGCCTGCAGGATCAGCGTCCGCCACCAAGCGGCCTCTTTCCACGGGACTGAGTTTTCGAGAGCGCTCGTCCGTGGGCACTCACCGTACCGCGGCGAACCGGTTTAAATCCCCATCTGGATGTGCCCAGTCCCGAGGAACCAATCAAGTACCCTGTCATCCATTAGTACGATCACAAATACGTCAATCCGAGGTCTTCGAGTACCCCATCGTTCGCTGACGCTTTATGGGTTATGGTGGCACGTTAAACTCCACACTAGACTCAATATAACATTCGATAATAGATCAGGTAGTGGATGAAAGAATCAGAACAAAGGCCTACAGTCCGGCGTTACACGGGGCGAAAGAAACCGGGTCAGAAGGGAACCAAAACTGAAGCGTCTGACATTAGGTCGGCCGCCAGAGACAAACGACCACCTCAAGGTAGAAGTCCAACCCTATGGCAGCGCGGTCGTTGTCTATAAATTACGATAATTTAGTTACTGTTCGTCATACGATCACACACGTCGCATTTAAGGGGTGTGGGGTGCGCAAGGAGAGGGGGTGATTTAACGTGTCGACATACGGGAGGATACAAAAACAGGTCGTAGCAGAATAATCATGAAACCGGCAGTGAATGAGCTTGCCCCTGCATGGGGTGGTGCCACGCTGCCTGTAATTGTCGCTCCAACTGCGACATCGACTCATTACATGGAGGAGACGGGTAATGCGTACCAGGTCTGACGCCCATCTGCGATTGCATGGGAAAGGGTCCCATAGAGGTAGGTGCTGGCCTCACAGGAGACTGAGAATAGTTGTGACCGGTAGACATGATGGCGTGCCGGAGACGGGTGAATGCGTCACGGAGTGAGAGACCGAGTGTGAAGTCGAGTAGGAATGAGAAGCGTGTGGGAGAGCGTGACGATGTGGATGTTGGGGGGAAGTTGAGGAAGGACAGAATCCAGGAGGTGGAGCGCAAGTTGCAAGTGCGTGTCTAAAAAGATGTTAGCCGCTTGGTCCGAATTGATTCGAAATATATCCACATACGAAATGAACTTGTCGAATTCAGTGATTCGCTTGTTCAGGCTACAGGTCGAACCAGAGAAATGCTTGAAGTGACACCCAACGACCCCCGAAGCCGGAGGGAGAGCACCGAGAGGACGATGCAAGAGCTCGTTTCGTTTGCACAGCCGCAGTATTCCGATCCAGCGCGGTTGGGCGACACCCAGTTGAATTCGCCAGGTCCTTTGTCAGACGCGAGACGATCGATGAACTGGGCCAGTACATTGGGTCTTGAGAATTCCCGTTGAAGCGAGGGGTTGAACAAGGGACATATGGGAAGGGATTGATGCTGACGTAAAAGAGAAAACATCAGCAAGTGGTTCGTCCGTGTGAGGATCCAGTTCGGGAGTGCGACGATAATGCGGCCGTGAGAGCGCTGTCACAATTTACGACAGGGACGGTTCTCTCCAGTCACTGTGGCAGGAGAGCGACTTAAAGCCGGCGATCGCCGTGCATTCCGCCCGCCCTTGGGTGTGATTCAAATCATTCAATGTTCCGAACGGGCAAGCCGACTGGTATTGAATCGGAATAGAAGGGTTACCTGATGCTCCCTAAGCGAGATACCAGCAGTAGCCGCGTTATCAATGTATACAGTGCCATCCTGACATATGCCCAATGTCATTGCGACCACATCGGAGGCTTGGGAATTTGTCACATTTCAGCGACCGGATTTACCAATAGGTCACTATGAGCCCCCTGGAGTGCCCCTTGGGTTTGGATATTACCTACGTTATCAATGGATACAGTACCATCTGACATGTGTCCTTAACGCTTAAACGCCAGCGATCACACCCACCATTGTCGGGGGCTCTCGCAACCGGGAACTGGATATATAAACCTTTGCCTCCAATCCCCCTGAGATGACAACACTCCGGTGCAGCGAACATGCCTTCGCAACCAGGTCCTCCCAGTACGCTCTCCCCCCGCCCCCAGCGGCCAGATCGCCGGCCCACCGAACCACCAGACACCCAATTCTGGCTCAGCATCTGCGCCATGGAGGTTACTTCGAGCGAATGCCTCACAGAAGTTCGGTCACTCCTAGGCTGTCGATCCAACATAGATGTCGCCAGGAGCCTCCGGGGAAACGAAGCTCAAATGCTTGTCGATTTCCTCGACCGAGTAAGTGGATCATCTGGCGCCTCGCCTCGATAGCTAACGCCGCTGAGCCCAGGTTCTTGCGTGCGCGCCTCTCGATGAAAAATTCCGGCAGCGGTGTTTGCGGCTTCTCTCCAAGATCTGCAAAGCCCACAGTATCATACCCGCCTCGTACATTCTCCGGCGGGAGTTTATACGTGTGGAAGAGGTCCGTTACCACGGTGGATTCGCAGTCGTGAGTAATGGAGAATACTCGGGACGTTCTGTGGCCGTCAAACGCCTCAAGATGTATGAGGAGGATCACAAGAGTATTTTCAAGGTACCTTTCATCAACCTTGTGCGTTACCTATATCATTGCTCAGCCTCCACACAGTGGTTATGTCGAGAGATCATCGGTTGGAAACATTTGACCCACCCGAATATCTTGCCCTTGTTGGGAGTTTCTGTGTCCGCAGATCCACGTTGTTTCTTCATCCTCACTGACTGGATGTCCAACGGGAATGTCGTAGAATATACAAGATCGTATCCAGAGGCAAACCGTCTTCGATTGGTGAACTCGCTCATCGTCTCCCTCCAATTTTCTCCTCACCCATAACAACCTTCAGCTCTCTGAGGTCATGTCTGGTGTGGTCTATCTTCACGAGCTCGGGATCATTCACGGCGATCTCAAAGGGGTAAGTCCAATGTCAGTGCGTCCTCCGTCCCGCTGATGGGCGATGCAGGCAAACATCCTTGTCGACAACACGGGCACCGCCCAGGTTACGGATTTTGGCCTGATGACAATGGCCGACTTGAGCACGGTCGTCCTATCCAAATCTGCTGTTTCCTCCGGGGGGACACTTTGTTGGATGAGCCCGGAACTGCTGAATCCACCGGCCCTCGATTCCAGCGGCTATCCAACTCGCGAATCAGACTGTTATGCCCTTGGGATGGTAATATACGAGGTGAGCTCAGTGCACTCGTCACAGTAGTCACCCATTCACCCATTCCAGGTTCTGACTGGTCTCCGACCATTCCATCATATGCCTCCCCTGACAGCCGCACTCGCCGTTCTGAGAGGCGAGCGTCCGGAGAAACCTGTAGATGCTGAATCTCTGGGATTCTCCGACACACTTTGGGAATTGGTGCAGTTGTGTTGGAGCGAGTCAAGTGCGACCCGACCAACCGCCCAACAGTTGCTCAATTACCTTTCTCCTGCCTCCCGTGTTTGGGTTCCCCCTCCAGTGTACCCTGTCACCGTGGTCGACACCTCCAGCGTCGCCTACTCGGATTCATCCGACTCTTTGAGAACGTCCCCAGAGATCCCGGTGCACGATGTGTGGTAGAAAGGACTGGTAACTCAACAGAAGATTCTGTCATATAATCTTTATTACTGTGTTATTTCTCTTCATGTATACTTGGATAGATCCCTTCTGTCAGGTTTCATTTCTCCATGCGCGCCGTATCTTTTGGTCGGTCTACCAGGGGTTACCTTTAATCGTCCTCCAGAGTATGTTCTCAATAGGTGCTCACAGCCAATCAATGAGTTTTCCCAAGGATGTACAACGTTCCACTTGGCTCATTTGTGGAATGCCGGCCGGGTTCATTCATCCGGTGCATTCGGGGGAGAAGGTTCCCAAGTTGCGGGCGGGATCGGATAGAGTTGGTTACGATGACGAACGCCCCCAATCTGAGATGGGTTAGTCGCTCGCAGAGTTGAGCTTGATTGTAACTACTCGAGCGCCGCGTGAGTACCTATGTCCGAATCGGTTTGCCCCTAAAGTGAGCAGCGGGCCGAGGGTGGGACGGGACGGAAGAACATCTGGAGAGGGATCGAAGACGAAAGGGTGAGACGGGAAAGAGGAAGCGAAAGATGCAAGAGGGAAGAAGGCGATGACTCCGAGCAACTCTCGGGCATCGAGGCCGAGATCCTGGAACGTGGGGGAGGCGAGCGAAAGCTCAATCGTAGCGGCGAGGCTCTTGTTATGCTTTGTCCGCAGCACAGCCGTTTGTTGACTCTCCCATTCCCTCATAAGTCGGTCCATGTCCCACTGGTTATGGTGCGCGACGGTAGCGAGGAGAGTGATCGAGAGTGGATGGAAGTCGAGTCGCTCCAGGATATCGTCGACCAAATCGGATCGTTCGTCACGATCGTAGATCCGATAGAATGTGTCGCGCGAAGCCTCGATCGACAATGTTGGGATGCTGAGGGTCTTGCAGTCGGGGGGGATGGTGGAGATCCGGGATGTGATGCAGAGACACACAGTCTCCAATCGACTCAGCTCCTCCACGATGGTGTATATCTCTTCAGCGTTCACTCCTTGCGGGTCGAGAATGGATTCCGCGTTGTCGAGAACGATGAGGATCTCCCTTGAGGATAGGAACGGACACAGGGGGGCAAAATTCTCGGGACTTTCGATGCCTGCACCAGTCACCTTGGAGAGCCGAGCGAGGAAATGGGCCGGCGCCGCTGGGAATTGATCGCATCGGATGAACCGACGGTTCTCGCCAAACCGCTGCTTGATGCGATCGTGATGGAGGACCTTCAGAGCGATGGAAGTCTTGCCGATTCCGCCAGCACCGATGAGAGCAACCGGAGTCAGGTCCTCCGCCAAGCCGACGATCTTCTCGATCAACTGGTCCCGTCCAAAGAAGATCCTGGGCGGCGAGGGAGGTGATTCTCCAGGTACCCTAGATGGAAACGTGAAAATATTGTCCCTCGATATTCGAGATCACCGACCTAGTCTGGGCCTAAGCAATTGTCGCTGTCGATTCGGCGATACGTAGAGTACTAATGCTGCTTACCGCTTCATATTTACTGCCAGTATCCTTAGAACCTTTCAACATGTCCTGGCGGATGTCGGAGACTATGGTGTGGGTATTCAGAGCCAACTCGGTCTGGAAGGAGGCGGTCAGCGATAGTCGACCGGGACCGGCTGAACATACGTTGAAGACTTGAAGGATCCTAATGAGGTCCATCTTCCAGGCCGCGATGGTCTCCTTATCATTCTTCGCGTGCGCAAGCCGGGAGAGTAGACCCCGTTCCCTTTTCTCGACGATCCTTCGTTGGATTTCCGCCATGGTTCTGAGATCAAGGGCAAGGTGAGAAAAGCGCGTACAATATGGATCGTTGGACGTACTCACGCTGTCAATTGTCCAATCGCCTCGCACACGGATCGGCTGAGCTCGTCTAGTCGCTTTCCGTTCACCCCGCGCTCAAGGGCTCCGCATACATCCGCGCAGGCTAGCCCGAGGTCAACGTAGTCCCGTTCGTTGACCATGGTGTCCTGGCCACGTGTGAGTTTGGGTCACCCCATCGCAGAAGAGGGGGTACCATACCTTGACTAGCGTGAGGAGGATACTCGCGGAACCAAAAACGGCCTTTGCTGGCACGACACTCGAGACCTCCTTCGCGAGATTCAAACCTTCGATGGCGATATTCAGCGACGAGATGACCCTATCCCTCCCCTTCGGTTGCCGAGACCCGGCCTGCATGCCAGTTGGGACTTGAGGTAGCAATAATAAAGCGGTGCGGTGTATGGGTTGTGAGGAAGGATTCGTGGCCTAATAGGAATAGGCGACCACCCTTCATGCATCACGCATCACGACGCGCCTCGTGCGAATAGAGCCATTCGATGAAATATTGGCGGCTGGCTTATTTTGAGATGGGTGCGATCGAAAGAGCAGCCGGGATCTCTGCGCCTTCCTTACTTCAAAGTCCTCGAATATCCGGTTTGGTATGCACATCTACACACGATCGCAACCCGGCGGGCAGTCTCACACGCCGGGTACGTGGAATAAGAATTTATTCTGCGAGTGAGAAAGGGAAGGGAACTGCCAAAGGGTGGCTGAGAAGGTATCGAGTGGCGGTGAAAGTTCACCCCAGCAAAGCCGCCCGGGTATCGAATCTGATGTATGAGCTAATAGGTAATGGGATAGATGCTTTAGTGAGAAGGATATAGTGGTAGCAGTCCTCAGGGTTTCTGAGATGAAACAGTCCCCAGAGGGATGTCTCCGTTGGTGTATAACTCGGCGTCTTGGTTGGACATTGGATCGAATTGCGCTCGAGAACGTTCCAACGAGGTGCCAACGATTCTACAGCTTATTTATTTGCCTTCGTTCGCCGACGCACCGGTAAACGCGGCAGACAGTAGATGCGAGAGGAATGTCGTACTTCACAGTTTCCCTGGATGGGGCAGAGACCCCCGGCAACAGACTTGAGCAGAGGGAAGGCATCCGCAGAGTCTCTTACCCCATGGAGTAGTTTGGTCAGGGCGAACGCACAGTAATGCTCCAGCCTGGCCGGGATGGAAGAGGGGGATGGCGAAAGCCCACCGGCGAATCTCGAAGGTGAGAGGAGTGGGTGGATTTAGCGAGCAGCCAGAGGTCTTGGGTTCGTGGGTTCGTACAGAACCACGTGATTTGCAATCAAAAAAGTTCTAGTCAGATTCGAACTTGGAGATTCCTGCCGGTGCCCACTGCCATGGATGGAACCGAAGTGATGTTGTAGGCTGTTGCCGATTATCCTCTGTACGTACAAGCGAATCAATGCGCGAAGGGATGCTGTCATGAGATAGCCAGGCGAGGGTGACATGTAGTATTCTGATCACGAGCTGCGACAGATGGGTGATAAGGCCTAAGGCGCCAGCACTGTGTGAAAGGTTCCGGTTAGTACTGACTAATCAGTACAAAATTTCAGTCACTATTGGGTCGTTCCCAGTACCTCCGGTACTGACACATTTTAGCGCCTAAACTCCCACAGTCCAAAAAAAATCACCGTCAGTACTGCTGAACTTTTTGGACTGATGATCAGTACTGACCGTTCCCACAGTGCAGATTTCCGCCAGATTTCCGCCATAGCTCTAGTGGTTCCAAAAACGAGGTTCCACTACGGCGCAGATATGATTGGTTGACGCCCCTCGCCCATCAATGCATTACCACAATGGGGTGATCAGCTTCGAATCTAGCGACTATCCAAGAGGAACGAACGGTAAGACGGGGATATCCCCAAGCCGCGGCTCTCGCGACAGCGTGCTGGATATATAAACCTTTACCTCCAATCCCTCTAAGATGAAAGCACCCCAGCACAGCGAGCATGCCTTCTCAAGCAGATCCTCCCAGTACAATTTCCCTCCGTCCTCAATGGCTAGACTGCCGGCTTACCGAATCACTAGACACCCAGTTCTGGGTCAGCATCTGCGCCATGGAGGTCACTTCGAGCGAATGCCTCACAGAAGTTCGGTCGCTCCTGAGCTGTCGATCCAACATAGACGTCGCCAGGAGCCTCCGTGGAAACGAAGCTCAAATGCTTGCCGATTTTCTCGACCGAGTAAGTGCATTATCTAGCGCCATGCCTCGATAATTGACAGCGCCGAACACAGGTTCTTGCGCGCGCGCCTCTCGATGACAAACACCGGCGGCGATGTTTGCGACTTCTCTCCAAGATCTGCAAAGCCCACAGTATCATACCCGCCTCGTACATTCTCCGGCGGGAGCTCATACGTGTGGAAGAGATCCGTTACCACGGTGGATTCGCAGTCGTGAGTAATGGAGAATACTCGGGACGTTCTGTGGCCGTCAAACGCCTCAAGATGTATGAGGAGGATCACAAGAGTATTTTCAAGGTACCTTTCATCAACCTTGTGCGTTACCTATATCATTGCTCAGCCTCCACACAGTGGTTATGTCGAGAGATCATCGGTTGGAAACATTTGATCCACCCGAATATCTTGCCCTTGTTGGGAGTTTCTGTGTCCGCAGACCCACGTTGTTTCCTCATCCTCACTGACTGGATGTCCAACGGGAATGTCATGGAATTTACAAGATCCCACCCTGAAGCAAACCGCCTTCAATTGGTGAACCCACTCACTGTTTTCCTTCGCTTTTCTTTTTATTCATTAATATCCTTCAGCTCTCTGAGGTCATGTCTGGTGTGGCCTACCTTCACGAATTCGGGATCATTCACAGCGATCTCAAAGGAGTAAGTCCGATGTTGGCGCGCCCTCCATCTCACTGACAGGTGATGCAGGCAAACATCCTTGTCAACAACATGGGGATCGCTCAGGTTACGGATTTTGGCCTGATGACGATGGCCGACCTGAGCACGGTTGTCTTATCCAGATCTGCTGTTTCCTCCGGGGGGACGCCCTGTTGGATGAGCCCGGAACTGCTGAATCCACCGGCCTTCGGTTCCAGCGGCTATCCAACTCGCGAATCGGACTGTTATGCCCTTGGGATGGTAATATACGAGGTGAACTCAATGCACTCGTCACGGTAGTCATTCATTCATCCATCCTAGGTTCTAACTGGCCTCCCACCATTCCGTCATATGTCCCCCCTGACAGCCGCACTCGCCGTGCTGAGAGGCGAGCGTCCGGAGAAACCTGTTGATGCCGAATCTCTAGGGTTCTCCGACACGCTTTGGGAATTGGTACAGTCGTGTTGGAGCGAGTCGAGTTCACCTCGACCAACCGCCCGACAGTTGCTTGGCTACCTTTCCTCCGCCTCCCTTACTTGGATCTTCCCTACAGTGTATCCCGCCGTCGTGGTTGATACCTTGAATGTCACCGGTTCAGATTCACCCGGCTCTTTAGGAACACCTCGTGGATCCCAGCTTGCGGGGTATAGTAGGAACCGGTAACTCGAGAGGCGGTTCGGTTGTCTTTGTCGTGTCCGATCTCTCTACTCGTGTACATACCAAGCAAACCCCTTCTGCCACGTTATATATCATTACTTGTCCTCTGCCATGTCATCTTACCGGATGCTTACGACGAATCGGCAAATTTGGCTGGAACTGGATAGGGATCGATCTCAATCGGCTCGTTTGTGGGATGCGAGCCAAGCTCGCCCGACGACGAGGGGGAGAGGTGGTGTGGGAAATTCAAGTTACACAACGAGGGCGGTGTTGACCTGGTTGCAACAACCTAAACACGAGCGCTCGCGTCCGAAATAAGTTGAGTTCGAAAGTGAGCGGCGGGAAGGCGTTTGGCAAGGGTGGGGGACACGTCCCAATTTGGGGTGGCTGGGGGGAGTATCCGGGGTCTTACCTGGGTTTTGAGGGTTGCGTGTCCCTGGGTAGATAGCATCCGGCACTCGACCTTCCATTCATAGAGGGCCGAAGAGGACAGAATGGTGAAGCGAGCGAGTATGTTCAAACTCATACCTGCCTCCGCTCCGGATCAGGCAACGGCTAGATACAAACCTCCACGACCGCGGAGACGCAAACCCGTATGAACAAGTCCGACGTATCATTTTGTTGGCAGCGTGCAAGGCGGACCGGGGTCGTTTACCTCGACAATGTGAAGAGTCAGCGCGTCGGATGTTCTGGGTTCTTGATTATCCAATGTGCGTCTGCAAGCGAGAGGTGGTACACAGGCATGACGATGAGCTCATGCCGCAGAACCAGGTTTTGATTGGCGGTGAGTTACTCACAAATTACATAAGAAGATGTCGGCCCAGGAGTGCGAGTGCCTTCCCACGATGTGAATTGTGTGCTCGATTGGTAGTGGGCCCCCCAAACAAGTCAGATCGGTCAAGGAGGTGAACGAGCCGACAGCGACCCTTTGTATGCTGGCAGAGCGTTGCACAAACGAAACGGCCTGGCAACGAGCCCTCTCAACTTATTTCCCACATGAAGATGCACATGTACGGATCAGTTCAATCCTTATACCGCCGTCATTATTACCGGCGTGCGTACCCCTCTAATCCTTATTTCTCCTGAACCGTGTCAATGGGGCCGATAAGAATAAGCGGGATGAGGGAGGGCCACCCGTACGTGGGCAGAACCTCGATGTAGCCGATTGGGGATATCTTGAAGAAACTGGGCACCCCCTCATGCCAGTCCGGGTCGAAGAAGCTCTAGAACGATTGTTTGTTTGAAGACCATTTCAATGAATGGCACTTCCGTTCGGGGATACCCCTCGACTCAGTGCACCGCATATCCTCGAGGCTGTGACAGGTTTGGGTTAGTACTACGTATTGATTACCGGAGGAGAGTGTACATTGGGTAGACTACTCGGGATCGCACAGTATGGAATTTACCGTACATGTGCAGCGCCAAAAGCCTTGCGTGCACAAGAACCGTTAATTCGGCGATGGATTGCCCTTTAAGTCGTGCCATTCCAGGAATCGAGTAACCATCTGGCGGCGTCCCATTGTACATCGTGTATGTATGATTTGCATGGGGCAATCGCATGCCAACGGCCTAAAGTTTCGCACCATCAAAGTGTCCGACGGGGAGCAGCATTCGGTATCATTCCCAGGACTGAAATGGAAGATCCCCACTTGTGTGGCGTCCCATGTACCATGTTTACTGCGTGGCAGGAGTTAGCCGAGAGGAAAGGGGAGTATTCCTGCATAACAATGCGATCAGGAATGAGGGATTCTCTGACATGAGATCCTAATTTCCATTCCCCCCTGGTGGTGATTCGGTGCTAATCAATTTTAGATAGACATGCATGGGCGTTCTCCGGTCGCTCCATAAAGCAACCCTTAAGCACGAGAACCGCGATGTGACGTAGGAGTGATCCGATGCATCCTGCCTCTGCCTTCGAGCACTCTGTCGGACAGGGCTGGGTGAGTCGCTGTGTGCACACGGGCGAGCAGTGACTAGTGAAGTCGTGCTCAAATTACAAATCTTGCGCACGCGGGCCGTGGGCGGTGTGTTCCAAATGGGCGGATTTCATCTCCTGAGGAACTTGTGGACGAAAGCGAAAACCCGCCTATCGAGCAGCCGGTCCGTTATCTTGCCGCAGTGTTTGGAGGGGGGGGGGGGTTCTTAGCGAGAAGATGATAAGATGGCGAGAGGGGGTGGCTCGGGGTGGGTGCTGAAAAGGTCATAAACGGAAGAAACTAACATCTCACGTTAGGTGACAGGTAACGACGGCGAGAAACGGGGGTGATAGAATCTCAATTCAACACGAAAAACTGGGCTGATCGTGAAAGAGATGGAAGATGACGATACCAATCTGTCGATCCATGGGACAAATCCATGCCGGATGTCGTCCAATCAAAACCTTGCCTTGCCCTTAGATCCTCTGGGCGCCTGACAACCCTGCGGATCCCACCAGATTCTGGTGGGTCTAAAATAATAGGAGGTAACTTAGATTTTAGCTCCAAGTTGGTCGAGACCCCGTGTTCTAACTCTACCGCCAAACCTTTGGCTTCTACCTCTCCAGGAGCCGAAAACCATAATTGCAGTCGGGCGGAGGCGCCGTTCTCGCAAACTCGTAGAATGGAAAAGGGGTGGAAGCAATTGTCTGCTTTGTCAACAACCCGGTCCCGAATGTTCCCGGGACGAACTGTGGTGAACGAGCGCGGTTGGGTTCTATGCCGTTCAAAGTGCCCAAAAAAGAATTCTATCGCACACACGTAAAATCACGCCGCACGTCACAAATATCCCTCCCTCATCGCACATACCGCCCCCACCTATCGCACACACTGTCCCTCACT